>Ga0079224_100004999_pt1 | contig 17334 bp, 31 predicted proteins | sample Stecom2015_FD_80414 | JGI IMG/M metagenome (GOLD analysis project Ga0079224, IMG submission 80414) | Agricultural soil microbial communities from Utah to study Nitrogen management - Steer compost 2015 | ecosystem: Environmental > Terrestrial > Soil > Agricultural land | place: USA: Utah... | reverse complement strand
TCGACAAACTGCAGGCTCGCCAGATCGGCAAGCGCCAGCGCCTCGGTGATGTCCGGAAGCAGGGGAAGCAAAGCGCGGATCGACATCATATCCTCTCGCAATCGATAGCGCGGGCGAGTGTTCAGCCCGAGGACGCCATCAACGGAAAACAGGCGGACTCTCCACCAGTACGATTGGAGAGTCGCCTGTTATGGTCACGTGGGTCACACACGACCCGTTGAGTCGCTTAACGCTTGGTGTAGGTCGGGGCCTTGCGGGCGCGCTTGAGACCGGGCTTCTTGCGCTCCTTCTCGCGCGGATCACGCGAGAGGAACTCCCCGGCGCGCAGGACCGGACGCCATTCCGGCTCAATCTTCAGCAGCGCGCGCGCCAGACCAAGCTGGATCGCATCGCGCTGGCCGGTGTCGCCGCCGCCTTGCACTTTGACCGTGACGTTGTACGCCGTTTCTTGCCCGACCGCGCGCAGCGGCTCGAGCACCTGCTCGAAATCACCGATGCGGGCGAGGTATTCTTCTCCCGGCTTATCGTTGATCACGACGCTGCCGTTGCCACCGGGCCACAGCCGGACGCGTGCCGTCGAGGTCTTGCGCCGTCCGATACCCTCGTAATAGTTCGATGTCATGTGTGTAATCCTTCTTCGCCCTTACAGCTCGTACGTCTTCGGACGCTGTGCTTCGTGCGGGTGAGTCGCGGTTGTGTAGACCTTCAGCTTCTTCAGTTGCTTGCGCCCCAGGCTGTTCTTCGGCAGCATGCCGCGCACCGCAGAGCGGATCACGCGATCCGGGAAGCGCTGGAGCTGGTCGCGCAGCGCGATCGCCCGCAACCCGCCGGGATAGCCTGAGTGCCGGTAGTAGAACTTGGTTTCCATCTTGTTGCCGGTCACGCGGATCTTATCGGCGTTGATGACGATCACGAAGTCGCCAACATCCATGTGCGGGCTGAAGATCGGTTTGTGCTTTCCGCGCAGCAGGACCGCGATCTGCGTGGCGAGACGCCCCAAGGTCTGATCCTTAGCATCTACCACATACCACTCGCGCTCGATGTCCGCTGGCTTTGGGGTATAGGTTTTGATTCTCATTTGTCGCTTACTCCAGCGGGCGTCTCCCCGCTCTTAGTATGTTACTCGTGTCAGGCACAGGCCCCGCGCCGGAGCGCTTGGGTTCGGCCAGGTGCCGTCCGCTGCGCGAAACGCTGTCAGGAAGTCTTCTGCCGTCAGATCGCCCCTTCCGACACGGGCGAGTCCGCCTACAATCCGCCGCACCATGCGGTACAAGAACGCGTTGGCTTCGATGGTGTACCGCAGCACATAACAACTGGTTTCCGGTCGTTCTTCGAGCGAGACTTCCGACCGGAAGACTTCGCGGGTTGTGCTTTCACCCTGGGGCGGTTGCCCAAATGTCGCGAAGTCGTGCGTTCCGACCAGCCCCGCCGCAGCCTTTCGCATCTCGTCGAGCGCGGGCGCGCGGTGGGTGGCGATGTGCCAGGCGCAGCGCTGCCAGATGGGCTGCCGCACTGGCGCGAAATAGAGCGTGTAGGTGTACGCCCGTCTGCGGGCGTCGAAGCGCGGGTGAAACGTTGCCGCGGCTTCTTCCAGAGATTGCAGAGCAATGGCTCCAGGCAGGTTGGCGTTCATCGCGCGCCACAGCGCGCTTGTTTCGTGCCGCCACGCTACATCGAAGGCGATCACCTGGCCGGTAGCATGAACTCCTGTGTCGGTTCGCCCCGCGCCAATCACGGTGACGTCTTGCTGCGTGACCTGCTTCAGCGCGGCCTCAACTGCCCCCTGGATCGTCGGTGTGTCACCCGCCTGGCGCTGGAAGCCGAAGTACTCGGTTCCATCATAGGCCAGCACGGCCCGGTAGCGGGTGACACGACCGCTCACACGCTCTTAGACTTCCTCGCGGTCGACAAGCTCGACCATGACCATCGGCGCGGCATCGCCCTTGCGCGGGCCCAGTTTCAGCAAGCGCAGGTAGCCGCCCGGCCGCGTTTCGTAGCGCGGCGCTAGTTCATCGTACACCTTCGCAACGGTTTCCGGGTTGTTCAGTCGCGCTAGCAGCAAGCGACGCGCGTGAACGCCGCGCGCCGGTTCGGCATGGGCGCGGCCCCGCTTCGCAATGGTGATCAGCTTCTCGGCTTCGGCACGGATCGCACGGGCTTTCGCTTCCGTCGTCGTGATGCGCTCGTGCTGGAACAGATCGTTGATCAGATTGCGACGCAGGCTATTGCGATGACCGGTACTCCGCCCCAGGTGCTTTCCAGCAACTTTGTGTCGCATTACACAGATTCCTTCTCGATCTAGTCGGTGGTGGAGAAGATGTCATGCTCTTCGGGCAGGTAGTTCTTCTCGCGCAGCCGGGTCACCAGTTCGTCGAGCGATTTCTCGCCGAAGTTCCGGATTGCCAGCATCGCATCAGGCCCGCGTTCGAGCATTTCGAGCACTTCCCCGACGTTGGTGATGCCTGTACGCTTGAGTGAGTTGAAGACGCGCACACTGAGATCAAGCGACTCGATCGGCGTCTCGTAGACTTCCGCCGGAAGCGCGTTGGGATCGGGTTCCGCGACCTCTTCCTTCGGCGGCATCAGCGATTCCTCGCTGACACCAGCGAGGATGATCAGGTGCTTCATCAGAATCTCGGCAGCCTGGCTCATCGCCTCTTCCGGGCGGACTGAGCCATCAGTCCAGATCTCGAGGAGCAGGCGGTCATAGTTCGTCCGCTGCCCCACACGCGCGCGCTCTACGTCATAGTTCACGCGCTTGATCGGGCTGAAGATGGCGTCTATCGGTAGCTCACCGATGGGCAGGCGCCCGCGATCCTCGGCAGGCGAAAACCCGGCGCCCTTCTGCACGGTGAATTCGATCTCGATCTGTGCATCGTCGGAGTCGGCGGTGAACAGGTACAGGTCCGGATTGATGATCTCGACTTCAGCCGGGCAGATGATGTCCGCGGCTGTGACCGTTCCCTCACCGTGCACTTCCAGGCGTAGGCGAGCCGAGTCCGCGTCGATGAGTTTCAAGCGCAACTGCTTGACCTGCAAGATCAACTGCGTCATGTCTTCCCGCACGTGCGGGATCGCCGAGAACTCGTGATGCACGTCTGAGACGCGGATCGATGTGACCGCCGCGCCAGGCAGCGAGGACAGCAGCACCCGCCGCAAGGCATGGCCTACCGTGATCCCAAAGCCCTGCTCGAGGGGGCTGATGATGAAGCGCCCGTATTTCTGAGTTGTGGCATCCCCTTCGATCTTGGGCAACACCATGTTGCTATTCGTGACCACGCCGCCTCCTCACACCTTGAACCGTTACTCGTTGGATGATTCGTCGTCCCACTGTTACCGAGAGTAGTATTCCACGATCAACTGCTCATTGAGCGGCATGTCGATATCGCGGCGTTCCGGCGCGCGCAGCACCTTGCCTTCCAGAGTCGCTTCATTCACATCCAGCCACTCTGGCGCAGGGGGACGATCCTCCATGTAGGCGGGCAGTTCCTTGAAGTAAGTGCGCTTGCGGCTCCCCTCGCGGATGCCGATCACATCGCCGGGGCGGACCAAATACGATGGAATGGTCGTGCGGCGGCCATTGACCGTAATATGACCGTGGGTGACGAGCTGGCGCGCGTGATTGCGCGAGTCAGCCCAACCCAGCCGGTACACAATGTTGTCCAGGCGGGTTTCGAGCAGCGACAGCAGGTTCGAGCCGGTCAGGCCCGGGCGGCGCAGCGCTTCACGGAAATAACGGCGGAACTGGCGCTCAAGAATGCCGTAAATACGGCGCGCCTTCTGCTTTTCGCGCAGCTGGAGCGCATAGTCTGACCCACGACCGCGCTTGAACTGCGCGTCTCGCCCATGCTGCCCGGGCGGGTAGGTCCGGCGCTCAACGGAGCACTTAGGAGAGAGACACCGCGCGCCTTTGAGGAACAACTTCTCCCCTTCGCGGCGGCACAGCTTACAGACTGGACCGGTATAACGTGCCATTGATTCTTGGCTTCCTCCACACTAGCTGTGACAAGTGTGTTTACACCACTCGTCTATGCAATTGAACAAAACTGACCGAACGATAGACTAAACGCGACGCTTCTTGGGCGGGCGCACACCATTGTGCGGGACCGGTGTGACGTCCGTGATCGAGCGCACCTTCAGACCGCTGGCCTGGATAGCGCGGATCGCGGCTTCGCGGCCCGGTCCGGGGCCCTTCACGAAGACATCCACTTCCTGCATCCCGTGCTCTTTGGCGTTCTCGGAGGCCTGCTGAGCCACCATTCGCGCGGCGAACGGCGTGCTCTTACGGCTGCCCTTGAACCCGGCAGTGCCCGCACTTGCCCACGCGATCACGTTGCCCTGCTGATCGCTCAGCGACACAATCGTGTTATTGAACGTGGCCTGAACGTGTGCCTGCCCGTACGGAATGTTCTTCTTGGTTTTTCTGGGTCCACGCTGTGGACCCCGACGTGTACGTCCCATTGATCGTGATTCTCTCCTCGTGCCGCGTCTGACGGCGGTCGCACTTCGATCGGGGCGTCAGAACGCAGCCTGGTCGCCGGGCCAAACGCCCAGACCCTGCTGCGATTCGCCTGACGGAAAGACCCTTCAGCGCAGACGATTACTTCTTCTTCGTGCCACGACGACGGCCACGTCCGGCCACCGTCTTCTTCGGACCCTTGCGCGTACGCGCGTTGGTCTTGGTCCGCTGGCCGCGCACCGGAAGGTTGCGGCGGTGGCGGAGACCGCGGTAGCTGCCGATCTCAATCAGGCGCTTGACATTGAGCTGGACCTCACGGCGCAGTTCACCCTCAACACGAAAGTTGCTGATCTGCTCGCGCAGAGCCTGCACTTCAGCTTCAGTCAACTCCCGAATCCGCGTGTCCGGGCTGATGCCGGCCGCGTCCAGGATCTGCTTGCTGCGGGTCGGCCCAATACCGTAGATGTAGGTGAGTCCGACTTCGACGCGCTTGTTGCGCGGGAGGTCAACACCTTCGATACGTGCCATATACGGGTATTCTCCTCGTACTGCGGCGTGTAAGTTCGCCGGACGGAGTGACTATTCTAGCGAAAACAAGCGAGCTTGACCAGGGTTAACTTCCTGGCGATAGGTGGCTCTCTTGCCGCGAAGCGGCGACTTAGAGAGCCGTCAGGATTAACGGTGGCCCATCCGGGGTGATCGCGACCGTGTGCTCAAAGTGCGCGCACAGCGATCCATCCCGTGTGACGACCGTCCAGTGATCGTCCAGCAACTTCGTCTCGGGGCGGCCCACGTTCACCATCGGTTCGATCGCAAACGTGATCCCCGGCTCCAGCCGGACGCTCTGCCAGCCGCGCATGCGCGGGCGGCCTGCGGGCCACCAGTTCGGAACCTGTGGCTCCTCATGCATGGTGCGGCCCACGCCATGACCGGTGTACTCGCGCACGACGCTGTAGCCCTGGCTTTCGATGTAGGCTTGCACCGCGCGCGAGATATCGCTGGTCAGATTTCCAGCGCGCGCCTTGTCGATCCCGATTTGCAGCGCTGTCTGAGTGACGTCTAGCAGCCGCTGCGCCTCGGGCGAGATCGTGCCGACGCCAACCGTTAGCGCGGAGTCCCCAACGTAGCCATTGTAGACCGCGCCACAATCGAGGCTGACGATATCGCCTTCCTGCAGGACGCGATCTCCGCGCGGGATACCGTGAACCAACTCGTCGTTGACCGAGATCGTCGCGGTCGCCGGGAACGGATGCGGGCTGCCGGGCGGGTAGCCTAGGAACGCTGCTGTGGCGCCGTGTTGCCGGATGACCTCGGCTGCGATTTTGTCGAGCGCGTCCGTTGTGATCCCCGGCTGAACCGCTTCGCGCATCGCGTGCAGCGCCAGGGCTGTGATGCGCCCAGCCTCGCGCATGACCATCAGTTCTTCTGGCGTTTTTGGTATTGGTGCCATGTGTTCTGTCAGATCCGCTTCTGCGCCCAGGCGCCCGCTGCCTGCACCACGCTAGCGCATAAACCCGTCATAGTTACGCATGACGAGCTGCGCTTCGAGCTGTCGCATGGTGTCGATCACCACGCCGACAACGATGATCAACCCGGCGCTGCTGATCACCAGGGCAGGGTTCTGCCCGCCGCTGGCGCCCGCCGGACCGAGCACGAGCCGCTGGACGAGCTGCATGATGCCCGGCAGAACCGCCACCGCACCGAGGAAGATCGCGCCGACAAGCGTGATCCGGTTCACGATGCGATTGATGTGCTCCTGCGTGCGCCGCCCCGGACGGATGCCCGGAATGAACCCACCGTTCTTCTGCAGGTTCTCGGCCAGGTTCTGGTTCTGGATCATCACGCCGGTATAGAAGTACGTGAAGCCGACGACCAGCAGGAAGTACAGGAACCAGTACAGGAACCCTTGCTGGTTGCCAAAGATGTCCTGGATGCGGCGCACGGTGTCACCGGAGCCAAAGAAGCCCGCCAGGATCGCCGGGAAGGTGACAATCGACTGCGCGAAGATCAGCGGGATCATGCCCGCGGTGTTGACCTTCAGCGGGATGTGCGTCGCGCCGCCGCCGTACATCTTGCGGCCACGCACGCGCTTGCCGTACTGCACCGGGATGCGGCGCGTGCCTTCCTGGATGATCACGATGACGATCACCGTGAAGATTGTCAGCAGGACGAACGCCAGCAGGTTGAAGGCCAGGTTGGTCTGCAGCAGGTTCACCAGGTTCGCCGGAACACCTGCCACGATACCCGCGAAGATGATGATCGAGATACCGTTTCCGATACCCTGTTCCGTGATCAACTCACCGAGCCAGATCGCGAACATGGTTCCGGCGGTCATGGTGATGATCACAGAGAGGGTGGTGAGCAGGTTGCTGTCGCCGCCAAAGCCGAAGCCAGGGATCAGAGTGGTCCCAACGATCTGGCTTTCAAAGATGTTGATCTGGCCGATTGCCTGGAGCGCCGCCATCGGAATGGCGAGGTAGTAGGTGTACTGGTTGAGCTTCTCGCGCCCGCCGGGTTCCTTCGAGATCGCTTCGAGCTTCGGAATGATGGGCGTCAGCAACTGCAGGATGATCGAGGCGGTGATGTACGGATACACGCCGTTCGCGATCACGCTGAAGTTGGAGACGGCTCCACCCGACAGCAGGTTCAGCACATTGAGAAAACCGGCCTGGTCGCCGCTAAAAAGCTGGTCGAGCGCGTCCCGGTCGACGCCAGGGACGGTGACATGCGCGGCAAACTGGTAAATTACCAGAATCATCGCGGTATAGAGCATTTTGCGCCGGAGGTCCGGCAGACGAAATGCGTTCCGCAGCGCCTCGATCATAATCTACTTATCCTCTTCGCTCTATTCGATCGCTCGCAGCAGCGCCGCCAGCAGCCGGGTGCGCGGGCGTTGGCGCCAGTCGCCCCGGCCACTGTGCGACGTAGTGTTACTCGGATGCCCGCCGCTCGCGCAACTGGGCGAGTTGGTCTTTACGCAGCTTCTTGACCGTCGCCAGCGCGCCGGTGAGCTCCAGCTCAACCGTCTGCACGCTGCCGCCAGCCTTCTCAATGGCTTCCTGCGCGGACTTCGAGAAGCGATGCGCCGTTACCTGTAGCGGAATCGACAGCTCGCCACGCCCCAGTACCACAACCGGATCGGTCGGCTTGCGGACCAAGCCACGCTCGGCCATGGTCTCAGGCGTTGCCTGCTCGTCGGCCTGGAACACGCGCGCCAGGTCGTCGAGGTTCACCTCTTGATATTCCACGCGGAAGATGTTGGTGAAGCCGCGCTTGAAGGGCAGGCGGCGAACCAGCGGAAGCTGACCACCCTCAAAGTAGGGACCCTTGCCGCCACCCGTGCGCGCGCCCTGGCCCTTCGTACCGCGCCCGGCAGTTTTGCCCTGACCGGCGCTGATACCACGGCCTACACGCTTGCGCTTCTTCGTCGCCCCCTCATCGGGGCGGAGTTCATGCAGTTTCATTCGTCGATTTCCTCCACCTCAACCAGGTGGATGATCTTCTGGATCATGCCACGGATAGGCGGTGTGTCGTCGTGAATTGCGGTCGAGTTGAGCCGGCCCAATCCCAAAGACTGGACGGTTGCTTTTTGCCGCTTGTTGTACCCAATCGGGCTCTTGACCAGGGTAACTTGCAGCTTCTTAGACATCAGACTTGCTCCCGCGCTTCCAGAACGGCATGACCTCTTCGGGGTCCTTGCCGCGCATGCGAGCGAGCTCAGTCGAGTCACGGAGCTGCTTCAGCGCCTCGATTGTCGCGTGGGCGACGTTCAGCGTGTTGGCGCTGCCCTGGTTCTTGGTCAGGATGTCGCGGATGCCCGCGGCCTCCAACACCGCGCGCACCGGGCCACCGGCGATCACACCGGTACCGGGCGAGGCGGGTTTGAGCAGCACGACCGCGCCGCCACGACGGACGGTGATCGCGTGCGGGACCGTGGTATCGCTCAGCGACACCGACACCATGTTGCGGCGGGCGCGATCGGACGCCTTGCGGATCGAATCCGGCACACCACGCGCCTTGCCGATGCCAATGCCTACCCGGCCATTGTTGTCGCCGACGACCACCACCGCGCGGAAGGCGAAGCGGCGGCCACCCTTTACGACTTTGGCGACACGGGTGATATCAATTACGCGCTCATCGAGTTCTTCGCGGTCATCATCGCGCCGCTGCCTCGGATCTCGTCTTCCCATTGTTCTCTCCAGTTATCAGCTTGCCGCCCGGCAGGGAATCCGCGCTCGGTTTCCGCGCGCCGGGATGCGGTATGCTACTAGAACTTTAGCCCGGCTTCGCGAGCGCCGTCGGCCAGGGCTTTGACGCGACCGTGATAGCGGTATCCACCGCGGTCGAACACGACCGTCTCGATCCCCGCTTCTTTCGCGCGCTGTGCAACCAGCTCGCCCACCAGCTTGGCGGCTTCAGATTTGCCCTTGCCCGCAACCTTGTCGCGTAGCTCGCGATCAATGGTCGAGGCCGAGACAAGCGTATGACCGGCTATGTCGTCGATGACCTGAGCGTAGATGTGGCCCAGGCTGCGGAAGACGTTCAGACGCGGGCGTTCCGCCGTTCCTGCAATCCGTGCACGCACCCGCGCATGACGACGCTTCCGTGCGATTCGGCTTTTTTCACTCATGGATTCACTCTCTCGACACTACAGGCTAAGCTTTACCAGTCTTGCCGGCCTTGCGGCGGATGTGCTCGCCCTGATAACGAACGCCCTTGCCCTTGTAAGGCTCCGGCGGACGCATCTTGCGAATGTTTGCAGCAAGCTCGCCGACCACCTGCTTGTCGATGCCACGGATGCGAACGATGCGGCCACGCTCCTCAACCACGAATTCACAGTTGGCAGGGGGCTCGACCCGGATCGGGTGCGAGTAGCCCAGGTGCATAACCAGCGTAGCACCTTCCATCTCAGCGCCGTATCCCACGCCTTCGATTTCGAGTACCCGCTCGAATCCTTCGCTGACGCCGGTGACCATGTTGGCGATCAGCGCACGCGTCATGCCGTGTAGCGCGCGATGCTGGCGCTGGTCGCTCGGTCGGGTCACGGTGAGCACACCGGCGTCCTGCGCGATGTTCATGCTGGCCGGGAACTGATGGTAAAGCTCGCCCTTTGGCCCCTTGACGGTCACTTCTGTGCCGTCGATGTTGACTTGTACTTTCTCCGGGATCGGAATCGGTTGCTTACCAATTCGAGACACGGTCCCTATCCTCCATTGGCTACCAAATACGGCGGTGTTGGCGCCGGTGATGGGCGGGGCCTAGACAGGTCGTGGAGCCTCTGGGCGAAGGCGTAAGGCGATGCCTCCGCATCCTCGCCCAGTCACTCTACTCTTGCCCGCACAGCCCCTTAGGCGTCTTGGTCGGCGCGCTCGCGTCTGGGGTTACCAGACGTAGCAGAGCACCTCGCCACCCATTCCCTGGCGGCGCGCTTGCTGGCCCGTCATGATACCCTTAGGCGTGGACATGATGGCGACCCCCATGCCACTGAGCACCCAAGGAATCTCGCTCTTGCCGACATACACGCGCCGGCCAGGCTTGCTTACGCGTTCCAACTTGCTGATGACAGAACGCCGCTCGCGGCGCTTGCCCCAATACTTCAACTCCACATGGAGCATCGGCGGGAACTCGTTGTTAACCGAATACCCTTCGATGTACCCCTCTTCTTGCAGAATTCGAGCGATCTCGACCTTTGACTTCGAGAGCGGGATCGCGACGGACGCGTGTCCGGCCATCAACCCGTTCCGAATGCGGGTCAGCATATCAGCGATGGGATCACTTTGCATCTTGAGACTCCCAGACGTTTACCAGCTTGACTTTACCACGCCCGGAATCTTGCCTTCGAGGGCAAGCTCGCGGAAGTGGATACGGCAGAGGCCAAAACGACGGATGTAACCACGGGGACGGCCGCAGACCTTACCCGAGTTGGGATCCACATATTGGCAGCGATTACGCACGCGCACTTTGTACTTGCGCTTCTTTTCGCGGGCGACCATTGACTTTTTAGCCATCGGGTCAAACCTTCCTGACTGGTCTTGTGCGTTGGTTCTTAGCGGTTGCGGAACGGCATGCCCAGCAGTTGGAGCAGGCGGCGTCCCTCTTCGTCGGTGTTGGCTGTCGTCACAATCGTGATCTCCATGCCACGCACCTTGTCGATCTTGTCGTACTCGATCTCAGGGAACAGCAACTGTTCGCGCAGGCCGAGTGTGTAATTGCCGCGGCCATCGAACGAGTCCGGGCTGATTCCGCTGAAGTCACGCGTGCGGGGCAGGGCGACGTTCATTAAGCGATCCAGCAGCGCCCACATGCGCTCGCCGCGCAGGTCGACCTTCACGCCAATCGCGCGCCCTTCGCGCAGCTTAAACGACGCGACGCTCTTGCGCGCCTTAGTGATCACCGGCTGCTGGCCCGTGATGCGACGAACGTCCTCGACCGCGCCATCGAGCGCCTTGGCGTTGTCCAGCGCCTCACCGACACCAATGTTGATGACGGCCTTCGTGACGCGGGGAACCTGCATTACGCTCTTATAGCCGAACTCTTCCATGAGCGCTGGAACCACGTCATTGCGGTATTTTTCCAGCAAGCGATTTTGTGCCATGTATCCTTCAACCTCACTCCGCGCGCCGGTCACTCGATATCCTGACCGCACTTGCGACAGACGCGGACCTTGCGGTTGTCCTCGTTTACGCGATAGCCGACGCGCGTACGCGCCTCGCACTGCGGGCAAACGAGCATCACGTTAGAGAGGGCAATCGGCGCCTCGAACTCAATGATGCCGGGCTGAACCTGCTGGCGGCCTGCCTGGACGGGGCGCTGGTGCTTCTTGACGATATTGACCCGCTCGATGACCACACGGTCCTGCTTGGGAATGACCCGCAGCACCTCGCCGCGAGTCCCTTTGTCTTTTCCGGCGATCACTTCAACCGTGTCGCCCTTCTTAATCCGTTGCATGCCTGTTCACTCCAATCTCTGCTGGCAGGGCGCTAGAGCGTTTCGGGAGCCAGCGAGACGATCTTCATGAAGCCCAATTCGCGCAGTTCGCGTGCGACCGGGCCAAAGATTCGGGTGCCGCGAGGGTCTCTCGTTTCGCCCTGGAGAATCACGGCGGCGTTGTCGTCAAACTTGATGTACGACCCGTCGTCGCGGCGATATTCCTTGGCGGTGCGCACGACCACGGCACGCACGATTTCGCTTTTCTTCACCGAACCCTGCGGCGTGGCCGATTTTACGGTGCCGATGATAACATCACCAACCGTCGCTGACCTGCGCTTCGAGCCACCCATGATCCGAATGACCAGGATCTCGCGGGCACCGGTATTGTCGGCAACCTTCAAGCGCGATTCGTTTTGGATCATTTCTAATGCCTCACTCCGGGCAGCTCGTCCGGTTATGCCTCTTCGATTTCGGGTGTCTCGAGCACTTCCTCGACGGCCCACTTCTTGGTCTTGCTGATGGGGCGGCTCTCGACAATGCGGACCAGGGCGCCGACCGCGATCGCGTTCGTCTCGTCGTGCGCCATGTACTTCTTCGACGTCCGGATGACCTTCTTGTAGAGCGGGTGGCGCTTGGTTGTCTTAACCTCGACGACCACCGTCTTCTCCATGGAATTCCGGATGACACGGCCTTGCAGCCGCCGGCGGTTATTGGACATCACTTTCCTCCTGGACGAGCTGCACAGCCAGCTCGCGCTCGCGCTGAATGGTCAAGTAGCGCGCCACGTCTTTCTTGAGCTGGCGAATGCGCGTGTAGTCCTCCAACTGGCCGGACTCCCACTGGAAGCGCAGATTGAACAGCTCTTCCTTGGTTTCGTCGATGGCGGTCGCCAGCTCAGCATCGGTCATGCTACGGATCTGCTCAGTTTTGCGAGCCATCACGCCGTCTCCTCGCCCGAAATCGGATCGGTGCGCTTGATGAAGCGGGCGGAAATCGGGAGCTTGAAGGCCGCGAGGCGCAGCGCTTCGCGTGCGATATCTTCATCCGTCCCGGCCATCTCGAACAGCACCAGGCCCGGACGCACGACGGCCACATAGTGATCGACCGCGCCCTTACCTTTACCCATACGACTTTCGGCGGAGCGCTTGGTGACCGGCTTGTCCGGAAAAATCCGGATCCAGACGCGCCCGCGCCGCTTGATGTGCCGCATGATGGTCCGGCGGGCTGCTTCGATCTGGCGGCTGGTGATCCACGCGGGCTCGAGGGCCTGCAGGCCGAACTCACCGAACTGGACCACGTTTCCGCGCTGAGCCTTGCCCTTCATGCGGCCGCGGAACTGCTTGCGGTATTTTACCCGCTTTGGCATTAACATTGATCGTTCACTCCTCGTAAGTCAGAACGTTTTCCCCGGCGGATGACCGGGGCGCCGCGCCAGGACGGGCGGCGATTGGGTTCTGCTTATTGGCTCACATAGACGTCGGTCGGCTCGCTGACCTTTGTTTCCTCGGCCAGCTTCTCGCCCTTGTAGATCCAGACCTTCACGCCAATCCGGCCATAACCCGTCAGCGCTTCGGCAGTGCCGTAGTCGATGTCGGACCGCAGCGTGTGGCGCGGCACTTGGCCGTCCATCTGCCACTCGCGGCGCGCCATTTCGGCGCCAGCGAGACGGCCACTGACCTGGATCTTGATCCCCTTCGCGCCCTGGCGCATCGCCTGACCAACCGCGCGCTTCATCGCGCGGCTGTGGCCGATGCGGCGCTCAAGCTGGCTGACGATATTCAGCGCAACCAGACGGGCGTTGAGGTCGGGCTTGTCGATCTCTTCGACTTCGACCTTGACCTTCTTGCCGGTCAGTTCCTCAAGGCCCTGACGCATCTTCTTGACGCTTTCGCCCTTACGACCGATAACGATACCGGGCTTGGCGGTATAGAGCGTGACCTGGACCTGGTTCGGATAGCGCTCGATTTCAACGCCACCGATACCGGCGCGCTCCGCTTCCTTCTCCACGAACTGGCGGATGCGGAAGTCTTCATGGAGCAGGTTGGTGTAGCGGTCGCCTTCCGCGTACCAGCGCGCAGACCAGTCGCGGTTGATCTTCAGGCGGAAACCTACTGGGTGGACTTTTCGACCCATTGACTATTACTCCTCGTCACGCTCACTCAAGACAACGGTGAGATGCGTGAAACGCTTGACGCGTGGCTTGTAGCGCCCGCGCGCGCCCGCCTTCACCCGCTTCAGGCGAGGGCCGTCATCGGCCTTCAACTCACTGATATACAGGTCCTGGCGGTTCAACTCGAAATTCATCTCGGCATTTGCAACCGCCGACTCGACCAGCTTGCGGGCGAAGTCAGCGCCTTTCTGCGGCATGAACTGCAGCACAGTCAGCGCCTGATCCGCGTCCATATGGCGCACCTCGTTGCACACGAGGCGCATCTTCTGGGGCGAGATCGGCAGGTACTTTGCAGTGGCACGAACATCCATGGCGACTATTCCTTATCCGTCTCGGCGTGCCTTAGCGCTTCTTCTTTTCGGCCATATGCCCACGATAGGTGCGCGTCGGCGCGAACTCGCCGAGCCTGTGCCCCACCATGTTCTCGGTGATGTAAATCGGCACATGGCGGCGCCCGTCGTGAACCGCAATCGTGAACCCGACCATCTGCGGGAAGATCACCGATGCCCGGCTCCAGGTGCGGATCACCTTCTTGTCACCACGCTCGCGCATGGCTTCGACTTTCTTCATCAGCTTGGGCGAAACAAACGGCCCTTTTTTCAGCGAACGCGACATCCTAGCCTCCAATTACCCCTGACGACGCTTTCCGCGACGCCGCACGATGAACTTATCCGTGCGCTTGTTGTGCCGCGTCTTGGCGCCCCGTGCCGGTTTGCCCCAGGGCGTCTTTGGCCCCGGCATACCAATCGGCGAGCGGCCTTCACCCCCGCCATGCGGGTGGCTGTTCGGGTCCATAGCGGTCCCGCGGACGGTCGGGCGCCAGCCCATCCAGCGCTTGCGACCGGCCTTGCCGAGCTTGATATTACCGTGGTCGGTGTTGCCGACCTGGCCCAGCGTAGCCATGCAATCTTCATGCACGCGGCGCACCTCGCCGGACGGCAAGCGGAGCTGCGCGTACGTGCCTTCCTTCGCGAGCAGTTGGGCGGATGTGCCCGCCGCGCGCGCAAGCTGCCCGCCGCGCCCCGGATACAGCTCGACATTGTGAACCAGCGAGCCAACCGGGATCGCCTTGATCGGCAGCGTGTTGCCAACCCGCACTTCGGCGCCCGGCCCGCTTTGAACCGTATCGCCGACCTTCAGCTCCAGCGGCGCGATAATATAGCGCTTCTCGCCATCCGCGTAGACCAGCAGCGCGATGCGCGCCGAGCGGTTCGGATCGTACTCGATCGAAGCGACACGCGCGGGAATGTTGTGCTTGTCGCGGCGGAAGTCGATCATGCGATAGCGGCGCTTGTGTCCGCCACCGCGATGCCGCACCGTCACGCGACCGGCATGGTTGCGGCCAGCCCAGCTACGCTTCTTCTGGACGAGCGCCTTGGTCGGCTTTGTGCGCGTGATCTCTTCAAAGCTTGCGCCCGTCATATCCCGGCGCCCCGGGGAAGTGGGCTTGTATTTCTTGAGTGCCATTGTAGTACCTCAGACTTTGTGGCGTGGCGCGGTCATTAGCCCCGTGAGGTGCGGATATCTGACCGGCGGACGCCTTCCCTCGGACTTAGACGTTGAACAGCGTGATTTCCTGGCCTGGCGCCAGCGTAACGACCGCTTTCTTCCACGGCTTGGCGCGCACGTACAACTTGCGGCCACGGCGCCCCCGCTTGGCGGGCATCATCATGGTGTTGACCTTGATGACGTTGACGCTGAAAATCTGCTCGACCGCTTGCTTAACCTGCACCTTATTTGCGCGCTGTTCGACTTCGAACACGTACTGATTGCCCGTCTCGACCATCTCGTGCGATTTCTCGGTGATCACTGGCCGGCGGATGACATCGTAAACGTGCAGTTGACCCTTACCCATCGCGTCTTACTCCTCTAGCGCTCGGCCGCGCGGCCCAGGAAGCCCTCGATAACCGAGAGCGCTGCCTGCGGGATGATCACACGGTCATGCGAGAGCAGGTCGCGCACATTCAGGTAGTTCGCGCGCAGTGTTCGCGCGTTGGAAAGATTGCGCACGCTTTTCTCGAGCGCTTCGTTGCGCTCCGCAACCAGGATCAACGCACTCTGCTCGCCGACAAGGCGGCCCAGCGTATCGCGCATTTCGCGCGTTTTCGGCGTGTCCATGGTGAACTCGTCCACCACGACGATCTGATTGTCCGCCGCCAGCGCTGACAGCGCGCAGCGCAACGCCTGACGGCGCATCTTACGCGGCATTTGCTTGCTATAGTCGCGCGGGCGCGGGCCATGAGCGACGCCGCCGCCGACGAAGATCGGGGCATTGCGCGAGCCATGGCGGGCCCGGCCGGTGCCCTTCTGACGGTACCACTTCGACTTGGTCCGGTTGACCTCGCTGCGCGTCTTTGCCTTGGCGGTGCCCAGCCGCGCGTTTGCCATCTGGCGAACATACGCCTGGTGCATTAGGCCGCGGTTAACTTCCACCTCAAAGATATCGGCGGGCAGTTCGACCGTGCCGACTTGGTCCCCAGCAGTATTGTGAACAGGTACTTGCATGATTCCGAACTCCTCCGATGCGGCTCACCGCTAGCGGCGATTCTTCCGCGACTCTTTGATCAGCAGAATGCCGCCCTTGCTGCCGGGGACTGAGCCACGCACGGCGAGCAGATTCTTGTCCGCATCCACGACGACGACTTCCAGGTTCTGAACGGTGACACGATCGCCACCCATGCGCCCGCCCATGCGTGTGCCCTTCAGCACGCGACCGGGTGTTGAAGTCGCGCCGATCGAGCCAGGCGCGCGCTCGCGGTCGGACTGGCCGTGCGTCTTCTTCTGGCGGTTGAAGTTGTGGCGCTTGATTGTGCCGGCGAAGCCCCGCCCCTTGGATGTCCCGACCACGTCGATCCGGTCGCCTTGTTCGAAGACATCCGCCGTCAGACGCTGCCCCTCTTCGACATCCACTTCTTTGGTCCGAAACTCGCGCAGATAGCGGAGATCGGGCATATCCAGCCCATTGCGCTTCAGATGCCCAACCTTGGGCTTGTTGAGGCGCGACGAGCCATTGCGCTTCGGCGGCAGTTCTTCAAAACCGAGCTGGACCGCGGTATAGCCGTCTTTTTCGGCTGTGCGAATCTGGGTGACGTAGCATGGCCCGGCCTGGATGACGGTGACCGGAATGGCCTGTCCGTCGTCGCCAAAGATCTGGGTCATGCCCACTTTTTTGCCAATAATGCCCTTCATGCTGCCTCCAAGGGACTGTGAGTGCGGGGGATCAACCCCGCGCCACGCATCATCCCTGCCTCGCTAGTCTAGTCTTTCCAGGAGTAGGTCGCTGCCACTGCGTGTGCTTGACCGGTGCCATTGCTGGCTCTGCCAAGCGTCTACGGCCGGGGCGACTAGATCTTGATTTCGATATCCACGCCCGCTGGCAGATTCAACCGCATCAGGGTGTCGATCGTTTTGCTGTCTGGCTCCATCACGTCGATCAGCCGCTTGTGCGTGCGGATCTCGAAGTGCTCTTGCGAGTCCTTGTCGATGAACGGTGAACGACGCACGGTGAAGCGCTCGATGCGCGTCGGCAGCGGGACAGGGCCCACCACACGCGCGCCTGTGCGCTCAGCCGTTTCGACGATGCGCTGGGCCGACTGGTCCAGGACACGGTGATCATAGGCTTTCAACCGGATGCGGAGTTTTTGCTTGGCCATGTATTTTCCTCTGACTTCGTTCTCGCTTCTAGAAGTCACTTAGAAGGGCTGACAGATACCACCCGGTCTGGATGCAACTTGCCAGCCCCTCGCGTCACCTATTCCAGGATTTCGGTAATGAC
>Ga0079224_100004998_pt1 | contig 17334 bp, 18 predicted proteins | sample Stecom2015_FD_80414 | JGI IMG/M metagenome (GOLD analysis project Ga0079224, IMG submission 80414) | Agricultural soil microbial communities from Utah to study Nitrogen management - Steer compost 2015 | ecosystem: Environmental > Terrestrial > Soil > Agricultural land | place: USA: Utah... | reverse complement strand
TATCTGACCTTCTCGCTGCCCTTCTCGATCTGGATGCTCGCCGGCTACTTCGACGGCATCCCGAAGGAGCTGGACCAGGCGGGGAAGGTCGACGGCGCCGGGAACCTCACGATCCTGCTGCGGATCATCCTGCCCGCCGCCCGGCCCGGCATCGTCGCGGTCGCGATCTACGCCTTCATGACGGCATGGGGCGAGGTGCTCTTCGCCTCCGTGCTGACCACGGAGGAGACCCGCACGCTCGCCGTCGGCCTGCGCCAGTACGCCACCCAGACCAACGTCTACTGGAACCAGATCCTCGCCGCCTCGATCGCGGTGTCGATCCCGGTGGTCGTCGGCTTCCTGATGATGCAGAAGAACTTCGTCGCCGGTCTCACCGCCGGCGCCGTGAAGTGACCGCCCCTCCCCCGCTCCCCCGAGAGGACCCCATGGAGATCTCCGTCCAGCTCTACAGCGTGCGCGAGCAGCTCGCCGAGGACCACCTCGGCACGCTCCGTCGCCTGGTCGACCTCGGCCTCGCCCATGCCGAGCCCTTCCACCTGCTCGAGCACCGCGACGCGCTGGTGCGCGCCCGCGGCGAGCTGCCGCTCGACTTCCCGAGCGCCCACCAGTCCCTCCTCGGCGAGGTGGACCTCCCCGCCGTGCTCGAGGCCGCCGAGGCCGTCGGCGTGCAATACCTCGTCGATCCCTACTGGGACCCGGCGGACTGGACCGACGCCGGCCGGGTGCGGGCGCTCGCGGACCGGCTGAACGAGCGCGCGGCGGTCGCCGCCGAGCACGGCCTGCGCCTCGGCTATCACAACCACCACTTCGAGATCGCCTCCCGCCTCGAGGGCCGCACCGCGCTCGAGGTCTTCGCCGACGCGCTGGACCCGCAGGTCGTGCTCGAGATCGACACCTACTGGGCCGCGGTCGGCGGGGCCGACGTCCCCGCCCTCCTCGCCTCCCTCGGCGAGCGGGTGCAGCTGGTCCATCTCAAGGACGGGGACCTCTCCGAGGATCCCGCCGCGCAGCTCCCGCTCGGCACGGGCGCGATGCCGCTCGCCGCGACCCTCGCCGCCTCACGGCACGTCGCCTACGGCGTGATCGAGTTCGACGACTACGCCGGCGACATGCTCGAGGGCATCGCCGCGTCCCTCGCCCACCTGCGCACCGCCGCCTGATTCCCTCCGCACGACCCTCCCGACCTCCACCGCAAGGACCCTCCATGCCCCAGCAGCACACCGGACCCGTCGGCGTCGGCCTCATTGGCGCCGGCACCATCTCCGCCGAGTACCTCACCCATCTCACCTCCTTCCCGGACGTGACCGTCCACATCGTCGGGGACCTGTTCCCCGAGGCCGCGGCGGCCCGCGCCGCCGAGTTCGGGGTGCCCGCCTCGGGCACCGCCGAGGACGTCCTGGCCCATCCCGAGGTCGAGATCGTCGTGAACCTGACGATCCCCACCGCCCACGCCGAGGTGTCCCGCGCGATCGTCGCCGCGGGCAAGCACGTGTGGACCGAGAAGCCGATCACCACCGACCCGGCCGACGCGAAGGCCCTGCTCGAGGCGGCCCGCGAGGCGGGCGTGCGCGTCGGCGGCGCGCCGGACACCGTGCTCGGCGCCGGGATCCAGACCGCGCTGCGCACCCTGCGGGACGGCGCGATCGGCGCCCCCGCGAGCGCGCTGACCCTGTTCCAGTCCCCGGGGCCGGAGTCCTGGCACCCGAACCCCGCCTTCCTCTTCCAGGAGGGCGCGGGCCCGCTGTACGACATCGCCCCGTACTACACGACCACTCTGGTGCTCGCGCTCGGCCCGGTCGTCTCGGTCAGCGCCGTCGGCTCGACGGCGCGCGAGCAGCGCACCATCGGCTCGGGCCCGAAGGCCGGGGAGGTCTTCGACGTCACCGTCCCGACCCAGGTCGCGGCCCTGCTGCGCTTCGCCTCCGGGCAGAACGCGACGGTGCTGCTGAGCTTCGACTCCCCGCACACCCGCACCGGGTTCGTCGAGGTGTACGGCACCGAGGCGACGCTCGCCTTCCCGGACCCGAACGTCTTCGACGGCGACAGCGCCCTGACCGCCTATCGCGGCACGGAGGCCACGACGGTCCCGGCCTCCGGGGCGACGACCGGTCGCGGCCTGGGCGTCCTCGAGATGGCCCGTGCGCTGCGCGCCGGGGTGCCGCACCGCGCCCAGGGCGAGATCGCCGCGCACGTGCTCGACGTGATGGTCGGGATCGAGACCGCGATCGCCGAGAACCGGATCGTGGAGATCGACTCGACCTTCGCCGAGGTCGAGCCGATGCCCGCGGACTTCGACCCATATGCCGCGACGCTCGAGGGCGCGACCGTCCGCGCCTGAGCCCATCGAGCCTGGCGTCGGCGCAGCCCGACCCACGTTCTGTCACGCCACGACTCATGCGCGCCGCCGCATGAGTCGTGGCGTGACATCTCCTGCTCGGGGCAGACTGACCGACGACGCCCTGACCGTCCCGGATGCGTACGCTGGGCTGATCCCCGCTCGCTGCCGTGAGCGGACCTGGCCAGGAGGAGACCCGATGCCCGCAGCCCGCGACGTCAGCCTCATCGTCACCGTCGCGCGTCTGTACTACGAGCAGGGCATGTCCCAGTCGGCGATCGGGACGGAGCTGAATCTCTCCCGCTCGAACGTCTCGCGGATCCTCACCCAGGCCCGTGATCGCGGGGTCGTCGAGATCATCATCCATGACCCGGAGGGGCCGCCGGTGCGACTGCCCGAGCTCGAGGAGCGGCTCGCCGAGATGTTCTCCCTCCGTGAGGTGCACGTGGTCGGCGCGACCCGCGCCTCGAGCGGGGAGACGACCGCCCGCGAGGGCGCGGCGGTGATCGCCCGGCGTCTTCCCGGAGTGCGCAGCATCGGGGTGTCCTGGGGGCGGGCTGTGCAAAGCGTCATCGCGCAGCTCGAGCCGAGCGAGCCGCGCCCGGTCCCGCAGGTGCTGCCGCTGGTCGGTGGTCTGAGCGCCCTGGACCAGCTGGAATCGGGGGAATCCGTCGTGCGAGCCCTCGCCTCGAAGGTCGGTGCCCGCCCGCAGATGCTCTACGCCCCCGCGATCCTGGAGTCCGCCGAGACCGTGCGCACGCTGCGGACGGAGTCCACGATCGCCACGGTCCTCGAGGCCGCGGCGGCGGTCGAGCTCGCGCTGGTGGGCATCGGCTCCGCCGGCGTCGCCTCCGCCCCGCACATCGTGCAGCGCATGGGGCTGTCGGAGGTCGAGCGGGAGCAGCTGGACGCCCAGCAGCCGGTGGGCGACATCTGCGCCCGGCTGATCGACCAGGAGGGTCGACCCGTCGGCCCGCCGGCCTCCGAGCGGGTGCTCGCCGTGACGCTCGACGAGCTCCGTGCGATCCCCGAGGTCGTCGGCGTCGCCTCCGGGGTGGAGAAGGCACCCGGGGTCTGCGGGGTGCTGCGCAGCGGCGCGCTGGACACCGTCGTGCTCGACGAGCACCTGGCCCGCGAGGTCCTCGCCCGCGTCTGAGCCGCGCCGGTCAGTCCTCGAGCCATTCGCGGGCTCGCCGTTCGAGGTCCGCATCGTCGGAGGCCTCGAGCACGATCCGCACCGCCTCGGGCTCCTGCAGCCGGGCGACGAGGGTCTGCAGCGCGGCGAGCTGGCTGTCCGGGTCGTCGAGGACCAGCATGACCACGATCTCCGCCCAGACCAGCCGCTCGCCGCCGGAGCCGATCTCGCCGAAGGCGACCGGGTGCTCCGGCACGGCGACCGCGAAGCCCGGGGTCAGGACGTGCTCGGGGTCGGTGTGCGGGATCGCGGCGGCTATCAGAGTGGGAAGACCGGTGGGCTGCCTTCGCTCGCGGGCGAGCACCGCCTCCTCGAAGCTGTCCGTGACGGCGCCGAGCTCGCGCAGTCGGGCGGACAGTGCTCGCAGCACCTCCGCGTCGTCGGTGGCCTGCAGGCCCAGGATCGCGGCGCCGGGCAGCATGCCGGCCCCGTTCATGCCGGCGCCCCCGCCCGCTGGGCACCATCAGGGCAGGGGGCAGGGGCCGGCGTCATCGCCACTCCTAGGAGGTGTCGGGGTCCTGGTCGATCGCTCGATTCTGCGGGCTCACAGCGCGAGCCGCAACGGGTCGTCGAGCAGGTCCTGGATCTCCTGCAGAGCACGGGCGGCGTCGGCGCCGTCGGCCACGCGGTGGTCGATGGACAGACCGATCTCGCAGCTCATCCGCCCGGTCACGGTGCCGTCCGCCTCGACCACGGGGGCGAAGCCGACGGCGCCGATGCTCAGCACCGTCGCCTGCGGCGGGGTGATCAGGGCGTTGAACCGATCCACGCCCATCCCGCCGAGGTTGGAGACGGTCCCGGTCGCGGGCCCGAACAGGGACGGGTCCACGGTGCCGGACTTCGCGGAGGCGCCGATGCGGCGCACCTCGGCGTCGAGCGCGCGCACGCTCTTCAGGTCGGGCTCGCGCAGCACGGGGACGAGCAGTCCGCCGGGGGTGTCCACGGCGAGGACCACGTCCACGGTGGGATTGCGCTTCACGCCCTCGCCTGCCCAGGACCCGTTGAGCTGCTCGTTCCCGCGCAGCAGTAGGGCATAGGCGCGCAGCAGCAGGGTCGTCCAGCTGATGCCCTTCAGCACGCCGGTGCGAGCGCGCGCGGCGGTGGAGAGATCCATCGTCCGATAGGCGGTGAACTGCGGGATCAGCGATGTGCTCGCCATCGCCTGGGCGGTGAGCTGCCGGGTGCGGCGCTCGCGTGCCGTGCCGAGCAGCTCGTCGGCATCCGCCTCGACGACCGGCGCGGTCGGCGCAGGGGCCGACGGCGAGGACTGCTCCGACGTCGAGGACGCCGCCGACGGGGCGGCCGACGACCGGGCGGCGGGGGATGCACCGCCGGACGGCACCTGCCCCGCAGCCTCCGCGGCCGCGATCGCCTCCTTCACGTCCTTCACCCGCACCGTCCCGTGCGGGCCGGTCGGGGTGATGCCGCGCAGGTCGAGGCCGTGGTCCTTGGCGAGCTTGCGCGCGAGCGGCACGGCGGGCGGCATGATCCCGTCGGCCCCGGGGGAACCGGACGGTGCGGCCGCAGGAGGCGGGGCCAACGAGTCGGCGGCATCGCCGGCACCCTGCTCGGGCCGGGCCGGTGCCGCGCTCGTGCCGCTCCCCTCTCCCCCGCCGTCGAAGAGATCACCCAGCAGATCCTCCTCCTCGGAGGCGATCAGCGCGATGTGCCCGCCGACGGGGACCACGTCCCCCTCGCCGTGCAGCAGCTCCTCGACCAGGCCCGCGGCCGGTGACTCGACCTCCATGTCGACCTTGTCGGTCATCACCACGGCGACCACGTCCCCCTTGGCGATGCGGTCGCCCACGGCGACCTGCCATTCGGTGATCGTGCCCTCCTCCATGGTCATGGACATCTTGGGCATGGTCAGCGGGATCTGCGCCATGGCTCACCACTCCTTCACGAGGGAGGCGGCCTCGCGGACGATGTCGTCCACCTGCGGGACCGCGGCCTTCTCGAGCTCGGGGTTGTAGGGGATCGGGACGTCGAGGCCGCACAGCCGCTTCACCGGCGCGCGCAGGTGCCCGAAGGCGGGCGACTCCACGATCGAGGCGGAGATCTCGCCCATGTACCCGCCGAATCGCACCGACTCCTGGACGAGCAGCGCCCGTCCGGTGCGGGTGACGCTGTCGACGATGAGCGGGAGGTCCAGCGGGTTCAGGGTGCGCGGGTCGATGACCTCGGCGCTGATCCCGTCCTCCGCCAGGCGCTCGGCGGCCTCGAGGGAGCGCTGCACCTCGACGCCGGTCGCGACGATGGTCAGGTCGCTGCCCTCCCGCTCGATCCGGCCCTCCCCGAGCCGTCCGGCGGAGAAGGTCTCCGGCACCTCGAAGGTCTGCTTGTACAGCAGCTTGTGCTCGAGCACCATCACGGGGTTCGGGTCCTCGAGCGCCGCGAGCAGCAGCTCCGCGGCGTCGGTCGCGTTCGAGGGCATGACGACCTTGAGGCCGGGGATGCAGGTGAACCAGGCCTCGAGCGACTGGGAGTGCTGGGCGGCCGCTCCCGTGCCGGAGCCGCCGGGGGCGCGGATCACCAGCGGCACGCTCGCCTGGCCGCCGACCATGAAGTGGAGCTTCGCGGCCTGGTTCGCGATCTGGTCCATGGCCTGGGCGGTGAAGTCGGAGAACTGGATCTCGACGATGGGCCGCATGCCGGTGATCGCGGCGCCGACACCCATGCCGACGATCCCGAGCTCGGAGATCGTCGTGTCCCGCACCCGTTCCTCGCCGAAGCGGTCGATGAGGTCGTTCTCGACGCCGAAGGCGCCGCCGTACAGCCCCACGTCCTCCCCCATCAGGAACACCCGCTCATCGGCGGTCATGGCCTGCGCCATCGCCTCCCGGATCGCCTCGGAGTACGTCATCTCCCTCGTGCTCATCGTCCTGCCTCCGCATCGTCGGTCGTGGCGCCGACGGTGAGCGCCGTGCCTCCGCCCCGTGGGTCCGTCGCATCCACCGCCGAGGGTGCGAACACGGCGTCCAGCAGGGCGGCGGGGTCGGGGTCCTCGCCCTGCGTGCCCCGGACGACGGCCTCCCGGATCGCCTGGCGCGCCTCGGACTGCACGCCGTCGAGCCGCTCCTGGTCCAGGACCCCGGCCTCGAGCAGCCGGTGGGCGTAGCCCGCGATGGGGTCCTTCTCCTTCCACTCGGCGATCTCCTCCTTGGTCCGGTACCGGTTCTTGTCGGACTTGGAGTGGCCGCGCCAGCGGTAGGTCACCGCCTCGACGAAGCTCGGCCCCTCGCCGGCGCGGGCCCGGTCGATCGCCCGACGGGTCGCCTCGGCGACGGCGTGGACGTCGTTGCCGTCGACGGTCTCGCCGGGCATCCCGTAGCCGGCCGCCTTCTCGGAGAGCGTCTCGACGCGGAAGGCGCGGGCGGAGGACATGGACATGCCGTACTGGTTGTTCTCGCACACGAACACGACCGGCAGCTGCCACATCGAGGCGAGGGTGAGGGCCTCGTGCCAGGCCCCCTCCCCGACGGCGCCGTCGCCGTGGAAGCAGACGGCGACGCGGCCGTTGCCGGTGAGCCTGTTGGTCAGCCCGGCGCCGGCGGCGATCGGGACGCCGCCCGCGACGATGCCGTTGGCGCCGAGGTTCCCGGTGGCGACGTCGGCGATGTGCATGGAGCCGCCGCGGCCTCGGCAGTAGCCGTCGTCCTTGGCGAGCAGCTCGGCCATCATCCGGCCGAGGTCGGCACCGCGCGCGATGCAGTGGCCGTGCCCGCGGTGGGTGGAGGTGATCTGGTCGCCCTCCTCGAGGTTGACGCAGGTCCCGGTGGGGACGGCCTCCATGCCGATGGAGAGGTGCATGGTGCCGTGCATCATGCCGCGGCCGTAGAGATCCTCCACGGCCTCCTCGAACAGGCGGATCCGCCACATGGTGCCGAGGGCCTCGGCGGCGACGTCGGCCTCCTCCAGCAGCAGGTCGGGGGCGGGGGCGGGGGCGGTCATCGGATCACTCCGTTCTTCAGCATCGAGTCCTGCATCCGGCGCATCGCCACCAGCGGCCGGGACGCGTCCAGTCGGACGTCGGCGTAGGTGAGGGCCTGGCCGGCCGGGACGTCGCGGAGCAGCTCCGAGGTGGCGGCGAGCGCGATCGGCAGCAGGTCCTGCTCCCGCGCCTCGTCGGCGTCGTGGGCGGTGCCGTGGACGTGATGGCCGCCGATCCCCTCGAGCACGGTTCCCGCGGCGAGATCGGACTTCGCCGTGGCGATCACATCGGCGCTCCAGGCGGTCGCGGCGAAGGAGGCGCGGCGCTCGAGCACGGCCTCGCCGATCGACAGGGGCGCCTCGACGGAGGCGAGGTGGTAGGGGCGGTAGAGCTGGAAGTGGTTCCCCTCCCCCGGCAGCCGCAGGTAGTGCAGCTCCTCGGTGACGACCTCGCTGTCCGAGCGGACGACGACGAAGACGCCGGGGGCGACGTCGCCGGTGACGTACTCGACCACGGGCCCGTCGGTGGTGAGGATCCCGCCCTCGGCGGCGGGGCGCAGGGCCTCGGCGAGGCCGTCGAGGTCGACGGCGGCGCCGTGCATGCCGGGGGTCTCGATCCGGTATCCGGTGGCGTTGGCGAGCGCGGCCATCTCGATCTGGGTCTTGGTGCCGTCGGTGAAGGAGGTGAGCATCTTGGGGTTCATGCCCTTGCGTGCGGCCTCCTCGGCGACGTCCTCCGGGACGTCGGTCGGGCGCATGGGGTTGTTCTTGCCCTTGCCGGCGACGACGACCTCGAGCCCCAGGTCCTCGGCGTACTCGACGAGCTTGAGGCACTCGACGGGCTCGTCGCCGCGGCACACCGTGTAGACGGAGCTGCCCGCGCCGGCCATGCGGGCCAGCAGGAGCCCGACGGTCACGTCCGCCTCGACGGTCATCAGCGCGACGTCCGTGCCGGCCAGGACGCAGGACAGCGCGACCTGCGCGGCGACGTCGGGGATGCCGGAGACCTCCATGACGATGTCCAGCCCCAGCTCGGCCAGGCGCAGCCCGTCGTCGAGGACGGCGGCGCCGCCGGCGGCGACCACCTCGGCCGCGTGCTCCATGCTCTCGGCGCGGACGACGTCGGTGCGTCCGGCGGCGGCGAGCGCCGCCTCGGCCCGCTCGATCGCGACGTCGGCGACGGCGGCGACCTCCATGCCGCGGGCGCGGTGGACCTGGGCGACGAGGCCCGTGCCCATCTGGCCTGCGCCGACGATCCCGACCCTGACGGGTCGGCCGAGCGCGGCCTCGCGCTCGCTCAGTCGCTGGGTGAAGCTCATGCCAGATGTCCTTCCGGTGCGGCGGCGACGGGGCGACGGGTGCGCACGGCCCGGCCGCGGGTGCGGGTGGTCTCGCGGAACTGGGTGGTGGCCTGCTCGAGAGCCTCGGCCATGTGACGGGAGGTGGCGCGCTCGGCGGCGCCCTTGAGGTTCCCCTCGAGGAACTCGGCGCGGCGGAAGCGGGCGAGGACGGTCGAGCCCTGCATGGTGCGGGCCTCGAGGATCCGACGGGTGGTGACGTCGACGGCGAGGATCGCGACGCAGCCGCGCAGCATCCCCTTGCCGCGGCCGGAGACGACGACCACGCCGTCGCGGTCGTGGGCGTCGGCGAGCTGCCGGATCTGGCCCACGTAGGCGCGGTGCTGCTGGTAGCTGAAGGCGAAGGAGAGGACGATCGCGAAGATCAGCAGTGCGATGAATCCGAGCTGGTCCATGGTGTGCTCCTGGGTGGGGCGCTCAGGCGGAGCGCAGGCGGATCGTCTGGCCGACGGCGGGCGGCACGGCCTCGCCGCGCACGTGCACGGCGCCGGGCAGCAGCTTCTGGTCGACGGTGTTGAGGTAGAGGACGACGTGTCCGAGCTCGCGCAGGTTCTCGGTGGCCTTCTCGCCCACCTCCTCCACGGGGTACTCCCGGCCCGCCACCTCCCACACGTCGCCCACGCGGATCTCCCGGGCAGGAGGGGCCTGGGGGGTGTGGACGACGGACACGTCGGCGAGGGCCGGCGGGACCGGCTCGCCGAAGAGGATCAGCACGCCGGCGTCGAACATGTCCTTCGCGTCGTCGCCGATGCGGGTGATGGTGGTGGTCCAGAGGATGTCGTTCACGAGGTGGTTCTCCTGAGGCGGGTGGTGGAGGGATGGTCCGTGGAAGAGATGGGCGGAGGGCTGCTCAGTTGACGAGGAAGCCGGCGAAGTAGGCGATGATCACCGCGAGCGGCGAGGTGATCAGGCGGGAGAAGAGCACGGAGGGCACACCCACCGAGACCGTCTCCGGCTTCGCCTCCCCGAGCGAGAGGCCGACGGGGATGAAGTCGCAGCCCACCTGGCCGTTGATCGCGAAGAGGGTGGGCAGCGCGTACTGCACCGGCAGGTTCCCGGCACCGATCTGCGTGCCCATGAGCACGCCGACGACCTGGGCGATCGCGGCGCCGGGCCCGAGGATCGGGGACAGGATCGGGATGGCGGTGATCACGCCGAGCAGCACGAGCCCGAAGGGGTTGCCGACCAGCGGCGTGACCAGGTGCGCGATGCCCTCGGAGATCCCGGTGTAGGTGACGATGCCGATCAGCAGCGACACGTACGCCATGAACGGGATGATCGTCTGCAGCGAGAGCTGGATCGCCTGTCGTCCCGAGGACAGCAGGGTGTTGATGAAGTAGCCGATCGCCCCGCCGAAGGCGACGACGATCCCGGTGAAGCCGCCCATGCCGCCGGACTTCATGGCCTCGCCGGTCGCCTCGATGCGCTCCTGCTTGGAGGGCAGCGCAGGCTTCCCGTCCGCGGACCCCGCGGCACCGGCGGAGGCCGACGCGGCGGCGGGCGCCGCCGTCGCCTGGGCGCCCTCGCCCACGAGCTCGACGTCGCCCGGCGCGACCGCGGAGACGAAGATGTCCGGGGTGATGAACTGCGCGAGCGGACCCGAGGGCTCCCCGGCGAAGACGTCGACGGTGGGGATGCGCTTCTTGGGATAGACGCCGATGCGGGCGGTGCCGCCGCAGTTGATGACGGCGACCATCACCCGCTCGTCCTCGATGTGGGTGGTGAACCCGTCGACGGCAGTCGCGCCGGTGAGCTCCGCGATCCGTGCGGCGACGGGGTGGATGCCGCCGCCGGTGACGGACAGGACGACGTCCTTGGTCTCGGTGGGCGTGAGGGTGAGCCCGTCGCCCCAGCCGCCGCGGCCCCTGCGGACGTGGACGCTGCGCGCGCTCATCGGTCCACGCCCTGGATGCGGCCGGCGGCGTAGTCGGCGTCGAACTCGGCGAACCGGTCCTTGTCCGGGCTGCGGCCGATCATCACGCCGGTGATCCACTGGGTGACCATGCCGCGCAGGAAGATCACCACGATGCCGACGAGGAAGTACATCACCGCGAGCTTCGCGTAGGCGTCGGGGTTCACCGCCAGCACGCCGGCGGAGACGCCGGTCCACACGAAGATCTCGCCCGCGTTCGCGTGGGGGAAGAAGCTCGTGACGGGGTGGCAGAAGGAGACGGCGGAGTCGTAGAAGGCGGGCTTGTGGCGCTCGGGCAGGAACCGCCCGAAGGTGTACGCCATGGGGTTGGTCAGCATGATCATGGCCAGCATCGGCATGAGCGTGTAGCGGGTCAGGGCGAACTTCCCGGACCAGCGGACGGCGCGCGTGACCCGCTCCTCGCCGATCCAGGTGGTCACGGCGTACATCGCGGTGAGCAGCACGATGAGCAGCGGGAGGATGCCGGTGAAGAGCCCGGTGAAGCTCTCGGCGGCCGCCTGGAACAGCCCGATGAAGTGCTCGGCGATCCAGGTGACCGCCTCCATCACGGGGTTGTCGGCGCCGACCGCGGGGGCCGGATCGGCGAGCAGGACACCGGGGTCCTGGCCACCGGTCCCGGACAGGGCGGGGACGGTCATGGCGAATCTCCTTCGATCCACGCAGCGGCCTCGTGACGTGGCTGCGCTGCTTCGGGGGCAGTGACCGAGCGGCGGACGCTCGCGCGGGTATGCGCGGCCCGTCGACCGGTGGCGGAGCCTGGTGGCACGACCTGTGGGCCGCCTCCTCGCTCCATACGTCACACCTGTGACGACCGATCGCACATCCGTGTGCGATGCGCCCATCGTGCCCGCGCTCACAGCCGTGCGCAAGTGTTCCGAAAAGTTGTCACATTCGTGACAATGAAGAGCCGTCGGGACGCCGCCCCCCCATCCACGTCCCGCTCCCCCACCTTTTGTGACGCCACGACCCATGTCGGGGCGCGCATGAGTCCTCACCGCAGCAAAACCCTCCGCGGCCGGGCACGTGGAGGCGGCCGGGTGCGTGGCGGCGGCCGGGCGGCGAGGGCGTCGGCCTGGCGTCGAGGCGAGGGCATCGACCTGACGGCGAGAGCGACGGTCGGCCGACGGACGGCGTCACCCCGGCGGCGGAGCCGCCCTCGCCGGGACCCGCCCGGCACGACGACGCGCCGCGCCTCCCTGGTGGGAGACGCGGCGCGTCGTGGTGTGCGGCGGGGCCGCGGCCGTACGGGTCGAGCTCAGGCGCCCTGGTGACCGGCGAAGGTGTCGGGGTCCGGGCCCTGGCGGCCGGCGGCGCCCTTGTCGAGCGCGGCGATCTTCGCGAGCTCGTCGTCGGTGAGCGTGACCTCGAGGGAGGCGAGGTTCGCGGCGATCCGCTCGGGGGTGACGGACTTCGAGATCACCACGTTGCCGAGCGCGAGGTTCCAGGCGAGCAGCACCTGGGCGGCGCTCACGCCGTGCGCCTCGGCGACGGCGGTGACCACGGGGTCCTCGAGCTCGCCGCCGCCCTGGCCCAGCGGCGACCAGGCCTCGGTGACGATGCCCTTCTCGGCGTGGAAGGCGCGCAGCTCGGCGTTGCCGAGGTACGGGTGGACCTCGATCTGGTTGAGGACGGGCAGCACGCCGGTCTCGGCCTCGATCGTCTCGAGGTCCTCGCGGCGGAAGTTCGAGACGCCGATGGAGCGGATCCGGCCCTGCTCCCTGAGCTCCACGAGCGCCTTCCAGGTCTCCAGGGCCAGGCCCTTGGAGGGGGCGGGCCAGTGGATGAGGTAGAGGTCGAGCTCGTCGAGGCCCAGGTCCTCCATGGTCGCGTCGAAGGAGCGCAGGGTCGCGTCGCGGCCCTGGTCCTGGTTGGGGACCTTCGAGGTCACGAAGACCTCGTCGCGCGGGAGGCCGGCGGCCTTCAGGGCCTGGCCCACGCCGGCCTCGTTGTTATAGCCGCGGGCGGTGTCGACGTGGCGGTAGCCGGCCTCGAGGGCCTTGACGACGACGTCGGCGGCGACCTCGTTCTCGACCTGCCACACGCCGTAGCCGAGCTGCGGGATGGAGCGGCCGTCGTGGAAGTCGATGCGGGGCGAGGTGGTCATGCTGCTCCTTGCTCTCGGGTCGCGGCGGACTCGACCGCCGCTGGACACTCCCACCAGGCTATCGCCTGCTCAGCTGCGGCACACTCCGAGGCTGAACGGTCGGGAGCCGGGGTCCTGCTCGAGCCAGCGGGCGAGCTCGGGCGGGTGGACGACATGCTCGCCGAGCCGGTCCAGCGCCAGCCAGGCGGTGCCGGCCTGGCCGGGGTCCGGCTCGGTGCCCTCCCCGGGCTCCTCCCCCTCGGCCAGTCCGCACCAGTAGGCGACGTTGACCTGGTGGAACGGCGGGATCGGGGAGCCGTCGACCATGCGTCGGTCCATCATGATCTCGAACAGGCAGGCGGGCTGGTGCACCTCGACCTCGGCGCCGATCTCCTCGCGGCACTCGCGGACCATCGCCGCGGCCTGGTCCTCGCCGTGCTCCTGCCCGCCGCCAGGCAGGGCGAACACCTCCCGACCGTCCGGTTCCAGGTAGCGGTTCATCAGCACCTGCCCCTCGCGGACGATCAGGGCCTTCACTCCCAGCCTGGGGCTCCTCATGCGAGCTCCTCCTCGTCCTCGGCCCGTCCCAGCAGGGCCTCGGCCCGTGCCCTCAGCGTCTCGGCGTCCTCGGCCTCGAGCAGCGCGGCGACCGCCTGCTCGTCCTGCAGCAGGGCCATCAGGCGCTGCAGGGCGGCGAGGTGCTCGCGCGCGTCGGTCAGCAGCGGCATGGCCAGCAGCTGCACCGGGACCTGGCCGCCGCCGGCCCCCATCTCGCCGAAGGCGACGGGGCGGGCGAGGGTCGCGAGCGCCAGGCCCGGGACGAGCACGTGCTCGGGGTCGGCGTGCGGGATCGCGGTGGGGATCGGGGTGGGCAGGCCCGTCGGGTAGCGCTGCTCGCGCGCCTGCAGCGCCTCGGGGAAGGCCTCGGTGACGGCGCCGTCGTCCAGCAGGTGCCCGGCGAGGGTGCGCAGCGCGTCGGCCGCGTCGGCCGCCTCGAGACGGGCGAGGACGAGGCTCAGCGCGAGCGGTGCGCGGGGCGTGCGCGGATCTGTGCTCATGGTTCCTCCAGGACGGCGACCCCCTGATTCTGGCACCCGTCGACGCTCGCCTGCGTACGCTGGGCTCGTTCCGTCCGGCGCGTCCCGCGCCGCCGCCCGCCAGGAGAGCCCATGCCCGCCCCTCGAGACACCGCCCTCGTGGTGCGCGCGGCGCGCCTCTATCACGAGCAGGGCCGCTCGCAGACGGAGGTGGCGAAGGAGCTGGGACTGTCCCGCTCGAACGTCTCACGGATCCTCTCCCAGGCCCGGGAGCGCGGGATCGTCGAGATCACGATCCACGACCCCGACGGCCCGCCGCGCCGCGACGAGGCGCTCGAGGCGGCGCTGAGGGCGACGTTCTCGCTGCGGGAGGCGCATGTGGTCTCCGCGCCGCGGGCCTCGGCGATGGAGTCGGTCGCGCGGCAGGGCGCGGCGCTGATCGCGGAGCGCGCGGGACGGGTGCGCAGCCTCGGCGTCTCCTGGGGGCAGACGGTCCAGAGCGTCGTCGCCGCCCTGGACTCCCTCCGCCCCCGGCCGACGCCGACGGTGCTGCCACTGGTGGGCGGGCACAGCGCCCTGGACCAGTTCGACTCCGGCGAGTCCGTGCTGCGGGTGCTCGCCTCGCGGCTCGGGGCGACGCCGCGGACGCTCTACGCCCCGGCGGTGCTGGAGTCCGCGACGGCGGTCGCGACGCTGCGGGCGGAGTCCTCGATCCGCACCGTGCTGGAGGCGGCCGCGCAGGTCGAGCTCGCGGTGGTGGGCATCGGCTCGCTCGGCGTGCACTCCTCCCCGCACGTGCTGGACCTGATGGCGCTCGGCGAGGAGGAGCGCGAGGCCTTCGAGGCGCAGCGCCCGGTGGGCGACGTGTGCGGTCGCTTCGTGGACGCCGAGGGGGTCCCGCTCGGGGCGCCGACGGATCAGCGGGTGCTCGCGGTGACCTTCTCGGAGCTGCTGCGGATCCCGGAGGTGCTGGGCGTCGCGGCCGGGGAGGAGAAGGCGCCCGGGGTGGTGGGGGTGCTGCGCAGCGGCGCGATCCACACCCTGGTGGTGGATGTCGACCTCGCCCGCGAGGTGCTCGCCCTCAGATCCCGCGCCTGATCAGATCCCGCCCTTGAGCACGCGCTCGAAGCGGGCGGTGAGCTCGGCGTCGACGGGCAGCTCGTGCTCGTCGAGGTGGGTGATCGGGGCGGCGAGGCGGGTGGAGGACAGCAGCCAGGCGCCGTCGGAGCCCTTCACGTCCTCGATGGTCATGAGCTCCTCGCCGGTGGCGAGGCCCTGCTGCTCGCGCAGCCATGCGAAGAGGGTCGCGACGGCGGTGCCGGCGAGCACGCCGGCGCTCGCGGGGGTGGTGAGGAAGGTGTCGCCGCGGCGCACGAGCAGGGTGGAGGTGGGGCCCTCGAGGGCGTAGCCGTCGCTGGAGACGAAGAGGACGTCGGCGGCGCCGCGTCGCTTCGCCTCGCGCACCGCGGCCATGTTCACGGCGTAGCTGAGGGTCTTCGCGCCGGACAGCAGCCAGGGGCTGGTCTCCGCGGCGGTGGTGGCCAGGCCCCGGTCCAGCACCGCGACGCGCATCCCGGCGCGGCAGGGGCTCCAGTCGTCGGAGACGCGGGCGTGGATCCAGCAGGTGGGCGTGCCGGTGCCCTCGACGCCGCGGGTGTACATCACGCGCACGCTGAGCTCGGCGACGCTCTCGTGGGCGGCGATCGCGGCGTCGACCGCCTCGGCGAGCAGCGCCTGGTCGGGGGCGGGCAGGTCGATCATCTCGGCGCTGCGGGCGAGGCGGGCGAGGTGGGGGCCGACGTTGACGGGGCTGCCGTCGAAGGCGCCGATGGTCTCGAAGACGCCGTCGCCGCGGGTGGCGACGAGGTCGGTGACGGAGAGCTGCGGGACCGTGGGGTCGGCAAGGCGGTAGCCGGGTCCACCGTCCGACGGGGCCCCGGTCGCGCCGGGGACGAGCACGAGCACCGGGGCGGGGGTACGGGGGCTGGTCGCGGTCATGTCACTGCTCCTTCACGGGGCCCGCCGGGGTGCGGAGCCGTCTCACCAGGGTAGACCTGCCGCGCCGACAGCTCAGCCCCAGCCGATCCCGTCGCCGATCGCCGAGGCGCCGCGCGGGCTCGGGGCGTCGCCGCCGGAGGTGCCGCCGAGCATCTCCCCGATCATCGCCACGAGACGCTCGAACAGGGTGCCGGGCTCCTCGGCGCCGGGGGCGTCGAGCCGACCCGCGGGCAGCGCTCCAGCGGTCTGCGCCGGGCCGTCCACGAGGCCCTGCAGGTCAAACGCACCACCGGCCGCGACGCTCTCACCGGCGCTCTCGCCGGCACCGCCGCCCGAGGCCTCCGTACCGCCGGCCCCCTCGGCGCCGCCGCCGCCGGCACCGCCGCCGGACTCACCTTCGGCCCCACCGGACGCGGACTCCCCCGCACCGCTCGAGGCCCCGCCGGAACCACCAGTGCTCTCGGAGCCCGCGCCGGAGTCGCCGGCGCTCTCGGAGCCGGACTCGGCACCAGCACCCCCGCCGGCCTCCCCGCCGCCGGACCCCTCACCCAGACGCCCCTCCTCCCCGATCAGGTTCCCGAGCCCGCCGCCGGCGCCGAGCCCGGCCAGCAGCTCCTCGAGGAGCATGCCGAGGGCGAGTCCGCGCAGGACGAGATCGGCGAGCAGCCCGCCGAGCAGGCTCCCGAGGAAGGCGCCGAGCAGCGCGGCCCGCCCCTCGGGGGTGGCGAGCGCCTCGCGCAGCATGTCGGCGAAGCGGCCCGCGGGCCCGCTCCCGCCGCCGAGCAGGTCCCGCAGCATCCCCTGCGCCATCCGCGCCATGTCCGCGAGGAACTCGCCGGGGCTCGACCAGGGGCCGCCGAAGCTGTCGGGGCTCGAGGCGGCCTCCTGCTCCTCGGCGTGCTGGGCGAGGCGTCGTGCCTGCTGGCGCAGCTCGAGGCCGCGGTCCTGGAGACCGGGGCGCACGCTCCCGGACCAGTCGGCGCGGAACCGCTCGGCGTCCTCCCCCACCCACTCGACGGTGTCGATCACCGCGGAGAGCCGCCCCTCGAGCTCGTCGAGCAGCTCCGCGCGCCGGGCGCAGACCGCGCCCATCGTCCGCAGGGCCTCGGCGTCCGCCCCCCAGAATCCGTTCATGCCTCCCCGTTCCCCTCGCCGTCCCCGTGTCGCAGTCCCCGCCTCGTGCCTCACGGGCACGCCCCCGAACCTATGCGGCCCGGGGCTCCCACCGCCATGGGGAGGACTCCCCATCCCGGCCGGGATCAGCGGGGGCACCACCGGGACTCACTCGCCGGCGGCGAGCTCCCGCACCCAGTCCGGGACCCGGTCCGCGCCCACCCGTCCTACGAGCGCGCGGGCGTAGTCCGCGTCGATGCCGCCGAGCCCGTCGAAGTCGCCCGGGTCCTGGTCGTAGACGAGGTCGGCGCCGAGCGCGATCCGGTCGGGGTCCTCGGGCGGTCGTGTGGCG
>Ga0079224_100004997_pt1 | contig 17335 bp, 7 predicted proteins | sample Stecom2015_FD_80414 | JGI IMG/M metagenome (GOLD analysis project Ga0079224, IMG submission 80414) | Agricultural soil microbial communities from Utah to study Nitrogen management - Steer compost 2015 | ecosystem: Environmental > Terrestrial > Soil > Agricultural land | place: USA: Utah... | reverse complement strand
TTGGCAACAAGCCCGCAACTTTTGATTGACACGCGACAAAAGTCACCGCTAGGTTCATCGGCCATGGGAGTGGCCCCCGTCACAACGCAGACCCCAGACCACCAACATCAGCCTGCCGCCGGCGGGCAGCGAGCGGCGATCGTCGGCACCGGATTCATGGGCCGCGTGCACGCGAACGCCGTGCGAGCAGCAGGCGGCCGAGTCGTCGGCATCGTGGGGTCCAGCCGCGAGCGCGCTGAACTGGCCCGCGCCCACCTCGGCGCTGATCCGGCCTTCGCCACGTTGCCCGAGCTGATCGATTCCGTCGACGTCGACACCGTGCACGTGTGCACGCCGAACCACCTGCACGAGCCGGTGGTCCAGGTCGCGTTGGCGGCGGGGAAGCACGTGGTGTGCGAGAAGCCGCTGGCGCTCGACGTGGCGGCGGCCACCGCCATGACCGAGGCCGCCAGCAGCGCCGGGCGGGTGGCCACCGTGCCGTTCGTCTACCGGTTTCATCCCGTGGTGCGCGAGGCGCGTGAGCGGGTCCGTCGCGGCGATCTTGGCCAGATCTCGCTGGCGCACGGCAGCTACCTGCAGGACTGGCTGCTGTATCCGAGCGACGACAACTGGCGCGTTGATCCCGGGCTAGGCGGGCCCACACGCGCGTTCGGCGACATCGGCTCGCACTGGTGCGACCTGCTGGAGTTCGTCACCGGTGATCGCATCGACGCGGTCTGTGCGCGCACGGCGACGGTGAACCAGCGCCGCGGTGATCCGCAACCCCGCGCCGTCGCCACCGAGGACGTCGTGACCATGCAGTTCACCACGGCCGGAGGTGCTCTTGGCTCGGTCGTGGTCAGCCAGGTGTCGCCGGGCCGGAAGAACCGCTTGCTGCTCGAGGTGTCGGGCGCGCAGGCCACGCTCAGCTTCGACCAGGAGAACCCAGAGACTCTGTGGTGGGGCGGGCGGGAGAACAGCGCCGTGCTCGTCCGTGACCCGGACACGCTCAGCGCTCCCGCGGCGCGCTACGCACTCGTCCCGGCCGGGCACCCGCAGGGTTACCAGGACTGCTTCAACGCCTTCGCCGCCGACACCGCCGCGGCCGTACGGGGCGAATCTCCCGACGGATTGCCCACCTTCGCTGACGGGCTGCGCGCCACGCGGATCGCGACGGCGGTCGTGACCTCGGCTGTCGACGGCTCGTGGGTGGAGGTGGGCGGATGACGGCGAGCACGCCGGAGGCGGCCGGCGGGGGCGCGGCCGTGAGCACTCACCTCCTGCGGATGCGGGGGATCTCGAAGTCCTTCCTCGGTGTGCGTGTCCTGCATGGTGTGGATCTCGATCTGCGCGCGGGCGAAGTGCACGCCCTGGTCGGGGAGAACGGCGCCGGCAAGTCCACCTTGATGAAGATCCTGGCCGGAGTGCACCAGGCCGATTCGGGGACGGTGGAGCTCGACGGCGCCGCGGTCGCGTTCGAGCACCCCCTGCAGGCGCAGCAGGCCCGCGTGTCCACGGTGTTCCAGGAGTTCAACCTGCTGCCGGATCGCACCGTCGCCGAGAACGTCTTCCTCGGGCGCGAACCGCGCACGCGCGGGATGGTGGACGCGCGCCGAATGAACGCCGACACCGCTCAGCTGCTCGCTGATCTCGGCCTGACCTGGCTCACCCCGCAGGCACCCGTACGGTCGCTGTCGGTCGCGGGCCAGCAGATCGTGGAGATCGTCAAGGCGCTGTCGTACGACGCCCGCATCATCTCGATGGACGAACCCACGGCCGCGCTGGCCGACGAAGAAGTCGACCTGCTCTACCGCCTCATCGCCCGGCTGCGCGAGCGCGGGGTGGCGATCCTGTACGTCTCGCACCGGCTCAAGGAGATCTTCGACCTCTGTGACCGGGTGACCGTGCTCAAGGACGGTGCGCTGGTCGACACCGTCGACACGGCGACGCTTCGCCCGGACGAGCTGGTGCGGATGATGGTGGGCCGGCCCATCTCGTCGTTCTTTCCCGACAAACTTCCCGGAACCGCCCCCGGCGACGTGCGGCTTCGGGTCACCGGCGGTGGCAACGACCAGCTCGACGGTATCGACCTCGAGGTGCGCGCCGGAGAGATCACTTGCCTGGCCGGACTGCAGGGCAGTGGCCGTACCGAGATCGCCCATGCCCTGTTCGGCATCGCCCGATTCACCCGTGGCACGGTCCAGGTCGACGGGCGCACCGTGCGGCTGCGTTCGCCCCGGCAGGCGGTGCGTACCGGGTTGGCGCTGGTCACCGAGGACCGCAAAGCCGAGGGTCTGGCGCTGAACCAGTCCGTGGCGGCCAACGCCCGGCTGGTGCTCGACGCCGTCGACCCGCGCCGGGCCGCCGCTCGGGCGCGGCGGATCCCCGGCCTCCTCTCCTCGCTGGACCTCGTGGCACGAGGCCCCGACCAGGAGGTGCGGTTTCTCTCCGGCGGTAACCAGCAGAAGGTCGTCCTGGCGAAGTGGCTGGCCACCGAACCGTCGGTCATCGTCCTGGACGAACCGACCCGCGGTATCGACGTCGGAGCCAAGCATCGCGTCTACACCTTGATGCGTGAGCTGGCCGCCGACGGCGTGGCGATCCTCATGGTGTCCTCGGAGCTGCCCGAGGTCATCGGGATGGCTGATCGCGTGATCGTGCTCCGCGACGGGCGCATCGCCGGTGAACTGCCCGGCGGCACCACCGAGGAGGCCGTGATGGCGCTGGCGACGGGGCAGGTGCCCGGAGGGCCGATGTCATGAGCACAACGGTTGATACCGCCACCGCGATGCCGTCGCGGCGACGCCGTCTCGGCACCACCGAGCTGGTGTACATGGCCCTGCTCGGCGTGGTCGTGATCGGTGCGGTGATCGTCGCGATCAGTGGTGGGAATCTGCTCAGCACCGCGAACACGGTCGAGATGCTGTCGCGATCCAGCCTGCTGGGGTTCGTGGCGCTCGGCCAGACGTTCGTCATCCTGTGCCGTTCGCTCGACCTGTCGGTCGGTTACGTCATGGCGTTGTCCAGCCTCATCGGCGCGACCACGATGGCCGGCGACCCTGCACGGATCCCGCTCGGTATCGCTGCCGTGGTGCTGGTGGCCGGCGGTATCGGGCTAGCGAATGGGCTGATCATCGCCGTGTTGAAGGTGAATCCGTTCATCACGACGCTGGGGATGGGCCTGATCATCAAGGGCTACCTGGACACCCGGTACAAGGGCCCGGCCGGCGCCGTGCCTGAAGCGTTCCGGCAGTTCGGTTACACCCGGATCGGCTTCGTGCCGCTGTCGGCCGCGGTGATGTTGCTCGCCATGGCCGTGGGCATCGCCTATCTGCGCACGAGCCGGACCGGTTACCACATGTACGCCGTGGGCGGCAGCGAGGACGTGGCCCGGCTGTCGGGCATCCGGACGGGCCGGGTGATGATCACCGCGCATGTGTTGTGCTCCATCGCCGCTGGCGTGGCTGGACTGCTCATCGCGGCCCGGTTCGGCACGGGCAGCGCTTTGGTGTACAGCTCCGGCTACGAGCTCGACTCGATCGCCGCGGTGGTGTTGGGCGGGACGTTCCTGATGGGCGGGCGGGGCGGGGTCGCCGGGACGCTCGCCGGAGTGCTCATCCTGGCCGAGCTCGACACCGTGTTCAACGTCTTGCAGGTCGACCCCTTCTTCAAGGAGGTCCTGCGGGGCGTGGTCATCATCGCCGCGGTGGCCATCTATGCCCGCAGGCAGGTCGAGCGGCGTGCCACTCGGGCACGCTTCGGCGGCGACGGCGACGACGGCGGCACTGGGCCGGGTCGGGCCCCGGACCGCCCGCCGGATTCCACGGCCGGCGGCGCCGACGGCGACCAGGTCGTGGCCGGGCACGGAGGTGACCGATGACCGCCCCGCGTCCCGCACACCGCAGCTCCGGCGCCTCCAGGGTCGCCGGCGTGGCCAGCGCGCTGTTCGGCGGCGGCAGCGCCACCGTGTTCGCCCTGCTCATCGTGATCTTCGCGGGCATCTTCGCGATGAACCCGAGCTTCATGGAGCCGCCGTCGCTGATGGCGTTCATCAAGAACGCCGCACCGCTGGTGGTCCTGGCCATCGGCCAGTACTTCGTGATCGTCGCCGGCGAGCTCGATCTCTCGGTCGGATCGCTGGTGGGCACGCAAGTGGTCATCGCCGCAGCGCTGATCGACGGCGAAGAGAGCCGCACGGGTCCGGTCCTGCTGCTGATGCTGGTGTTCGGTGTCCTGGTCGGGCTGGTCAACGGGCTGATCACCACCGTGCTCAAGGTGCATTCGCTGATCACCACGCTGGGCATGATGCTGGTGCTCTATGGCGCGAACCGGCTGTGGACCGGAGGCGCCCCCACCGGCGCACTGTCCGAGGCGTTCCGCCAGCCCGGTCGAGGCGGCGTCGAGATGCCGGTGGTCCGGCTGCTGCCGTGGTCGCTACTCATCCTGGTCGCGGTCGTGATCGCCGCGGTGGTGGTGATGCGGCGCCCGTACGGCCGCGTGCTCATCGCGGTGGGTGACAACGAACAGGCCGCCGCGTTCTCCGGCGTGCGGGTCTGGCAGGTGCGGACCGCGGCGTTCGTGCTGTCCAGTGTCATGGCGACGCTCGCGGCCGTGCTCATCGGCGGCTATGCGGGGGTGACCGCGCAGGTCGGGGAGGGGCTGGAGTTCGCAGCCATCACGGCGGTCGTCCTCGGCGGTGTGGTGCTGGGTGGCGGCCGGGGAACGGTGATCGCCGCGATGGCCGGCGCCTTGACCGTCGAAGCCCTGTTCACCCTGTTCAACCAGCTCAGTCTGCCGTCGACCATCAGGCCTGCCGCACAGGGCTTGATCATCATCGCCGCGGTCGCCTATGCGGCCCGGGAGCGTTCGCAGCCCGCGCCACCCGTCGACGATGCACGTCCGGAACCAGCACGTTCGTGACATGAACCGAGGAGGACAAGACGATGCGGAAGACCCGCGTTCTATCCGTCGTGGCGGTCGCCGCGGCGTTGGCGGTCGGGGCGTGCACCACTGACGACCCAGCGGACTCGACCGACGAGGTCGACCAGGTGGTCGACGACGAGGCCGGTGATGAGGCCGACTCCGAAGAGGAGGCCGAGGAATCCGATGCCGACGAGTGGTTCGTCCAGTCCGAGTACGAGCGCCAGCTCGCCCAGCGCGACATCGAGCCCGAAGGCCCTGCCGACCAGCCATGGCTGCAGGCCATCGAGCCCGAGTACGTCGACACCGCCGAATACGCGCAGGACGGCAACACGCTGTGCTTCTCCAACGCCTCGGTGAGCAATCCGTGGCGGGTGACCGGCTGGATCACGATGCAGCAGCAGGTTCAGGTCTACAAGGACAGCGGCGACATCGGTGAGTTCCGGGTGTCCGACGCGGGCGACGACGACAACAAGCAGATCTCCGACATCCAGGCATTCGTCGACGCCGGCGACTGCAACGCGATCATCATCTCACCGTCCACCACCGCCACCCTCACCCCGGCGGTGGAGGCGGCCTGCGAGAGCGGCGTTCCGGTGATCGTGTTCGACCGCGGCGTCAACACCGACTGCATGGTGACGTTCATCCACCCGATCGGCGGCTACGCCTACGGAGCCGACGGCGCGGAGTTCCTGGTCGAGAACCTCGAACCGGGGTCGACCGTCCTGGCGCTGCGGATCCTGCCCGGCGTGGACGTGCTCGAACACCGGTGGGCGGCGGCGCAGGAGATCTTCGCCGACAGCGACCTGGAGATCCTCGGAGACGAATTCACCGAGGGCGACGGTGCGGCGATCAAGGACATCGTCACGCAGTACCTGCAGCGCGGTGACGTCGACGGCATCTGGATGGACGCCGGTGACGGCGCCGTCGCGGCGGTCGAGGCGTTCGAGGACACCGGCAACGACTACCCCGTGATGGTCGGCGAGGACGAGCTGAGCTTCATGCGCAAGTGGCAGGAGACCGGCATGACGGCGATCGCCCCGGTCTACTCCAACTTCCAGTGGCGCACCCCGATCGAGGCCGCCGTGCAGATCTGGAACGGCGAGCAAGTGCCGTCGGAGTGGGTGCTGCCGCAAGCGCCGGTCACCGAAGCCGACCGCGATGAATACCTGCAGCGCAACGCGGACATGCCGAGCCTGCACTACGCCAAGTTCGGTGGCGAGAACCTGCCCGGCTACCCCGAGGCATGGCAGGACCGCTGAGCCACGACCGTTCGAGAACACGAGGAGTTGACGTCGATGAACCGGGCGCTGGGAGTCAACACCTGGGTGTGGACCTCGCCCCTCACCGACACGAGCCTGGCCGAGCTCGCGCCGCGGATCGCCGACTGGGGCTTCGACGTGATCGAGCTGCCGGTCGAGAACCCCGGCGACTGGGATCCGGGCCGGGCGGCGAAGCTGCTCGACTCGCTGGGCCTCGCGGCGAGCGTCGTGCTCGTCATGGGCGCGGGCCGCGAATTGGTGGCGACCGACCGGGGAACGGTCGCCACCACCCGCGACTACCTGCGTCACGTCGTCGACGTGGCGCAGGTAGTCGGCTCGCCGACGATCGCCGGGCCGGCCTACGCCTCGGTCGGTCGCACATGGCGGATGGACGCTGCCGAGCGACGTACTCGGTACGCCCAGCTGCGCGAGAGTCTCGGCCCGGTGGTGGACCATGCCGCGCAAGCCGGGGTGTGCCTCGCCGTCGAACCGCTCAACCGGTACGAAACGAGCCTGCTCAACACCGTTGACCAGGCTCTGGAGGCCTTGGACGGGCTACCGCCGGACGCCTGCGCGCTGGCGTTGGACGTCTATCACATGAACATCGAGGAGCGCGACGTTCCCGCAGCGATTCGCCGCGCTGCCGGCCGGATCGCCCACGTGCAGGTCAGCGCCAACGACCGGGGCGCTCCAGGGGCGGATCACCTGGACTGGGCCGGCATGGCTTCGGCACTCGACGAAGCGCGCTACCACGGCCCGCTGGTCATCGAGTCGTTCACCGCCGACAACGCCACCATCGCGACGGCGGCGTCGATCTGGCGGCCGCTGGCCGCGACGCAGGACGCCCTGGCCGTCGATGGCCTGGCGTTCCTGACGGGCCTGAGGGGGTGACGCGCCGCTCACACGGTTCGCCTCCGCGTCGGTCCCGCATGCCGCGGGGTCTGCCCAGACGCTCATGCTCACTCGCCCCGGGAGGAAGTCGAAGATGAACGTCGCACTACGTCAGCGTTGGGGAAGACTCCTGGTCGTGGCTCTGGCCGCGGCGCTGGCGCTGGCCCTGCTCAGCGCCGCACCGGCACCGGCCCAGGACGAACCACCGCCAGGTGACGCGCACGTGCTGATCTTCACCGAGACTGCCGCGTATCGGCACACCGAGGCGATCGAGCAGGGCGTGCCCGTTCTGGAGTCGGCGTTCGCCGATGCCGGCATCACCTCCGAGCACACCGAGGACTCGTCGATCTTCAACGACGACGACCTCGCCCGCTTCGACGCGCTGATCATGTTCCAGGCCTCCGGCGATCCCTGGACGGATGACGAGAAGGCCGCCATGGAGCGCTACCAGCAGGCCGGCGGCGGCATCGTCGCCATCCACAACGCCGCCGACATGCGCGGCAACTACCAGTGGTGGGACGAACTGGTCGGTTCGCTGATGCCGGGGCATGCGGCGACCGGCACCAGCCCGGGCCAGCCCGGCACGGTCCAGATCGAGGACGACTCACACCCGTCCACCGAGCACCTTCCGCAGCGGTGGGACCGCGCCGACGAGTGGTACAACTTCTCGCACAACGTGCGCGGAGACGCCCACGTCCTGGCCACCATGGACGAGACGACGTACGACCCGGGCGAGAACGCCATGGGCTACGACCACCCGATCTCGTGGTGCAAGCCGTACGACGGCGGCCGCGCGTGGGTGACGGCCATGGGCCATTTCGGCGCCCACTACACCGACGAACCCGACTTCGTGCAGCACATCGTCGGCGGTGTCCAGTGGGCCGCCGGGCTCGCCGAGGGCGACTGCGGCGGCACCATGTGGGACCAGTTCGAACGGGTGCCGCTCGACCAGAACACCAGTGCGCCGTTCGCGATCGACATCGCCCCGGACGGTCGAGTGTTCTTCACCGAACTGGTCCGGGGTCAGATCCGGGTGTACGACCCGCAGACACAGACGACCTCGACCGCGGTGACGATCCCGGTGTACTCCGGCGGTGAGGACGGCCTGCTGGGCATCGCGCTCGACCCGGATTTCAGTGCCAACGGGCACCTGTACGTCTACTACTCGCCGGCCAGTGACGACGACACCGACCCGGCGAACTTCTTCAACCGGCTGTCGAGGTTCACTGTCGGCGAGAACTCCCAGATCGATCCGGCCACCGAGGCGGTACTCCTGGAAGTCCCGGCCCGCAGGCTGCCTGACGAGCCGGGGCACACCGGCGGCGGTCTCGACTTCGACGCCGACGGCAACCTCTACCTCAGCGTGGGCGACGACGTGAACCCGCACTCCGAGCCGTCCGGCGGCTACGCCCCCCTGTCCGAGCGCGAGGGAACGTTCCACGACGCCCGCGCCACGTCGGCCAACACGAACGATCTGCGCGGCAAGCTGCTGCGCATCCACCCCGAGCCCGACGGCACGTACAGCATCCCCGAGGGCAACCTGTTCCCGGAGTCCGAGGACACCGAGGACAAGACCCGCCCAGAGATCTATGCGATGGGCTTTCGCAACCCGTTCCGGTTCTCCGTCGACCCGGAGACCGGACACATCAGCCTGGCCGACTACTCGCCGGACAACAGCGCGGACAACCCGAACCGCGGCCCGGCGGGTATCGCGGAGTGGAACCTCATCACCGGACCCGGCAACTACGGCTGGCCACTGTGCATGGGCGACAACGAGCCGTTCCGCGACGTCGACTACACCACCGACCCGGTCACGGTCGGCGAGTACTTCGACTGCGACAACCCGATCAACGACTCCGTGCGCAACACCGGGCTGACCGAGCTGCCACCGGTCCAGGCGCCGCAGTTGTGGTACGGCTACCAGCGCTCGTCGGTGCCCGAGGTGATCGCGCAGGGCGGGGGACTGGCCCCCATGGGCGGGCCGTTCTACCACTTCGACCCGGAGCTGGAGTCGGACACGAAGTTCCCGTCGTCCTACGACGGCAAAGCGTTCTTCTACGAGTGGTCGCGCAACGCGATGTACACCCTGATCCCCGACGGTGACACCACGCAGCTGGAGAAGGTGAACCGGTTCCTGCCGCAGGAGGAGTTCCTCGCGCCCATCGACTCGAAGTTCGGGCCTGACGGCTCCATGTACGTCCTCGACTGGGGCGGCGGCTTCGGCCGCGACAACCCGGATTCAGGGCTGTACCGCGTCGACTACGTATCGGGTTCACGCTCGCCGGAGGCGCACATCGTCGCGACGCCGGATTCCGGGCCGGGCCCGCTCGAGGTCACCTTCGACGGCACCACGAGCACCGACCCCGAAGGCGAGGAGCTCACCTACGAGTGGGACTTCACCAGCGACGGAACCATCGACGCGACCGGGCCGACGGCCAACCACACCTACGCCGAGGACGGCGTCTATGACGCGCGCCTGACCGTCACCGACCCGCACGGCAAGACCGGCACCACCACGGCGCCGATCACGGTCGGCAACACCAGGCCGGAGGTCGAGTTCACCCTGCCGCCGAACGGCTCGTTCTTCGAGTTCGGGGACGAGGTGGCGTGGGACGTCACGGTGACCGATGCCGAGGACGAGGACATCGCCGACGACGACATCGTCATCCAGCCGGCGCTCGGGCACGACGATCATCCGCATCCGGCCGACCCGTTGTCCGGGCGCACCGGCTCGGTGATCACCCAGCTGGGCGGCGGACACAGCGAGGACATGAACGTCTTCTACATCCTCAACGGCCGCTACACCGACAGCGGTGGCGCCAGTGGTGTCCCGCCGCTGACCGGTGAGGACACGTCGCTGCTGTTCCCGAGGCAGCGCGAAGCGGAGTTCTTCGACGAATCCGAAGGCATCACCACGGCCGGGTCGCGCGACATCGAGGGCCACGGCGATGCCATCACCGGCGCGGACGGCGCGTGGGCGTCGTACGACCCGATGAGCCTGTACAACGTCGACGCCCTGACGCTGCGCGCGGCCGCACCGGAGGGTGGGGTGATCGAGCTGCGCCGCGATGCTAAGGACGGCGACGTGCTGGGCACCGCGGAGATCCCGCCGACCGGGCCGACGGGGTACGTCGACGCCACCGTCGCCGTGCCCGGTGCGGGCGCGGACGCGGCTGATTCGTTCACGCTGTACGTGGTGTTCCCCGGCGCCGGCGCGCGCACGCTCAACTTCATCGAGGCCCACGGCAAGGGTGCGGCGACGACCACCAAACCGGAGGTGGCCATCACTGCTCCGGCAGCCGACGACGACCTCGAGCCAGGCCCGATCGAGATCACCGCGGAGGCCCGTGACGCGGAGAACACCGTCACCCAGGTGGAGTTCTTCGCCGACGGCGTGTCCCTGGGCGTCGACGAGACCGCACCGTACGCCGTTACCTGGGACGCGACCGAGCAGCGCCGGTACAACCTGACGGCCGTGGCGACCAACGACAACGGCGCCAGCCGGACGTCGCGGATCGTGCGGGTGGAGGTCGGCGACCTCTACGGCGACTGGCAGACGTTCAGCAACGTCGAAGCGTCGTTCGACCGGCCGGACACCGACACATGGGTCATCGACTCCGGTGGGGCCAACATGTGGCAGGGGACCGACGAATACGGTGCGGCCTACCTGCCCGCCGCCGCAGGTGAGCAGTGGACGGCGACGGTGCGCATCGATCAGCAGGATGCCTCGGCGGACTCGGCCAAGGCCGGGCTGATCGTCCGCAACGACGTCACGCAGCCGGGTGCATCGCCCGGCTACGCCGCGCTGGTCATGCGGGCCGGTCTCGGGTTCGAGTGGCTGCGCGACACCGACGGCAACGGTGAACTCGACGCCAGCGACGGCGCCGGCTCGACCAGTTACCCGGCCTGGGTGCGCCTGGTTCGCGACGGCGACCAGTACACGGCGTACTGGAGCAAGGACGGCGAGGACTTCACCGCCATCGGGGAGCCGGTCGTGTTGCCCGGCGCGGCCGCGACACAGGACATCGGCGTCGCCGTCACGGCGCACAGCTCCACCGAGACCAACCGGGCCCAGTTCGCCGGGTTCACGTTGGCCGACGAGGTGTGGCAGCCCGAGCCGGACCCGGATCCCGACCCGGGCCCGGTGTGCTCCATCGCCCAGTCCGACGACTTCGACGGCGACGCCCTGAACACCACCCGGTGGACCACGGTGCGCTCGGCCGAGCAGACGCCGGTGACCGTCGCGGACGGCGCGTTGCGGCTGCCGGTGACCGCCGGCGACATCAACGAAGACGCCGCCGGCCCGATCAGCTACGTCGGTCAGCCGGCCCGTGCGGGCGAGTGGACGGTCGAGACCTCGGTGACGATCGAGCACACCCGCGAGTGGCAGCACGCCGGACTGCTGATGCACGGCGACGACGACAACTACGTCAAGCTGGCCGTCACCCGCGACGCCTCCGGCGGCCGGTTGTTGGAATTCCAGACCGAGGCCGGCGGCAGCCGGACGTGGCACGACAACCTGACCGTCCCCGCGGACTTCCCGACGACGGCGCACCTGCGCCTGGCCAGTGACGGCGCACAGCTCACCGCGGCCTACTCCGTCGACGGCGAGACATGGGTCGACATGGCCGGGGCAGGTCACGTCATCGACGGCGCCACCGTCGGCGTCATGGCAGCCGGCGACACCGGCACGCCCGAGGTCGACGCGGTGTTCGGACACTTCACCGTCACGCCGGACTCCGACGACGACGGCGTACGGGAACCGTCGGACACCTTCGACGGCGACACGCTCGATGGCTGCCGCTGGGACTCGGTGGTGCGCTACGACGCGTCGACCGTGGCGGTTGCAGACGGGCAGCTGACGATTCAGACCCAGCCCGGTGACATCAACGGCGAGGCCAACGACGACCCGCGAAACTTCATCCTGCAGGGCTTGCCCGACGGCGACTGGACGGTCGAGACCGCCCTGACGCCCACCATGGTCCACCGGTGGCAGCTGGCCGGCTTGATCGTCTACGGCGACGACGACAACTACGTGAAGTTCGACGTCGTCGCCCGCAATCAGCCCGGGACCGCGACCGCTCTGGGCGCGGAGCTGGTGGCCGAACAAGGTGGTGCTTTCGGCAGCGGTGGCAACCGGCAGATCGACCTCACCGGCCAACCGGACGGTGGCTGGTATCACCTGCGGCTGAGCAGATCCGGTACCACTTATTCGGCCCAGATCAGTGCGGACGGGCAGGAGTGGACGTCGCTGGGCGAGCCGGTGACCAACGACGCCGTCCTGGATTCCATCGGGCTGATGGCCATCGGGCCGGAGCAGCAGGAGCCCGTCCAGGTCGCGTTCGATCACTTCCGCTTCGTGCCTGACGCGCCGGTCGACTATCCCGCCGCTCGAGAGCAGGTCCAGCAGTACCGCGCCGACGCGTTGATCAGTGTCGCGCAGGCGAACCGGCTGCTGGGACATCTGGATGCCGCGGAGCACACGAGCGAGCAAGGCCTGGTCCGGCAGGCCGAAGCTGCACTCGACCGGTTCGTCGCCGTCGCCGACGGCGTCGCGGACGAGGAGGTGAGAGCCGGCCTGCACGCCATCGCCGAAGGACTGCGAGCACAGCTGTGATCACGTGATCGGCGAGGGGTGTCGCGCTGGCGCGATACCCCTCGCCGAACGACCACGCCCGGGCCGAGGGCTACAGGAGCGCGCCAGTACCGCACACGAGGAGGGCGTTGTGAGAGACGATCCGACGAGACGACGAGGCAGGTCATTCAGACGCGCAGCCGCCACCGCAGTGGGCTTCGCCGTCGCCGTTCCGATGAGCCTGAGCAGTGCGGCCGTGGCTACCGACCAGCCGGAGCCGACGGCACCGGCGCAGGCCGAGTTCGACGTGCTGGTGTTCAGCAAGACCGCCGCATTCCGGCACGACTCCATCCCGGACGGCATCGCGGCGATCGAGCAGCTCGGAGCCGAGAACGGCTTCGCCGTGACCGCGACCGAGGATGCCACGGCCTTCACCGAGGACAACCTCGCCCAGTACGAGGCGGTCGTGTTCCTGTCCACCACCGGCGACGTGCTGAACGACGAGCAGCAGGCGGCGTTCGAGGCCTACATCCAGGACGGCGGCGGCTACGCGGGCATCCACGCGGCCAGCGACACCGAGTACGACTGGCCCTGGTACGGCGATTTGGTCGGCGCGTACTTCGACAGCCACCCGGCCATCCAGGAGGCGACCGTCGAGGTCGAGGACCACGCGCATCCGTCGACGGCGCATCTGCCGCAGGAGTGGGTCCGCACCGACGAGTGGTACAACTTCCAGGACAATCCGCGCGGCGACGTGCACGTGCTGGCCGCGCTGGACGAGGAGACGTACGACGGCGGCGGCATGGGCGCGGACCACCCGATCGCGTGGTGCCACGACTACGACGGCGGCCGGGCGTGGTACACCGGCGGCGGGCACACCTCGGAGTCCTTCACCGACCCCGAGTTCGTCCAGCACCTGCTCGGCGGCATCCAGACTGCCGCAGGGCAGGCCGACGCCGACTGCGGCGCCAGCGTCGAAGCGAACTTCGACCAGATCACCCTGGCCAAGGGGCCGGAGGAGATGGGCGAGCCGATGGGGGTGGCCGTCCTCCCGGACGGAAGCGCGCTGCACACCTCCCGCTCCGGTGCGGTCTACTACACCGCAGCGGCGGGACAGACCTCGCTGGCTGCGCAGGTCCCGGTCTACGGCTTCCGCGAAGACGGCATGCAGGGCATCGCCCTGGACCCGAACTTCGAGGAGAACGGCTGGGTCTACCTCTACTACTCGCCGGTCCTGGACACACCCGACGGCGAAGTGGTGCACAGTAGCCTCGATCCCAGCGTGTGGGAGGCCTACGAGGGCCACAACAACCTGTCTCGGTTCAAGTTCGCCGACGGGCAGCTCGATCTCGACTCCGAGCAGGTGATCCTGCAGGTGCCCCAGGACCGCGGCAACTGTTGTCACCACGGCGGCGACATCGACTTCGACGCCGACGGCAACCTGTACCTGTCCACGGGTGACGACACCGACCCGTTCGAGTCCAACGGCTACTCGCCGATCGACGACCGCGCGGACCGCGCTCCGCAGTTCGACGCCCGCCGTACCTCGGGCAACACCAACGATCTGCGCGGCAAGATCCTGCGTATCCACGTCGAGGACGACGGCTCGTACACCGTCCCCGAGGGCAACCTGTTCGAGCCGGGAACGGAGAAGACGCGCCCGGAGATCTACGCGATGGGCTTCCGCAACCCGTTCCGGATCAGCGTCGACCAGCAGACCGGTGTCGTGTGGGTCGGCGACTACGGTCCCGACTCCGGTAGCGCCAACCAGTACGGCCCCGCGGGACAGGTCGAGTTCAACCGGGTCGCCGAGCCGGGCAACTTCGGCTGGCCCTACTGCACCGGCATGAACACCCCGGAGGAGACCTACGTCGATCGGGACTTCACCGCCTACTACGGCGAGGACCCGAACACCGGCGAGCCGGACCCGAACGACGGCCTCAACGACCCGATCGGGGAGAAGTTCGACTGCGCCAACGGGCCGGTGAACGACTCCGTGCTCAACACCGGCCTCGAGACCGTGCCGCCCGCCCAGCCGGCGTGGATCGCCTACGACGGCGGGTCGGTGCCGGAGTTCGGCTCCGGCAGCGAGTCCCCGATGGGCGGGCCGGTGTATCACTTCGACCCGGATCTGGACTCGGAGACGAAGTTCCCGCAGTACTACGACGGCAAGTTCTTCGCCTACGAGTTCGGCCGGCAATGGATCAAACCGATCAACGTCAACGAGGACGGCTCGCCGGGACGCATCGAGTCCTTCCCCTTCGTCGACAACACGCAGTTGATGGATCTGGAGTTCGGGCCGGAGGGTTCGCTGTACGTGCTCGACTACGGCACCGGATTCTTCAACGGTGACGAGAACTCGGCGCTGTACCGCATCGACTACGTCAAGGGCACCCGGTCGCCGGAGGCGGTCGCCAGCGGTGACCCGACATCCGGGATCGCCCCGCTGACGGTGCAGTTCAGCTCCGAAGGCTCCAACGACCCGGATCCGGGCGACACCATCACCTACGCGTGGGACTTCGACGGTGACGGCACCACGGACTCCACCGAGCCCGACCCGTCGCACACCTACACCGAGAACGGCGAGTACACCGCTACGTTGACGGTCACCGACCAGGACGGCCACCAAGGTGTGGCCACGGTGCACATCGTGGTCGGCAACACCGCACCGGTGGTCGAGTTCGTCGAGCCGGCCAACGGTTCGATGTTCTCGTTCGGTGACGACGTGGCCTACGAGCTGTCGGTGACCGACCCGGACGGCCAGCCGGTCGACTGTGCCGACGTCGCGGTCACCTTCGCGCTCGGGCACGATCAGCACACGCACGGCGGCGACACCGTCTACGGCTGTTCGGGCACGGTGCCGACCGGGTCCGATGCCGCACACGGCACCGACGACAACATCTTCGGGCTGCTGTTGGCCGAGTACACCGACACCCCGCCGAACTCCGACACCGGTCCGGCGACGGGTACGGCGCAACTCATCCTGCAGCCGAAGCACCGCCAAGCCGAGCACTTCTCGGCGCAGAGCGGCGTGCAGGTCGTCAGCCACGGTGATGCCGAGGGCGGCGCCCGCGTCGGCTACATCGACGACGGCGACTGGATCTCGTTCGAACCGTGGAACCTGGCGGGCATCAAGTCGGTGAGCATGCGAGTGTCCGCCGGCGGCCCCGGTGGAACCGTGGAGCTACGCATGGGTGCGCCGGACGGCGAATTGGCGGCGACCGTGCCGGTGCCGCACACCGGAAGCCCGGACAACTACGTCCAGGTCTCCCCGGTCGCGGTGACCGACCCGGGCGGTACCGACGAGCTGTTCCTGGTGTTCCGTGGTGACGGCGGTGGGCTGATGGACATCGACGCGATGATGTTCAGCTCCGACGAGGCGGCCTGCCCGGATCCCGACGCCGAGGTCGACCCGAACGACGAGTTCGACGGCACCGAGCTCGACCAGTGCCGCTGGTCGACGATCCTGCGCCCGGACGCCGAGCACTACCGGCTCGCCGACGGGCAGTTGCAGATCGACGCGCTCGAGGGTGACATGCACAACGGCAACACCAGCGCGGCCAACGTCATCCTGCAGGACGTCGACGAGCCCGAGGCTGGGTTCGAGGTGAGCACCCAGCTCGCGATCCCCGCCGGAGGGGACTACGAGCAGGCCGGGATCATGGTCCACGCCGGTGACCAGAACTTCGCCAAGGCGGTCCTGATCAACATTCCCGACGTCGGTTGGCGGTTCGAGTTCGGTCAGGACGTGGCCGGCTCGGCGGTGTTCGATCCCGACCTGGACCGCTCCGGTGAGCTCCCCGCGGGCATCGCCGAGAACGCTCACGTCAAGGTCGTCAGCGACGGTCACACGCTGACGGCGTACTGGTCCGCCGACGGCGAGGAATGGACCCAGTTCGGCCGGCCGCGCCCGATGTCGACGATGACGAACCCGCGGATCGGCCTGGCGGCGTTCAACGGTGAGGGGCAGCCGGCGACGTTCGAGTACTTCCACGTCTCCGACGGCCCGCCGCCGCAGCCGTGTGAGCCGACCGAGCCCGAACCCGGCTACCGCAGCCTGTTCGACGGGACCGAGGCGAGCCTGGCGAACTGGCGGATGGCCGGACCCGGCGGCTTCCACCACATCGGCTGTGAGCTGCTGTCGTACGGCGGCATGGGTCTGTACTGGTACGACGAGGCGTTCGAGTCGTACTCGTTGAAGCTGGACTGGATGATGCCCGGTGACGACAACTCCGGTGTGTTCGTCGGCTTCCCGGATCCCGGCGACGACCCGTGGGCGGCCGTCGACCAGGGGCACGAGATCCAGATCGACGCCACGGACGAGCCGGACCGCACGACCGGCGCCGTCTACGGCTTCCAGGGTGCCGACGAGGAGGCCCGCGACGAGGCGCTGAACCCGCCAGGGGAGTGGAACGCCTACGAGCTCGTCGTCCAGGGTGATCGGATCCAGGTGTTCCTGAACGGTGTGAAGATCAACGACTACACCGACACGGACCCGGCGCGGATGAATCCGCCGAGCTTCATCGGGATCCAGAACCATGGCGGCGGGGACGAGGTGTACTTCCGCGACATCCGCATCCAGGAGTACACGTTCGACAACGCCAGGGCCCTGGTCGCCGACTACTACGAGCGCGGCGACATCAACCGGGCGCAGGAACGGAAGATGACGCAGCATCTGGCGGTGGCCGAGCGGTTGTTCGGCGAGGGA
>Ga0079224_100004996_pt1 | contig 17335 bp, 17 predicted proteins | sample Stecom2015_FD_80414 | JGI IMG/M metagenome (GOLD analysis project Ga0079224, IMG submission 80414) | Agricultural soil microbial communities from Utah to study Nitrogen management - Steer compost 2015 | ecosystem: Environmental > Terrestrial > Soil > Agricultural land | place: USA: Utah... | reverse complement strand
GCGGTGTCGTCTACCTTCTTCCCCAGTGATCCCGAGAACGACATCGACGGACTGATCCTCGACGTTCCCAACGGCGTGACCCAGATCGGCCAGTACGACGTGGTCATTCTCAACAAGGGTGCCCGGGACAACCTGAAGGAAGGCAACGTGCTGGCGATCTACAAGACGGGCGAGCTGGTGCGTGACCGCATCCAGAACGAGCGGGTGCGTCTGCCCGATGAGCGCGCCGGTCTGCTGATGGTGTTCCGTGTCTACGACCGCATGAGCTACGGTATCGTGCTCAACGCCCAGCGCCAGCTGGCGATCATGGACAAGGTCCGCAACCCCTGACCCATCCGGACGCCACCCTCCCGGGGTGGCGTCCTGCTTCCCCGCCTGCCCCGGATAACCTGCCATGTCCCTCGACCTGAACGATCGCCGTCAGGCCTGGCTGGCCCTGAGCCTGCTGGAGGGGCTGGGTCCGGCGTCCCGGCGTGAACTGCTCGAGCAGGTCGCCGATCCCGTTGCGTTGCTCGACAGTGATCTGCTTTCACTCAGTGCGCTGGGGGTGGGTGCACGCATCCAGCACGCTATCGTCAGGTGCCAGCAGGGCGACGAGCGCATCCAGCGCGGCATCGACCAGAGCCTGGCCTGGCTGGAGCAGCCCGGCTGTCACCTGTTGACGCTCGACAGCCCCCTCTACCCGGCATTGCTGAGACAGATCAGCGATCCGCCGCTGGTGCTCTTCGTTCAGGGTAACCCGGCGTTGCTGTCCGATCCGCAGATTGCCATGGTCGGCACCCGCCATCCCGGTCCCCATGGTGCGTCCACTGCCCGCGCCTTCGCCCGCAGCTTCACCGAGAACGGTCTGACGGTCACCAGCGGCATGGCGCTGGGCATTGACGGCGCGTGCCACCAGGGTGCGCTGGACGCCCACGGCCAGACCATCGCGGTATGGGGGACCGGGCTGGCCAACTGTTACCCGCGTCGCCACCGCAGGCTGGCGGACGACATCGTGGCGAACGGCGGCGCGCTGGTCTCCGAACAGCTGCCGCAGACCAGTCCCCACGCCGGTCTGTTCCCGCTGCGCAACCGCATCATCAGTGGGCTGAGCCTGGGCACCCTGGTGGTCGAAGCCAGCCTGAACAGCGGCTCGCTGATCACCGCGCGGCTGGCCATGGAGCAGAACCGCGAGGTATTCGCCATGCCCGGTTCGATACACAACCCCCAGGCCCGTGGCTGCCACCGGCTGTTGCGCGATGGTGCCACGCTGGTGGAAACGGTGCAGGACGTACTGCAGGCGCTCAGGCTGCCGCTCAAAGCCGCATTGCAGCAGACGGAGGAGCCGGCGAGCGCAGTGGTGAAGCACCCGCTGTGGCGCTGGCTCGGCTATGATCCGGTCACCGCCGACTGGCTGGCCAGTCAGGCTGATCTGCCGATCCATCAGGTATTGCAGGGGCTGATGGAGCTGGAACTGGATGGCCATGTACGACACACCCCGCAGGGTTATTGCAGAACTGTCGCAAACCCTGCTTGAGTGCCGGCGACGGCTCGGCTAATGTCGCCACTCGCGGATAAACGGGGGCAGCATGCTGGCAGACTGGCGTTTGGGACAGATTAGACGGGTGATCCATTCCGGTGGGGTGATCGCCTATCCCACCGAAGCGGTGTGGGGGCTGGGCTGCCACCCGCTGGATGCCGAGGCCGTGCAGCGCCTGCTGTGGCTCAAGCACAGGCCGATGGAAAAGGGGCTGATTCTGGTCGCGGCCGAAATTCAGCAGTTCGACTTCCTGTTATGGGACCTGCCCCAGGCGCAGTTCGCCAAGCTGCAGCTGTCCTGGCCCGGCCCCAACACCTGGCTGGTGCCGCACCAGGGCCGGCTGCCCCACTGGATCACCGGCAATCATGCCACCGTTGCCCTGCGGGTCAGCGCCCACCCCTTGGTGCGCCAGCTGTGCAGTGCCTGTGGTCCGCTGGTCTCGACCTCCGCCAACCCCGCCGGCCGGCCGGCGGCCCGCACCCGCCTGCGGGTGGAGCAGTACTTCCACGGCCAGCTGGACGCTATAGTGGGTGGATCTTTGGGTCCGCAGCGCAATCCCAGTATCATCCGGGATCTGCAGACCGATACCGTCATCCGCCCCGCCTGAGAGGTAACCGTGAACACCATACCCGCCGCCGCCGACATCACCGCCGTCAAGGACTACCTGATGAACCTGCAGGACCGCATCTGCTCGGCCCTTGAGCAGGCGGATGGGCGCGCCCGGTTTGTCGAGGATGACTGGCAGCGGCCGGGCGGCGGCGGGGGGCGTTCGCGCATTCTGGAAAACGGCGCGCTGCTGGAAAAGGGCGGCGTCGGCTTCTCTCATGTATATGGCGAAGGCATGCCGCCCTCGGCCACTGCGCACCGCCCGGAGCTGGCCGGCCGTGGTTTCCAGGCAATGGGCGTGTCGCTGGTGATGCACCCGGACAATCCCCATGTGCCCACTTCCCACGCCAACGTGCGGTTCTTCGTTGCGGAAAAGGAAGGCGCCGATCCGGTCTGGTGGTTCGGCGGCGGTTTCGATCTGACGCCCTACTACGCCACCGAGGAAGACTGCATCCACTGGCATCGGGTCGCCCGGGACGCCTGCGCGCCCTTCGGCGATGACGTCTATCCTCGCTACAAGAAATGGTGCGACGACTATTTCTATCTCAGGCACCGCCAGGAAGCGCGGGGCGTCGGCGGACTGTTCTTCGATGACCTCAACGAGTGGGGCTTCGAACGCTGTTTTGCCTTCATGCGGGCGATCGGCGATGCCTATCTGGAAGCCTACCTGCCCATCGTCGAACGGCGCCGGGACACGCCCTGGGACGAGCGGCAGAAGGCGTTTCAGGAATATCGCCGCGGCCGCTATGTGGAGTTCAATCTGGTCTGGGACCGGGGCACCCTGTTCGGCCTGCAGTCCGGTGGGCGTACCGAATCCATTCTCATGTCCCTGCCGCCAACGGTGCGCTGGGGCTACAACTGGCAGCCGGAGCCCGGCAGTGCCGAGGCGCGACTGGTGGAGGAGTTCCTGCCGCCCCGTGACTGGTTGCAGGAGGAGCAGTAATGGACAGGTACGCCGTGATCGGCAATCCGATCAGCCACAGCAGATCCCCCTTGATTCATCGCATGTTTGCCGAGCAGACCGGTGAGCAGCTGACCTATGAAGCGCTGCTGGCACCGCTGGATGATTTTGCCGGCACGCTGCGCGGCTTTCTCGACCAGGGCTGCGGGGTCAATGTCACGGTACCCTTCAAGGAGCAGGCCTGGCAGCTGGTGGACAGCCGTACCGCCGCGGCAGAACTGGCCGGCGCGGTGAACACCGTACAACGTCTGGAAGACGGTCGGCTGCTGGGAGACAACACCGATGGCAAGGGGCTGGTCCGGGACATTCAGCACAACGCCGGCTTCGATCTGCGGGGCAAGCGCATCCTGCTGGTAGGCGCCGGCGGGGCCGCGCGGGGGGTGATCCAGCCGCTGCTGGAGGCGATGCCGGCCCAGTTGTGCGTGGTCAATCGCACCGTGGAGAAGGCCGAGCAGCTGGCCATGCTGTTCCGCGACCGGGGGCCGATCAGCGCTGCGGGGTTCGACTGGATAGAGGAGTCGGTGGACCTGATCATCAACGCCACCTCGGCCAGTCTTGATGGGGAGCTGCCGCCGTTGGCCCCGAGCCTGATCAGCACCGGCCATACCTGGTGCTACGACATGATGTACGGCAGCGAGGCCACCGTCTTCAACCGCTGGGCCGCCCGTCAGGGTGCGGCCCGCTGTCTGGACGGTCTGGGCATGCTGGTCGAGCAGGCCGCTGAAGCTTTCCTGCTGTGGCGCGGTGTGCGGCCTGATACCGCGCCGGTGCTGGCCGCGTTGCGCTGATCGGTGCTGCCCTAGAGGCTGTTGCTCAGGTGCCCGCCATCCACATTGATGATGGTCCCGGTGATGAATGATCCGGCCTCGCTGGCCAGCAACAACAGCGGCCCGTCCAGCTCCTCCAGCTGACCGAGGCGACGCATCGGAACCTTGCTGCGGATATAGTCCTGACCTTGCTGGGTGTCGAAGTAATCGGTGTTCATCTCGGTGCGGAAATAGCCCGGGGCAATGGCATTGACGCGGATGTCATTACGCGCCAGCTCCAGCGCCATGGCCTTGGTCAGCTGCACCACGCCGGCCTTGGCCACCGCATAATGGCTGAGCGCCGTGCCCACTCGCAGACCGAGTATCGAGGCGATGTTGACGATGCTGCCGCCCCGCCCGGCCCTGGCCATTGCCAGACTGGCGCGATGGGCGACCCGCCAGGCGCCATCCAGGTTGGTGGACAGCATGCTGCGCCAGTTGCCTTCGGTCATGTTGAGAAACATCACCGGGTCGCCGATTCCGGCGTTGTTGACGAGGATATCGATGATGCCCCACTGCTGCTCGGCCTGATCGAAGGCGGCGTTGACGCTGTCCGCCTCGGTCACGTCCATGGGAATGGCCAGCGCCTGACAGCCCCTCGCTTGCAGCTCACTGACCAGGGATTCGAGTCTGTCGATTCGGCGTGCGGTGACCACCACCCGCGCACCGGCGTCGGCCAGGGTACGGGCGAAATGGGCGCCCAGGCCGCTGGAGGCGCCGGTAACCAGGGCGGTGCGGCCGGTCAGATCGAAAGCGTGCGATGCCATACAGGGTCCCTCGTAATGAACGTCCGCCGAGTATCCCCGATCCGGCCGCCCCGCTCCAGTGAGCCGTGCCATTCTGGCCACCCCACAGCCGCTGGGGCTACACTGACAGATCGTTTGATGCCGGTGGCCAATAGCATTCGCAGTGGTATGGGGGTGACGAGAACAATGCTGATGATCGGGAAGCACGCATGAGGGACAACCCCCGATTACTGCCCCCCGGAGGGGATGGCTGGCTGGCCTGGCTGCGCAACTACCGGCTGGCGTGGCTGAGTGGTGACCTGGTGGCCGGCGTGGTCACCGCGATCATGATCATCCCCCAGAGCATGGCCTACGCCATGCTGGCCGGTCTGCCGGTGCAGATCGGACTGTACGCCAGTCTGCTGCCGCTGATCGGCTATGCCCTGTTCGGCAGCAGCATGAGCATGTCGGTGGGACCGGTGGCGGTCACTGCACTGATGACGGCTGCATTGCTGGCGCCGATGGCCAGCATCGGCAGTGCCGAATATCTGCAGCTGGCAATCTGGCTGGCGTTGATGTCCGGCGTGCTGCTGTTCGTGCTCGGGCTGCTGCGCATGGGTTTTCTGGCGAATTTTCTCAGCCACCCGGTAATCAGCGGGTTCATCAGTGGCGCCTCGCTGCTCATCCTGCTCAGCCAGTTGCCGCATCTCTTGGGCATGGACCGCATGCCGACCACGCCGGCACAGTTGGTCGAACAATGGCACCCCGGCAGTGGGCTGGCGCTCGCCATGGGGCTGCTGGCGCTGGCCTGGCTGCTGTATGCCCGCACGCGGCTGGCAGCCCACCTGCATTCCCTGGGGGTGAACCAGGCGGTGGCCGGGGTACTGGCGCGCCTGGCACCGATCCTGGTGGTCGCCGTCGGCATGCTGCTGACCGTGGGTTTCGATCTGGCCGAGCAGGGTGTACCGGTGGTTGGCAGCCTGCCCGCCGGCCTGCCCTCGCTGGTGTGGAACACGCCGCAGCTGGAGACCCTCGGCATGCTTATGCTGCCGGCTGCCCTGATCAGCCTGGTGAGCTTTGTCGAGAGCGTTTCCATCGCCCAGTCCCTGGCCCGACGCAAGCGCCAGAGCATCGACCCGGATCGCGAACTGCTGGGGCTGGGTACCGCCAACATCGGCGCCGCACTGACCGGCGGGTTTGCCGTCTGCGGCGGATTTTCCCGTTCGGGAGTGAATATCGAGGCGGGAGCAAATACCCCGCTGGCGGGGGTCGTGTCGGCGGCGGTGCTGGCGCTGATCCTGATGACCATTGCGCCGGTCTTCGCCTCCCTGCCGCTGGTGGTACTGGCGGTGGTCATTCTGGTCGCTGTCGCGCCGCTGATTGATGTGGCCGGGCTGCGGCGGACCTGGCGATATGACCGCCGCGAGGGCGCTACACTGGTCGCCACGGCGGCCGGGGTGGTACTGCTGGGTATCGAAGGGGGCATAGTACTGGGCGTCGGCCTGTCCATCGTCACCCAGCTCTGGCGTGGCAGCCGGCCGCATGTGGCAGTGGTGGGACGGGTTCCCGGCACCCAGTATTTCCGCAATACCCGGCGCCACCTGGTGGAGATCGAGCCGCAGCTGCTGGCGGTGCGCATTGACGAGAACATCTTCTTCGCCAATACCCGTGCCATCGAGCGGGCCATCTTCCAGGCGCTGTGCGATTACCCGGACACTCGCCACCTGTTGCTTATCCTGTCGGCCGTCAATCATATCGACAGTACCGGGCTGGACATGCTCGGCGAGCTGAGTCTGGGGCTCCACGAAAAGGGCATCGATGTGCACCTGGCGGAGGTGAAGGGCCCGGTGATGGATCAGCTTGCCGATACGGACTGGCTGCGCACGCTGGTGGTCAATGTCTTTCCCAGTACCCATATCGCCTTCAACACCCTCAGCGAAGCGGCTCCGGTCGCTGTGGCGAGCGCAGAGTAACACCCTGCTACCATTGGTCACTGGTCTTTTCCGGTGCTGCCCGCTATACCAGTGGCCGGCAGCGCTGCGCTGCCGGATATCCACAAGACAAGGAGCACTTCAAGTGATGAGATCCGTATTGGCCGGAGCGCTGGCCGTTGCTGTGGCTGCCGTCAGTTTCACCGCCCAGGCGGCGGTGTCCCCGGAAGACCAGATCAAGCTGCGCAAGGCGGGCTACAGCTACATGTCCTGGAACATGGGCAAGATCAAGGCCCAGGTAATCGACCAGAGCGTTGCCTACGACCAGCAGCAGATCCTGGCTGCAGCCAACACCCTGAACGCCATTGCCAACTCGGGCATGGGTGCCCTCTACAGGCCGGGCACCGACAGACAGGTCGGCGCGCAGACCACCCGGGTCAAACCGGAGATGTTCGACAATTTCGATGACGTCGCGAAGCTTTCGGGTGATCTGAGCAGGGCCACCGGTGAGCTGGTAGCCGCGGCCGAAGCGGATGATCAGGGTGCCATCCGGACTGCCTTTGCCGCAGTAGGACAGAGCTGCAAGGGCTGCCACGACAAGTACCGCATGGACTGATGCGTAGCGGTGCGGGCCGTGCCCGCACCTGCGTTACCAGGCTGGAGCCGGGGCCGGTGGCGGCACCGGAATCCAGCTGCCGTTGGCCAGCCACACAGCGGCCGCGGCAATGCCCACCGCAATGATGAAAGCCAGCACACCGCCCCCGCGGGGCTGGGGTACCGTCTGATCCACCTCCTTCCGGCCATGAATCATCGGCCCGACCAGCTTTATGCCGCGCAGCCGGTACACGATTATCGACAGCACATGCAACCCCAGCAGCAGGTAAAGCCACCACTCGGTCTGACGGTGGAGCCGGCTCAGGGTGGCGACCAGATCGCTCGATACCGCACGGGTAAGCGGGCCGCTGAAAGCTATCTCATCGGTGGTGAACAGTCCGCTCACGGCCTGGAAGCCGAACAGCCCGAGCATCGCATAGACAGACAGTGCGCCCAACGGGTTATGACCCGGCTGCCGCCAGTGGCCGCGGACGTAGGAAGCAACTGCGCTGGGCGTGGGAACAAAGCTGGCGAAACGCGAATGGGTCGAGCCGACCACACCCCACACCAACCTGAATGCAATGAGGCCGACCACGGCCAGGCCGAACCGAGCGTGCCATTCGATCCAGCTCACACCGAGATTGATGGTAATCAGCGCACCGGCAACGGCTGCTGCCAGCAACCAGTGAAACAAACGCAGGGGCAGGTCCCAGACGGTAATCCTCACGATGCCACTCCTGGAGAACGGGCTGCCAAGCCTAAACGCTGCGGGTTGATGCGGGCAAGTGACTCAAGGTCGCAGCCATAACGGAAAACGCCCTATCTGCCATCTGGGATGGCGGATAGGGCGTTGTCTATTGCCGATGAGCGTCAGAGTCGCGGACGGCGTCCCATGACGAAGGACACGATGAACAGCACCAGGAACACGACGAACAGTATCTTTGCGATACCCGTGGCGGTGCCGGCGATACCACCAAAGCCCAGAACCGCAGCGATGATGGCAATGATCAGGAAGGTAATGGCCCAGCTCAGCATGGTGGTTCTCCTCGGTTGTCAGAAATCGGAATGTGTCGATTGTCAGCTTTCGGTTCCGCTGATCCGCAGGTTGTCCGCATTGACGGTGCGTACCCCGCGGATGTTCTCGGCGATCTCCACGGCCAGTGATTTCTCCGCGTCGTTGTCGACCTGACCGCTGAGGGTCACCTGTCCCTCCTTGGTATCGACCGAGATGTCCAGGCCGTCCAGGCTGCTGTTGAACAGGAAACTGGATTTCACCTTGCTGGTGATCCAGGCATCGCTGATCGCCCCGCCCGCATCATCTACCCGATCCCGGGCCTTGTCCGCGGTGCCGCCTTCAGCGCTGACCGTAAGGTTGTTCTCCACTCGGCGCACGCCTTCGGTATTGCGGGCCAGGCGCTCTGCCAGCTCGCTGGCGGCCTCACTGCCGGCGCGTCCCTCCAGGGTGACAATGCCGTTGCGGGTGCTGACCTTGATATCGAGACCCTCGGTATTGCGGTTCCACAGCAGTTTGGACTTCACCGTTGCGGTAGTAGTTGCATCGTTGAAGCGATCCGAGAAAGTGCGGTCGCCGTCAGCGGTGCGCTGGGCGCCTTCACCGCTGACTCGCAGCTGGTTGTCCACTTCGTTCACGCCCTCGACGCCGAGGGCGACCTGTTCGGCCAGATCCCGTTCGACATCCGACTCGACCTCGCCGGTGAGCGTGGCGACACCGTTTTCTATATCAACGTCAATGGCGAAGGGACTGAGATGCCGGTTGAGGGCGAAGGCGGTCCATACCGAGCCTTCCTGGCGGGCTTCGGTCAGCTGGCGGCTCATGTCGCCGTCGGCGGCATAAACGGACATCGACCCCAGCGTGAGGGCGCTGACGGTTGCGGTGGCTAGGGCGATCTTCTTCACTGTTCGCATCTGGGCTGACTCCTTTGTTCTTTGTCGTTATCCACCGCCGCTGATATCTCCCCTTATGGCCTCCGCACGCGGCGGTTACCATAGAACCAACATTTATCAGGGCAGTCTGATGTCATAGACCGCCATATTTCGCAGAGGTTGCCATGTTTCGTTTATCGATGTTGTTGTCCGTGGTGCTGTTCCTCGGCGCATGTCAGACCACCGGACCGCGGGCGGATTTCGACCTCAACCGGGATTTCGGCCAATACCAGACCTGGGCCTGGGCGACACCCTCGGTCACCTATGCGCCCGATGATCCGCGACTGGTGAGCGACCTGACCACCCAGCGGGTCGAGGAGGCGGTAGCCGCCCAGCTGGACGTGCGTGGTCTGCGGCCGGCGACGGACCCGGCTGCGGCGGACCTGCAGGTGCGGGCGTCGGTGGTGGTCGAAATGCGCCGGGATAACATCACTACCCACCATGGCGGCGCCTGGGGGTATTGGGGGCCCTACTGGGGCGGACCGGGCTACACCCAGACCCGCACGGTGGATTACCAGGTAATGACGGTACAGCTGGACCTCATGGATAGGCGCGATGGCCGCCTGGTATGGCGGGGCAGCGACAGTCAGCGGGTCGACGACCGCATGTCACCCATCGAACGGAGCCGGGAGATGCATGAGCGGATGGCGCGGATTCTCGGCAACTATCCACCGAACTACTGACGCGGCGTCCTATCAGAAATTGGCCGGTGTGGTTGCGCTCACCAGCTCACAGGGCTCGTTGAAGGGATTGTTGAAACGGTGCGGCAGGCTGCTCTCGAAGTAATAGCTGTCGCCGGTATCGAGAATGTGTACTTCCTCACCGACGGTGAGCTCCAGGCGGCCGCGCACGACGAGCCCGGCCTCTTCCCCCTCGTGGCAGAGCATATCCGGCCCGGTATCGGCCTCCGGCGGATAGACTTCGCGCAGGAAGGACAGCTGACGACGGGGATGATCCTTGCCGATCAGTTGCATGATCACCTTGTTGCTACCGATATCCAGCAATTCGTCGGCACGGTAGATGACCTTGCGCTGGCGGGCCTGCGGAGTATCGAGGGAAAAGAATTCCACCAGCGACATGGGAATGCCTCCCAGCACCTTCTTCAGTGAGCTCACCGAAGGGCTGACGCTGTTCTTTTCGATCATGGAAATCGTGCTGTTGGTGACGCCTGCGCGCTTGGCCAACTCGCGCTGGGACAGGCCCTTGAGCTTGCGTATGGTTTTCAGTCGGGCACCAACATCCAAGGTCGGGGTCCTCCGGGAGGTCAACTGAACGGATCAGGGCGAACGGGTGACGATATTGTTGCACGGCCGTTCGTTATCTTCAACGCTGCGTCAGAGGGCGCTACGCCGTCCTTTTCGGGAAGACTGTCAGTCACTCCTGATAATGGCGTGGCACCCGGTTGAGGTTGCAGAACAGCTGGTAGGAAATGGTGCCGGCGTGGCTGGCCACCTCCCCTGCATCAAGGCCGGTGCCCCACAGCCGTACATGGCTGCCCAGGCCACTGGCCGGCAGGTCGGTCAGATCCACCGTCAGCATATCCATGGATACCCGGCCGACCAGGGCGGTACGTTGACCGTCTACCAGGACCGGCGTGCCGTCCACGGCGTGCCTGGGGTACCCATCGGCATACCCCATGGCCACCAGACCCAGGCGGCTGGCCCGGCGGGTGGTGAAGCGCGACCCGTAACCGACGGGCTCGCCGGGGCCGATCTGGTGCACCGCGATCACCCGGGAGTCCAGCTGCATCACCGGTCTGAGGTCTGCCGCCTGTGGCTGCGCGAAGGCGAACGGGGTAGCGCCGTACAGCATGATGCCGGGGCGCACCCAGTTCCCATGTGCCTGGGGCCAGGCCAGCACGCCGGCGGAATTGCACAGGCTGGTATTGCCCTGCAGCCCTGAGGTGGCCTGACGAAAGACGTCCAGCTGTTGTTCGGTACGCCCGGTTTCCGGTTCATCTGCGCGGGAAAAGTGAGTGATGCTGGTCAGCTCTGCCACCTTGGCGCTGGCCTGCAGCTGGCGCCAGATGTGCGGATATTCGGCAGGGCTGAATCCGGTACGGTGCATGCCGCTGTCCAGTTTGAGCCAGACATGAAGAGGGCGGGCGATATCAGCCTGCTCAAGGTCCTGCAGTTGTCCGTGGTGATGTATCACCGGCCAGAGATCATGGCGGCAGATCAACCCAAGTTCACTGGCCTCGAACCAGCCTTCGAGCAACACGATCGGCTGGCGGTGACCCGCTTCGCGCAGCTCCAGCGCTTCCTCGATGGCGGATACGGCAAAACCGTCTGCCTCGTCGGCCAGCGCGGCTGCGCATTCCAGAGCACCATGGCCATAGGCGTTGGCCTTGACCACGGCCAGCGCCCGGCACCCGGACAGGCGCTTGGCCAGGCGGTAGTTATGACGAAGGGCGGACAGATCAATCAGGGCACGGGCTGGGCGCATGGACAGTTCACAGGAATGGCAATGAAAAAAGGAAAAATCCGGGATGGCGGAATGCCGGCGCCAAGAATATCAGATTCTGCCCAGCGGGGCGGTGGACATTGGTCGACAGGTTACCCACCGGGCCGGTCCGGTGAGGGCTTCTTCCTGCCCTCGAATGCCGTTATTCTGCGCTCTGAATTTTCTGCCGCGAGTAGCCCGATGTCACGCCTGGCGATACATACCGACGATTACCCCGATTCCTGGTACGTGGCCTCCTGCAACCGGAGGCTTGAGGCTGGCCAGCTGCAGGGCGACATGCAGGCTGACGTCTGCGTCGTGGGCGGCGGCTTCACTGGGCTGAATACCGCCATCGAACTGGCTCAGCGCGGGTTGCAGGTCGTGCTGCTGGAGGCCCGGCGGATCGGCTGGGGTGCCAGCGGACGGAACGGTGGGCAACTGATCCGCGGTGTCGGTCACAATCTGGAACAGTTCATTGATGTGATCGGTGCCGACGGCGTTCGCGACCTCAAGCTCATGGGTCTGGAGGCGGTGGAGCTGGTACGCCGGCGGATCGAGCAATTCCAGATCGACTGCGACCTGACCTGGGGTTTCTGCGATCTCGCCAACAAGCCCCGGCACATGGACGATTTCAAGGCTGATCGCGATGATCTGCTGTCGCTGGGCTATCGTCACGAACTGACGCTGGTCGAGCGGGAGCAGATCCACACCGTGGTCGGCTCAGATCGCTATGTCGGCGGCATGATCGACATGGGCTCGGGACACCTGCATCCGCTGAATCTGGCGTTGGGCGAGGCCGCCGCGGCGCAGTCGCTCGGCGTCCGGTTATATGAACGCTCGGCCGTCACCCGGATCGAATACGGATCGCGGATAACGGTGCACACCGGCCGGGGTCGGGTATTCGCGGACCAGCTGGTGCTGGCGTGCAATGGTTACCACAGCGGTATCGAGAAGCAGCTGGCGAGCCGGGTGATTCCCGCCGGCAGCTACCTGATTGCCACCGAACCGCTGTCCGCCGAGCTGGCCCGGGAGCTCAATCCGAGAAATCTGGCCATGTGCGACCAGCGCGTGGCGCTTGATTACTATCGGCTGTCCCCCGACCGCCGTCTGCTGTTCGGCGGGGCCTGCCACTATTCCGGGCGTGATCCGTCGGACATCACCGCCTACATGCGGCCGAAGATGCTCAAGGTATTTCCTCAGCTGGAGCAGGTGCGCATCGACTACCAGTGGGGCGGCATGATCGGCATCGGCGCCAACCGCCTTCCGCAGATCGGCCGTCTGCCTGACCAGCCCAATGTCTTCTACGCACAGGCCTACTCCGGCCACGGTCTCAACGCTACCCATCTGGCCGCCAGAATTCTCGGCGAGGCCATCACAGGCCAGGCCAGCCGGGGCTTCGACCTGTTCAGTCAGGTCCCGCATATGGCCTTTCCCGGCGGCGACCGGCTGCGTGCCCCGTTGCTGGCGCTGGGAATGCTCTGGCAGAAGATCAGGGAAAGCGTCTAACGCTCCACTTCCAGCAGCCCCCAGGGCAGTTCGGCGACCCGGGCTGGCTGGTTGCTCAGGTCGATCAGTTCGCCGTTGCGCGGTACCAGCCCGCCGATGCCCAGTGTCCGGGCAAAGGTCATGTGCGCCTGCTGGTGATGGTCCTCGCCGTGCACCGGCAGCAGGTGGCGCGGCCGTAACCAGCCATACAGCTGGCGCAGGTCTTCCTGCGGTGGGTGCCCGGAAGCGTGGATGGGCGCCATGTCGTCATCGATGATGTGCACGCCTTGCACCTTCAGGCTGTGCTTGATGCGACCCAGGGCCTCTTCGTTGCCGGGAATGAGCCGTGATGAAAACACCACGGTGTCGCCCGGATCCAGTGTCAGCTGCGGGTGGTTGCCGGCGGCCAGGCGGCCCAGCGCCGCTGCCGGCTCGCCCTGACTGCCGGTACAGATCCAGAGTTGCTGCTCCCGCGGCAGAAAGCCCAGCTCCCAGGGGCCGATGAAGCCGGGTCTGCTGCGCAGGTAACCGTGGGCACGGCCGTGGCTCTGCATGCGCACCAGGCTGCGGCCGAGCAACCCGGCGTAGCGGCCGCAGTCCATGGCGATCTCCGCCAGACTGTGCAGACGTGCCAGGTTGCTGGCGAAGCAGGTGACAATGACCCGTCCACGGCGGGGCCTGATCACATCCGACAGCCCGTCCTGTACAGCGGCTTCCGAGCGGCTGGCGCCGGGGCTGGGCGCGTTGGTCGAGTCACCGATGAGCACGTCCACTCCTTCTCTGCCCAGACTGCGCAGCCGTCCTTCGGCGGTCAGCTCACCCACCAGCGGCTGCGGATCCAGCTTCCAGTCACCGCTGTGGTAAAGGCGTTTGCCCGCCGCCTGCAGCAGAATGCCGTGGGACTCCGGAATCGAGTGGGTTACCGGGACCCACTCGACCTGGAAGTTGCCCAGGCCGATCGGCTGCAGGGGCCTGATCTCCTTCAGCAGTGGCCAGGTCAGTTCCGGAGCCAGCCGGCTGCGGATCAACTGGGCGGTGAACGGGCTGGCATACAGCGGGCAGGCAAGTTCTCGCCAGACGTAGGGGATGGCCCCGATATGGTCCTCGTGACCATGGGTGATCAGCAGCGCACTGAGCTGGATATCGTACTTGCGCAGCGCCTCCAGACTGGGCACCGAGACCCGGTTGTCACCGCTGGGAGTGGGTTCCAGCGCCAGGCCGCAGTCGATGCCGATCCACTGTCCGCCGGAGCCGTAGAGATACAGGTTCGCGCCGAACATCCCCGCTCCGCCGAGGGCGAGGAAGAAGGGACCGGGCTGGCGGTGCAACTGATCGAAACGCGGGGCAAGCATGCAACAATTCCGTCATGGGCTTGAACCCAGCTTAGCAGCCGCGGCGCGCGCCTTCAGCCAAAGAACCAATAGCAGACCGCGATGGCCGTCAGCATCCCGGCCAGGTCGGACACCAGCGCGCAGCCGAGTCCGTGGCGGATGCGGGTGATGCCCACCGCGCCGAAATACACTGCCAGCACATAGAAAGTGGTTTCGGTGCTGCCCTGGAAAGTGGCCGCCAGCAGCGCCGGGAAGCTGTCCACGCCGAAGTTGTTCATGGTCTCGATCATCATCGCCCGGGCGCCGCTGCCGGACAGCGGTTTCATGAAGGCGGTGGGCAGGGCATCGATGAAGCGGGTGTCCCAGCCTGCCCCCTCGACCAGCCAGCGGATGCCCTGCAGCCCGGCGTCCAGCACCCCGCTGGCGCGCAACACCCCGATGGCCACCAGCATGGCAATCAGATAGGGCAGCAGCGAGATGGTGAAGCTGAAACCCTCTTTTGCTCCGGCGATGAAGGTGTCGTAGACGGGAACCCTGCGCAGGGCCGCCACGCCGATGAACAGGATGACGATGCCGAACAGGGTCAGATTTCCGATCAGCGACGACGTGGCCGCCAGCGCCTGGGCGGACATGCCGGCCAGCGCGGTCAGCAGCAGACCCAGGCCCAGCGCGCCGGCCAGCATGTAGACCAGCACCACTGGATCATGCAGGCGCAGGCGCTGCATCAGGGCTACCGCCAGCAGACCGACCAGGCTTGAGGCGGTGGTGGCCAGCAGGATGGGCAGAAACACCAGCGTGGGATCATCGGCACCCTGCTGGGCCCGGTACATGAAGATGGTCACCGGCAACAGCGTCAGCGACGAACTGTTGAGCACCAGAAACAGGATCTGCGCATTGGTCGCGGTGTCCTTCCGGGGGTTGAGTTCCTGCAGCGAATGCATGGCCTTGATGCCGATGGGCGTGGCGGCGTTATCCAGGCCGAGGATGTTGGCGGCAAAGTTCATGCTGATGTGTCCGAACGCCGGGTGGCCGCTGGGTACGCCGGGCATCAGCCGGCGGAACAGCGGGTCCAGCAGCCGGGCCAGCATGCGGATGAGGCCGGCCTTTTCAGCGATGGCCAGCAGCCCGAGCCACAAGGTCATGGTGCCGACCAGCACCAGCACGATATCCACGCTCAGGCGTGCCATATCGAAGAGCGCCGCCACCAGGCGAGCGAAGACCTCGCTGTCGCCCATGCCCAGCCATTGCCAGAGCGCGGCGGCGAAGGCCGCCATGAAGAAACTCAGCCAGATTCCATTGAGCATGCGATGGGGCAGTCCCTGATCAAGGTGCGTTGTTGTCGAATGTCATTTCGTGGAGCTCGCCGAACCGCCCGATCTCGTCGAAGCTGCCGGGCACCAGCGCAGCAAGGATGGCAGCGGTCTGAGGGTCCGGCTCGCCATCATGTCGGGCTGGTCGGAAGCGCATCTGGAAGGCTGCGATCACGTTGCGCAGCGCCTGGGGCTGATCCGCCCGGCCGGTGATGTCATAGCCGAAGCGCTGGAGCGTAGCCTCGAACCACGCGAGCGGTGGCGTCAGGCTGCCCAGCAGGTGCTGATAATGGGCCACCCTGGCCTCGTCCGGCCAGATCGCCACACCGGCTTCGGCGAGCTGCTGCCAGGGGAACAGCGGGCCGGGATCGAGTTTGCGCTGCGGCGCTATATCGCTGTGGCCCAGCACGCGGTCCGGGGGCAGATCGTGGCGCTGCAGGATGTCCTGCAGCAGCAGGATGAGCTGATCGATCTGCTGGGGGTTCCAGTGATACCACTGCCTGCCCGCGTCCGTGTCCCGATAGCCCGGATGAACGATTTCGATGCCGATGGAGCTGGCGTTGAGCCAGGTGCGGCCCTGCCAGCTGCTGTCGCCGGCATGCCAGGCGCGGCGATCCTCGTCGACCAGGCGGTAGATGGTGGGAGGAACGTCGTTGATCAGGTAATGGCTGCTGACTTCACCACGGGTCAGGGTATTCATCGCCCGCTCGGCGTTGGACGAGGTGTAGTGCACTATCACGTACTGCACCCTGCTGTCCTGACCCCTTGCGCTGTGACTGGTATCGATCTTCAGCCCGCCCGCACAGCCGGCCAGCAGGGCAGCTGCCAGCAGCCAGGCGTGGCGCAGCGGAAGCAGCCAGCGTCGCGGCATCAGCGCACTGCAGGATGGTTGTCGGGTATGCGGCACACGCTGGGGGGCAGACGAATGTGCATGGCCACCGGCAGATGGTCGGAAATCGCCTGTGGCAGCACGTCCACCTGCTCGATATCGAGGCTGGGGCTGAGCAGGATATGGTCCAGTACCCGCGCCGGCTTCCAGCTCGGATAGGTGCCGGGGAGGCTCGCCGTATGCAGGTTGCTGCCCTTGAGCGGCGAGCGCTCGAGCAGATCTTCGGCGTGGGTGTTCATGTCGCCCATCAGCACCACATGGCTGTGATCGGCGATCCGTTCGCGGATATAGGCCAGCTGGCTGGCCCGGGTGCGGGTACTCAGTGCCAGATGCATCATCACCACCAGCAGACTGTCGGGGCCCTGACCGAAGCTGGTGAGAATGGCGCCGCGGCCGGGCAGCATGCCGGGCAGCTTGTGGTCCTCCAGCAACTGGGGCTGATAGCGGCTGAGGAACCCGTTGGAATGCTGGGCGAAGCGGCCCAGGTTGCGGTTCAGCTGCTGGTACCAATAGGGAAACTGACTTTCCCGGGCGAGGTGTTCGACCTGGTTGACGAAGCCGGAACGGATGCTGCCGCCATCCACTTCCTGCAGGGCAACCACATCGAAATCACTCAGCAGCTGGGCAATCTGACCCAGCGTCTGCTGGCGCCGGGCGTGGGGCAGCAGGTGCTGCCAGCCACGGGTCAGGTAGTGATGATAACGCTGGGTATTGATTCCAACCTGGATGTTGAAGCTGAGGAGTTTGAGCACCTCAGGCAGCACGGGCACCTCGTCGCTGCACGCCCAGTTG
>Ga0079224_100004994_pt1 | contig 17337 bp, 13 predicted proteins | sample Stecom2015_FD_80414 | JGI IMG/M metagenome (GOLD analysis project Ga0079224, IMG submission 80414) | Agricultural soil microbial communities from Utah to study Nitrogen management - Steer compost 2015 | ecosystem: Environmental > Terrestrial > Soil > Agricultural land | place: USA: Utah... | reverse complement strand
GGCCGCATGCCGAGCACGCGGCGGTAGAGGGTCTCGGTGTCGCGCGCGCGCCCCTGCTGGTGGCGGATCTCGGCCACCTCCATCAGCAGCCCGGCGGCGCGCTCGACGGTGCTGGCCTGCTCGGCCGCCCCCTCGTACAGATCGGCCAGGCGATCCCAGGCGCCGTGCTCCTGGGCGAGGCGGTGCAGCCGCGCGCGCAGCTCCGGGTCGTCCGGCGCGGTGGCGGCCGCGCGCTCGAGCACGTCGAACGCGCGGGTCACGTCGCCGGCGCCGGTCTCCCACACCTCGGCGGCGCGGAACTGCCAGCGCAGCCGGCTGGCCAGATCGTGCGCCGGCAGGATCTCGTAGGCGGTCGCCAGCTCCTCCCACGGCGACTCGTAGGCGCGCACCGGCATGGCCGGCACGCCGCTGCCGACCCCGGGCAGGCCGCCGGTCGACCGCCGGCGCGCGCGCGGCAGGACCGACGGGCCGAGGGCGCCGCCCGGCTGGCGCTTGATCTGCGGCGGCCGCGGCGGCGGCGGCGGCGGGCCCTTGCCGGTCGGGATCGGCGGCGGCGCGGTGGTCCGCTTGGCGCGGCCGGGCGGCGGCGGCGGCGGCGCGGCCGGCTTGCGCAGGACGTTGAGCGCCTCGACCAGGTCCTCGGTGCGGAGCTCCATGGTCGGCTCCGGCTCGCGGTCGACGCCGTCGGGCAGGGTCTCGCGCCGCACCTCGACCAGGGCGTCGAGCTCGAGCGCCATGGTCGCCTCGCGCCGCAGCTTGCTGGCGGCGCTCGCGCCCGAGCGCGACGGGTCGAGCAGCATGAGATCGCTGGCCGACAGCTCGGTGGTGGCGTCGCGCCGCGGCTTCTTCGACTCGATCCGCAGCGCGTCAGGCGGGCGCGCCGCCCGGCGCGGCTCGAGCCCGGCGCCGGTCGCCTCGACGTGGGCCGGCGGCGGCTCCGGCATCGGCGTGCGGTCCGCCTCGGCGTAGCTGCCGATCTCGCGGGCCAGCCGCCACAGGTGCGCCACCGTGTCGGCGTCCTCCGGCTTGAGCAGCAGCGCGGCCAGATGGACGCGGAAGGCGCGCGGCCGGTCGCCGACCCGCTCCTCGAGGATCTGCGCCTTCTGCCGCAGCGCGTCCAGCCGGGCCGACAGCGTCGGCGCGCGCGCCTCGAGCGCCGCCTCGACCGCCAGCGCGTCGCTCCAGCTACCGGTGCGCTCGGCCAGCGCCAGCACCGCCTCGCGCACGTCCGCCTGATCCGGCGCCCAGGAGAACGCCTTGAGCAGCTCCTCCATGGCGCCGGTGGTGTCGCTCAGGTGCTCCTCGCGGAGCTGGGAGCGCCGCACGTGCAGGGCGACCCGGCCGGGCCGGTCGGCCGCCTGGAGCTGCAGGTCGAGGCAGTCGAGCAGCCGCTGCCACATCTCCGGCTGATCCGCCTCGCGCGCCAGCCGCTCCGCCTCGCCGAGCAGCGTGGTCGAGTCCGGCTGCACCCGCAGGCCGTCGTGGATCGCCTCGAGCGCGCGCTTGCGATCGCCGAGCCGCCGCTCGGCGAGCTGGGCGATCTCGCGGCACGCGGCGACGAACGCGCCGGCGTCCATGCCGGGCGGCGGGCCGCCGAGCTGGCCGGCGGCGTCGGCGGTGCGCGCCTCCTCCGGCCACAGGGCGCGCCGCTCGTCCTCGTACACCTCGATCAGCTCGCGCCACAGCTCGTAGGCCTCGGCGGCGCGGCGCAGATCCGCGATGGTGGTCGCGTCGGGCGCCTGCTCGTGGGCGCGGCGGTACCAGGAGAACGCGCCGCGCGGATCGGCCAGCCGCTCGGCGGTGACCTGCGCGATCCGCTGCATCAGCCCGCGCCGCTCGCGCGGGTCGTCGGCCGCCTCGACCCGCCGGGCCAGCGCGTCGGCGTGGCGCGCCCAGTCGCCGGTCTGCGCGTACAGCTCGGAGGCGGCGGCCAGCGCCTCCTCGTGCCCGGGCGAGAGCTCGAGCACCCGCTCGAACGCCATCAGGGCGCGGCTGGCGTCGTTCAGGCGGTCCCGGCACAGCAGGCCGATCTCGAGCCCGCGGGCGACCTTCCGCTGCGGCTCCTCGGTCAGGTAGAGCTCGCGCTCGGCGACCCGGACCGCCTGCTCGAACTCGCCGCGCGCCTCGTACAGCCGGCGCAGCGACTGGTGGGCGGCCAGGTTCGACGGGTCGAGGTCGCGGATGAGCTCCTCGAGCGCGCGCGCCGCGTCGGCCGGCGCGCCGAGCCGCTCCTCGAGCAGCCGGGCGCGGCCGAGCGCCACCTCGGCGGCCTTGGCCGGATCGTCGTCCTTGTAGAGCGGCGCCTGGCGGGCCAGGACGTCGGCCAGCTCGCGCCACTGGCCCTGCTGCTCGTGCAGGCGGGCCAGCGCGTCGAGCGCGTCGCGGTCGCGCGGCAGGATCTCGACCACCTTGCGCCAGGCGCGGGTCGCGCGCTGGCCGTCGCCGAGCTGCTCGTCGACCACCCGGGCGTAGCGCTTGAGCTCGGCGGCGCGCTTGGCCGCCGCCGGCGTGCCGGGCTCGACCGGCTTCTGGGTCATCAGGCCGCGCTCGAGCACGGTGGCCAGCTCGCCCCAGCGGCCGTGCTTCTCGTACAGGTCGGCCAGCGAGGCGAGCGCGTCGCCGTCGGACGGCACCGCCTTGAGCACCTGCTCCCAGCGGTCCATGGCGGCCGCCTCGTCCTGCCGCTCCTCGGCCAGGCGGGCCAGCCGCCTGAGCACCTTGGCCTTCTCCGCCGGGCCGGTCGCCGAGGCGGCGTGGTACTCGAGGGTCTGCTCGAGCCGCGGGATGTCGCCCGCCTTCTCGAGCACCCGCTCCATCCGCTCGAGCGCGTCGCGGTCGCCCGGCAGGATCTCGAGCACGCCGGTGCAGGCGAACACCACGCCCTCGACGTCGGCCAGCCGCTGCTCGTACATGCCGGCCAGCCGGCGCAGCGCGGTGAGCCGCTCGACCCGCTTGGCCACCGGCCACTCGCGCGCGGTGGTCACCGGCTTGCCGCTCTGCTCCAGCTCCTCGGTGACCCGCGCCATGTCGAGGTCGAGCTGCCGGCGGATGTTGGCGGCCAGGCCGGCGTCGTCCCCCTCGCGCTCGTACAGCTCGCCGAGCGCCTTCAGCGCCGCCTCGTCGCCCGGCTGCAGCGACAGGATCTCCTCGTAGAGCTGGATGGCGCGGCGCGGGTTGACCTGGCGCTCGCGGTAGACCTGGGCGATGCGGCGCAGCGCCTCGGCGCGCGCCTCCGGCGTCACCGCCGCCTGCGCCTCCTGCTCCAGCATGCCGACCAGCTGCTCCCACATCTTGGCGCGCGACAGCAGCCGGCGCAGCGACTCGTGGGCGCGCGCGTTGTCCGGGTCGAGCTCGAGGGCGCGCTGCCAGGTGGAGATCGCCCGCTCGATGTCGCCCAGGCGCAGCTCGGACAGGTGGGCAAGCTCCTCGAGCCGGCGGATCAGCTCGCCGGTGTCGGCGCCCGCCTCGCGCAGGTTGTCGAGGGCGAACTCGTTGAGGTCGGCCAGGCCGCGCCAGTCGCGCCGCTCGCGGAAGTGATCGGCGTAGCGGGCCAGCGCCTCCTCGTTCTGCGGATCGATCGTGAGGACCCGGTGGAGCAGCTCGGCGGCGCGATCGCGGTCGCCCAGGTGCTCGCGGGTGATGGTGGCGAGCTCGAGGAGCTCGGCGATCTGGCGCGCCGGGTCCTCGCCGAGCGCCTCGATCTCCGCCTCGAGCAGGGCGGCCAGGAGCTGCCAGTCCTCGTCCTCGGTGTAGAGCTGGCGCAGGCGACTGTAGGTCGGGTTGCCCGGCGGGTCGAAGGCGGCGAGCTGCTCGAGGCAGCGCTTGAGCTCCTCGCGATCGCCGAGCTGGTGCTCGGCCAGCTCGGCCCGCTTGCGCAGGAGCGACTGCCGCTCCTCGTCCTCCTGCACGATCGCCAGCGACTGGCGGTACAGCCGGTCGAGGTCTTCTTACTTCTCGGCGCGGATGAGCGCGTTCTCGAGCGACTCGATGCTCTCCCTGGAGTACGGATCGACGCCGAGGGCGCGCCGCAGGTACAGGATGGCCGCCTCGGTGTCCTCGGTCGCCATGCGGCGGCGGCCGAGCTCCACGAACAGCGCGCCGGCGCGCCGCTGCGGCTCCTCCACCCCGGAAAACGACGGGGAGGCGTAGATCTCGGCCAGCGCCTCGCGCGCCTCGTGCAGCTCGGGATCGAGGTGGATCGCCTCCTCGAGGTGGGTGGCCGCCTCGCGCGGATCGCCGTGGCGCGCCAGCAGGCGCCCGAGCGCCAGCCGGGTGCGGGCGCGCCGCTCGGCCGGCGCGGCGTCGCCCAGGATCTCCAGCTCCGCCTGGTAGAGCTGGGCGACCATCTTGTGCTTGCCGAGCGAGGCGTAGATGGCGCGGGCCGCCTCGAGCGCCTCGGTGCGCAGCGGCTCGAGCTGCCAGGCCTGCTGCCAGTGGTACAGGGCGCGGTCGACCCGGCCGAGCTTGCCGTCCCACAGCCCGGCGACCTGCCGGTGGCGCTCGGCGCGGTGGGCCACGGCGGCGGGGCTGCCGTCCTCGCCGCTCTCGGCGCGGGCCGCGAGCGCGTCGAGCTCGGCCTCGATCACCGCCGCCGCCTCGGCGAAGCGGCCGGCGGCGATGAGGAGCGTGGTCAGGGAGGCGGCGGCGCGCTGGTCGGCCGGGTCGGCCGCCAGGGCCTCGCGGAGGTCTGCCTCCGGGTCGCCGCCCGCGTCGCGCGGGCTCCCGGGGACATCGACCGGCTGGGGCTTGGTCGGGGTGTAATCGTCGCTCATGGACGACCGCTCGGCCGAAACGGCCGTACCCGCGCGACGTTAGCATGATCGCGGGGCCGGCCGGAAGCGGTCGGCTGGCCATCTCGCTGCGCCCGCCCAGCCGCGCGCTCCTGCGCGGGTGTGCGAGGCCGCCCGTGCGCCCGTGCGGGCGCTGCGTTCACCGCCCGGCCGCGCCAGATGTCGGGAACTGAAGGGGCGATTCGCATGGCGCCCCGACTCCCGGCGGACCATCTTGCTCTCGGACTGGGCGCTCGGGCGCCCGAACGCAGAGGGAGATCATGAGCTGGATATGGACAATCATCGCGGGTGCCGTCGTCGGACTGCTCGGCAAGCTGCTCGCGCCTGGCGACAAGGACAACGTCCCGCTCCTCCTCGTGGTGGGGCTCGGTATCCTCGGCGTCGTGATCGGCCGCTTCCTGGCCGAGGCGCTCGGCGTGGCGGACACGAGCGGCGGCGACTGGATCAAGTGGGCGATCCAGATCGGGCTGTCGGTCGTCTTCGTGATGATCGCGTCGATCTTGCTGGCGCGACGAAGGACCGTCTAGGGACGATGGCGGGGGTCAGTTGCCGATGGCGGCCAGGAACTCGCGCGCCAGGGTGCGCGCCTGCTCGTGGCCGTTCTTCGGCGCGCTTTCCCCCGGCACGAGCACCGGGCCGGGCCGCACCTGCGGCTCGAGCCCGGCGCGTCCGAGCACGAACTCGGAGGCGCGCACCCGCTCCTGCATCGAGACCGACTCGATCGGCAGGTAGGCGATGCGGTGCTGCTCGAGCAAGAGCTTGATCATGCCGTCGATGCGCAGGACCGAGTCCCAGGTGACGCCGGCCCTGACGCCGTCCTCCTTGAGCAGCGACGGGTGCGGGCGCAGGAAGAACACCACCCCCTGCGACACCCACTTCATGTAGTCGGCGAACTGCTGGCTGGCCATCAGGTCGGCGACGATGGTCGTGTGCTCGGCGGCGTAGGCCAGGTTGCAGAAGGCGCGATCCGAGACGAAGTGGCCCTCGTGCAGCTTCTCGACCGCGACCTGGCGGGCGAAGACCTGGGTCTGGTACTCGGCGACCAGGTCCATGTCGGTGCGCAGCGCGTCGAAGGAGGCCTCCATCTCGGCCAGGACCGCGCGGGCGACCTCGGAGATCATCGGCAGCCCGTAGCGGCGGCTGATGTACCGGCAAAGGGTGGTCTTTCCGGTCGCGTGGCTGCCGACGAAGTAGATGCGCATGGCCCCCTCCAGCTCGCTTCGAGGCCTCCATAGCACCCGGGTCCGACAGGCGAGCGCCCTTCACGAGGCGCTTGGCGCCCGACCGGCGGTGTGGTAGCACCCCGTGTTTCATGGTGGATCTGCGGAACCTGACGCTCGACGAGGCGGTGGCGCTGGCCGCCGAGCTGGGCGAGCCGCGCTACCGCGGCGAGCAGATCTGGCGGTGGGTGCACGGCCGCCGGGCCACCTCCTTCGACCAGATGACCGACGTCTCGCGCGCGCTGCGCGCCCGGCTGGCCGAGCGCGCCGCCATCGGCACCCTCGAGCTCGCCGAGGTGCAGCGCTCGGCCGACGGCACCCGCAAGATGCGGCTGGTCACCCGGGACGGCCGCTCGATCGAGTCGGTGCTGATCCCGGACGGCGACAAGCTCACCCAGTGCATCTCGTCCCAGGTCGGCTGCGCGCTCGACTGCCAGTTCTGCGCCACCGCCAAGCTGGGGCTGACCCGGCACCTCACCGCCGGCGAGATCGTGGATCAGGTCTACCGCGGCATGGAGCTCCTGGCGCGCGAGGAGGTCGCTGGCGTGGTCGGCCGGCGCATCACCAACCTCGTCTACATGGGGATGGGCGAGCCGCTCCACAACGTCGAGCAGGTGACCCGGTCGATCGCGATCCTCACGAGCGACATCGGTGCCGGCATGTCGCACAGGCGCATCACGGTCTCATCCGTCGGGCTGGAGACAGGCATCGAGCGGCTCGGCCGGCTCGACAGGCGGCCGAAACTGGCGGTCTCGCTCAACGCCGCCAGCGACGAGGTGCGCGACCAGATCATGCCGGTCAACCGCAAGTGGAACATCGCGCGCCTGATGCAGACGCTGCGCGCCTACCCGCTCGAGCCGCGCCGGCGCATCACCTTCGAGTACGTGCTGCTCGCCGGGATCAACGACACCCCGGCCGACGCCGACCGGCTGGCGCGGCTCCTGCGCGGGGTGCGCTGCAAGGTCAACCTCATCCCGTGGAACCCGCACCCGGGGGCGCCGTACCGCCGGCCGACCCCGGAGGCGATCGAGAGCTTCCAGAACCGGGTCAAGGCGCTCGGCCTGCCGGCCTACCTGCGCACGCCGCGCGGCGACGACATCGACGCCGCCTGTGGCCAGCTCGCCAACCGCTCCGCCGCCGCCCCGCTGGTCCAGCCGGAGGCGCTCGCCCGCCGCGCGCCGGCCTAGGGCGCGGGGCGCGCGAGGGCCGGGCAGGGCGCGCGGCGCGAGGGGCCGGGCAGGGCGCGCGGGGGGCCGGGCAGGGCGCGCGGGGGGCCGGGCAGGGCGCGCGGGGCGCGCGAGGGGCCGGGCAGGGCGCGGGGGGGCGGGCAGGGCGCGCGGGGGGCCGGGCAGGGCGCGCGGGGCGCGCGAGGGGCCGGGCAGGGCGCGCGGGGCGCGCGAGGGCCGGGCAGGGCGCGGGCGCGAGGGGCCGGGCAGGGCGCGCGGGGGGCCGGGCAGGGCGCGCGGGGCGCGCGAGGGGCCGGGCAGGGCGCGCGGGGCGCGCGAGGGGCAGGGCGCGGGCGCGCCCGCCCTGCGGCGCGCGATCGACCGGTCGGTCAGTCAGCCGATGTCGATCGCGTGAGCCTGGAGACAGTCGTCCCCCGGCGAGCCCGAGGCGGCCGGCGAGCTGGCCGGGACTCGAGTCTCCAGCGCCCACGGAAGTGCGCGCCCGCTGCGGGGGCGGCCCCGCGTGCCGGCTGGCAACCTGATTGCACTGGCGGGACGCATGATGAGGATCCCCCGCCTCGCAGCGCCACTGGTCTGCCTTCCGCTCGCCGCCTGCGTCACCACCGTCGGCGATCCCGGCCTCGAGCCCGACACCGAGGAGCCCGGCGACGTCGGCGGCGGGGGCGGCGGCGGCGACGACGAGTGCGCCAGCGTGCAGGTCGAGCTCACCGACGTCATCCCGACCGTCATGTTCCTGGTCGACCGCAGCGGCACCATGGAGTACGGCTTCGGCGGCACCTCGCGGTGGAACGCGGTCTACTCGACGCTGATGAACGAGCAGTCCGGCGTCATCAAGCGCCTCGAGAACGAGGTCCGCTTCGGCCTGGCGGCCTACACCGGGGCCGACAGCATCCCGGTCTGCCCGATCATCGAGCAGGTGCCGCCGGCGATGGGCAACCACGCCGCCATCGCCCAGATGTACGGCGTGCTCGATCCGATCGAGGACACCCCGACCGCGCCGAGCATCACCTCCACCCGGGCCCTGCTCGAGGCGATCCCGGAGACCGGCCCCAAGATCATCGTGCTGGCCACCGACGGCGAGCCGGACACCTGCGAGGATCCGGATCCGGACGGGCAGCCGGCCGCGCGCGCCGCCTCGGTGGCGGCCGCCCAGGCGGCTCACGAGGCCGGCATCGACCTCTACATCATCAGCGTCGGCGCCGACATCGCCCAGTCGCACCTGCAGGACATGGCCAACGCCGGCGTCGGCCTGCCGGTCGGCGGGGTCGAGAACGCGCCGTACTACCAGGCGCTCAACCCGGACGCGCTGGTCGCCGCCTTCGAGCAGATCATCGGCGACGTGCGGAGCTGCAGCTTCGCCATCGACGGCCGGGTCGACCTCGGCCAGGCCGACCGCGGCACGGTCACCCTCGACGGCGTCGAGCTCGAGTTCGGCACCCAGTGGCAGCTCAGCGACGAGAGCACCCTCGAATTGCTCGGCACCGCCTGCGACACCATCATGGGCGGCGGCGACCACCTGGTCGAGGCGGAGTTCACCTGCGGCGCGGTGGTCGACTAAGCCGAGGGAGCGCCCGAGGCGCGACCGAGGGAACCCAGGAGGCACACCGGGACGGCCTCCGCGCGCTCCCTCGGGGACGTCGGGGCGGAGCTCACCTGCGGCGCGGTGGTCGACTAGGCGAGGGTGCGCCCGAGGCGCGGCCGAGGGAACCCAGGAGGCACACCGGGACGGCCTCCGCGCGCTCCCTCGGGGACGTCGGGGACAACCCTCGCCGTCGCCGATTCACCGGCACGAGTCGGTGCCGAAGGTCTGCGGCGACGGCCGCTGGCCGGTGAGGAGGTAGTACTCGCCGCGGCACTGCAGCCCGGCCGGGGTCCACTCGGTGCGCTCGCCGCACAGCGGCGCGCGCTCGGCGGCGCGGCGGGACAGCTCAACGCGAAACAGGCGCTCCACCTCGTCGCGGGCGAGCTCCTGGATCGCCCGGGCGAAGCGACCCGGCTCGGGCGGCGCCAGCGGATCCGGCGACACGCCGGCCGGCTGGAAGCCGCCGTGCTCGTCGTCCTCGAAGGTGAGGATCGGGCGCTCGTCGAACACGGCGCGGCCGCCGAGCAGCACCCGCACCGCGCCCTGGGCGCGCCAGGTGTGGTGGCGGACCCCGTAGCTGCCGGTCTCGTAGATCGGCGTCTCGATCACCTCGTCGGTGTTGGCCAGCTCCGAGCGCGCCTGCTCGAGATCCGACCGGCGGCGGTCGTAGATCTGCTTCATCGACGTCTCCGCCGAGCAGGCGCGCTGCTCCTCGGTGTACTCCGGGCAGTCGTAGCAGTAGCCGGCGGCGCTCCTCGCCGCCTCGGCGGCGTCGCACTCCTGCTCCGCCTGCGCCGCGGCCAGCTCGACCTCGGCGAACGAGCGCTCGGCCATGCGCACGCGGGACAGCGCCGTGTGGTGGCCGGGGTTGGGCGACACGTTGCGGCCCACCTCGTAGCGGACCGCGACGTTGCTCTCGCGCTCCTGGTGCTCCGGCTCGCCGAGCGCCAGCTCGACCTCGATGACGGCCGCCTCCGGGTCGCCGGGCAGGCAGCGGACCGCGCCGCCGAGCTTGCGCGACAGCTCCTCGCAGGTGCGCTCGAGCGCCGGCGCCAGCGAGGGCTGCAGCGGCGCGCTGACCCGGACCTCGAAGGCGGGGCCGACCGCGGCGACCAGCTCGCCGAGCGCCCGCTGCGCCGCGCCGGGCTCGGCGCTCTCCGGCGCCAGGCACTCGGTGGCCGACGCCATGAAGAAGCGCGCCCCCGGCAGCTCGGCCGCCTCCGGCGCGGCGGCGGCCGCCGCGAACCGCTCCCCGGCCACGCGCTTCTCGCCGGCGAGCTGGCGCAGGAAGGCCGGGTCGCGGCGCAGGGCAGGGCGGGCGCGCTCGAAGCAGGCCAGGCGGGCGACCGCGCCGGCCATCCCGCGGGCGGGCGGGCAGCGCTCGAGCGAGCGCCAGGCCGCGGCGCGCGCCTCCGGGTCGTCGGCCGGGTCGATCGGGCCGGCCGACGCGCCGCCGCACGCCGCGGCGGTCAGCGCGAGCAGCAGGGACGGACCGAGGAGGACGGGGCCGGGGCCGGAGGTGCGCGCCATGGCGCGACGGTACGCGCGCCGGGCGCCGATCGATCTCAGAAAGATCACCCCGGAGGGCAGGAAAATCGCGCGCGCCGCCCGGAAGACGACGGGCCCGGCGCCCGCGGCCCGCCGAGCCGGCCGGGCGGCCGACCCCGCCGGGGCGGGAGGTGCTGCTCCTGCGCGCCTCGCCCGGCGCCGCCGCTCAGCCCAGCTCCTTGAGCGCCTCCTGGATCTCGACCACCGCCTTCTTGCCGTCGGCGAAGAACATGAGGGTGTTGTCGGCGGCGAACAGCGGGTTGGGCACTTTGGCGAAGCCGGGGCTCAGGCTGCGCTTGATGACGACCACCGTGCGCGCCTTGTCGGCGTCGATGATCGGCATGCCGGCCAGCGGGCTCGACGGGTCGGTCCGGGCGATCGGGTTCACCACGTCGTTGGCGCCGAGGATGATGCAGACGTCCGCCTCCGCCATGGTCGGGTTGATCTCGTCCATCTCGATCAGTTTGTCGTACGGGATGTCCGCCTCGGCCAGGAGCACGTTCATGTGGCCCGGCATGCGCCCGGCGACCGGGTGGATGGCGAACTCGACCGTCACGCCGCGCTTCTCGAGGGCCCGGGTCAGGTCGCGCACCGCGTGCTGCGCTTGCGACACCGCCATGCCGTAGCCGGGGACGAACACCACCCGGCTGGCGCTGTCGAGGATCATGGCGATCTCGTCGGCGGTGGTCGACTTGACCTTGCCGGCGTAGATGTCGTCGCCGCTCGGCCCCTTGCTGGCCGCGCCGACCCCGGCGAACAGCACGTTGGCGAGCGAGCGGTTCATCGCCCGGCACATGATCGCGGTCAGGATGATGCCGGAGGCGCCGACCAGCGAGCCGGAGATGATGAGGGCGTTGTTGCGCAGGAGGAAGCCGGCGGCGGCTCCGGCCAGGCCGGAGTAGGAGTTCATGAGCGAGATGACGACCGGCATGTCGGCGCCGCCGATCGGCACCGTGAGCGTGATGCCGAGCAGCGAGGCCAGCCCGAGCAGGATCCACAGAACCTGCGGCTCCGGGCGCGCGACCAGGACGCCGCACAGGACCAGGCAGGCGAGGAGCAGCAGGCCGTTGAACGCCTTGCCGCCCGGCAGCGGGACCGCGTTGCTGGTGATCTTCTCGTCCAGCTTGCCGTAGGCGACCAGGCTCCCCCACAGGGTGACCGTTCCGATCAGCGCGGTGACGCCGACCGAGATGGTGAACGCGGCGTGCTGGGAGACCTCCATCGTCTGGAGGACGTCCGTGGTGTGGTGGAGCTCGGACCAGGCGACCAGCGCCGAGGCGGCGCCGCCGAAGCCGTTGAACACGGCGACCAGCTGCGGCATGGAGGTCATCTGGACCTTGACCGCCATCAGGATGCCGAGCACGGCGCCGACGCCGACCCCGATGGCGATCCCCTGGTAGGAGACGATCTGCCGGTCGGCCAGCACCGCGACCACCGCGATCAGCATGCCGGTGGCGCTGGTCAGGTTGGCGCGCACCGCCGTGCGCGGGTGGGCCAGCCCCTTGAGGCCGAGGATGAAGAGGACGGCGGCGACCAGGTACGCCGCCTGGATGAGCGCGGAGGAGCTCATGCGCTCTAGTCCTTCTTCTTCTTGAACATGAGCAGCATGCGGTGGGTGATGAGGTAGCCGCCCACCACGTTGGTGGTGGCGAGCGCCACCGCGCCGACGCCGAGCCAGCGGGCGACGTCGTCGCGCAGCGAGCCGGCGGCCAGGATGGCGCCGACCACGGCGATGCCGGAGATGGCGTTGGAGCCGCTCATCAGCGGCGTGTGCAGGGTCGGCGGCACCTTGGTGATGAGCTCGACGCCGACGAAGATCGCCAGCACGAACACCGTCACCAGGAAGATGAGGGCCTCGATCGGGAGCTGGATTCCGCTCATCGTTCGTCTCCTTACCTGGCCGCCGCCTCGGCGGCCGGCGCGGGCAGCGCGGGCAGGCCGAGCAGGTCGCGCAGGCGCGGGTGGACGACCTCGCCGGCCCGGCACATCAGGGTGCCGGCGGTGATCTCGTCGCCGGTGTCGATCTGCAGCGCCCCCTCCTTGCTGGTGAGGTGCTTGAGGAAGGTGGCCAGGTTCCTGGCGTACATCTGGCTCGCGTGATACGGCACCGTGCTCGGCACGTTGATCGGCCCGACGATGGTCACCCCGTGCTCGACGATCTCCTCGCCCGGGCGGGTGAGCTCGCAGTTGCCGCCGCGCTCGGCGCCGAGGTCGATGATCACCGAGCCGGGGCTCATCGCCTCCACCATCGGCGCGGTGACCAGGATCGGCGAGCGCTTGCCGGGGATCGCCGCGGTGGTAATGACGACGTCGCTGTCGGCCACCACCCGGGTCATCGCCTCGCGCTGCCGGCGGAGGAACTCCTCGCTCTGCTCGCGGGCGTAGCCGCCCTTGTCCTCGAGGTTCTCGGTCTCGAGGCCGAGATCGACGAAGCGGCCGCCCAGGCTCTCGATCTGCTCGCGCACCGCCGAGCGGACGTCGTAGCCGGAGACCACCGCCCCGAGCCGCTTGGCGGTGGCGATCGCCTGCAGCCCGGCCACGCCGGCGCCCATGATCAGGACGCGGGCCGGCTTGAGCGTGCCGGCCGCGGTCATCAGCATCGGGAACATGCGCGGCAGCCGGTTGGCCGCCATGAGGACCGCCTTGTAGCCGGCCACGGTCGCCATCGACGACAGGACGTCCATGCTCTGGGCCCGCGTGATGCGCGGGATGAGCTCCAGGCCGAAGGCGGTCACGCCGCGGCCGGCCAGCTCGGCGACGCGGGCCGCCTGGCCCAGCGGGTCGGCCAGGCCGATGACGACCTGGCCGTCGCGCAGGCGCGCCAGGTCGCCGGACGCCGCCTCGCCGGCGGCGGCGTAGGTGTTCACCTGGGCGATGACGTCGGCGCGGGCGAAGACCTGCGCCCGCTCGGCCACCAGCTCGGCGCCGCACGCCTGGTACTCGGCGTCCGGGTAGCCGGCCGCCTCGCCGGCGCCTCGCTCGACCAGCACCGTGGCGCCCGCCTTGACCAGCGGCTGCAGCGCGCCCGGCACCAGCGCGACGCGCCGCTCGCCTGCCACGAGCTCCCTGGGGACACCGACGATCATGTCGCTCCCTTCCGCGGGCCGAGGGCGGCCCGCCGCAGGGGCGATCTTACGCCGGGCGCTTCAGCGCGGCCAGATCGGCGCCGCTGAAGAAGAAGGCGATCTCCTGGCGCGCGGTGTCGGGTCCGTCGGAGCCGTGCACCGCGTTGCGCTCGATGCTCTCGCCGAGCGCCTTGCGGATGGTGCCGTCGGCCGCCTTGGCCGGATCGGTCGCGCCCATGATCTCGCGGTTGCGCGCGATCGCGCCCTCGCCCTCGAGCACCTGCACCACCACCGGGCCCTCGGTCATGAACTTGCAGAGGTCCTTGTAGAACGGGCGCTCCTTGTGGACCGCGTAGAACTCGCCGGCCTGCTCGGCGGTGAGCCGAACCATCTTCTGGGCCACCACCCGCAGGCCGCCGGCCTCCAGCATGCTCACCACCTGGCCGATGGCGTTCTTCGCCACCGCGTCCGGCTTGATGATCGAAAACGTTCTCTCAACGGCCATCGAAGTCTCCTGAACGAAAGAGCCGAAAGCGGATCGCTGACGGCTGATAGCTACAGAACGGACTTGAGGGTGGCGCCCATCTCGGCGGGAGTCCTGGCCACCGCGATGCCGGCCGCCTGGAGCGCCGCGATCTTGTCGGCCGCGGTGCCCTTGCCGCCGGCGATGATCGCACCGGCGTGGCCCATCCGCTTGCCGGGAGGCGCTGTCTGGCCGGCGATGAAGGCGGCCACCGGCTTCTTCACGTGCTCCTTGATGAAGGCGGCCGCCTCCTCCTCGGACGAACCGCCGATCTCGCCGATCATCATGATCGCGCGGGTGCCCGGGTCGTCGTTGAACAGCCTGAGGCAGTCGATGAAGTCGAGCCCCTTGACCGGATCGCCGCCGATGCCGATGGCGGTGGACTGGCCGAGGCCGAGGGCGGTGAGCTGGTGCACCACCTCGTAGGTGAGCGTGCCGGAGCGCGACACCACCCCGACGTCGCCGGGAGTGTGGATGTACCCCGGCATGATGCCGATCTTGCACTCGCCCGGCGTGATGATGCCGGGGCAGTTCGGCCCGATCAGCACCGCGTCCGGGTAGTCGCTGGTGATGAGCGCCTTGACCCGCACCATGTCGCGGGTGGGGATGCCCTCGGTGATGGCGACGATGAGCTTCAGCCCGGCCGCCGCGGCCTCCATGATGGAGTCGGCCGCGAACGGCGGCGGCACGTAGATGACGGAGGCGTTGGCGCCGGTCTCGCGCACCGCCTCGGCGACCGTGTCGAAGACCGGGATCTTCTCCAGGCCCTCCTCCACGTGCCCCTTGCGGCCGGGGGTGACGCCGGCGACCACGTTGGTGCCGTACTCGAGCGCCTGCCGGGTGTGGAACGCGCCGGTCTTGCCGGTCATGCCCTGCACGAGCAGGCGGGTGCTCTTACCTACCAGGACGGACATCGCTACTTGCCTCCCGCCAGCTCGACGATCTTCTTGGCGCCGTCCGCCATGTCGGCGGCGGCATGCAGGTTGAGGCCGCTGTCCTGCAGGAGCTTCTTGCCGAGCTCCACATTGGTGCCCTCGAGCCGGACCACCAGCGGCACCGACAGGCCGACCTCCTTGACCGCGGCGATGACGCCGCTGGCGATGGTGTCGCACTTCATGATGCCGCCGAAGATGTTCACGAAGATCCCCTTCACCGCCGGGTCCTTCGTGATGATCTTGAAGGCGGCCGTCACCTTCTCGGTGGTGGCGCCGCCGCCGACGTCGAGGAAGTTGGCCGGCTGGCCGCCGTAGTGCTGGATGATGTCCATGGTGGACATCGCCAGGCCGGCGCCGTTGACCATGCAGCCGATGTTGCCGTCGAGCGAGATGTAGCTGAGGTCGTACTTCTTGGCCTCGATCTCCGACGGGTCTTCCTCGGACAGGTCGCGCCAGTCGGACAGCTCCGGGTGGCGGTCGAGGGCGTTGTCGTCGAAGTTGATCTTGGCGTCGAGCGCGAGCACCCGGCCGTCCTTGGTGGTGACGAGCGGGTTGATCTCGACCAGCGAGCAGTCCATCTCGTCGTACATGCGGCACAGGGCGCCGAGGATCTTGGCGAACTGCGACACCTGCTGCTTGCCGAGCCCGAGGCCGAAGCCGAGCAGGCGGCCCTGGTAGGCCTGGTAGCCCAGCGCCGGGTGCAGCGCCTGCTTGAGGATCTTCTCCGGCGAGCGGGCGGCCACCTCCTCGATGTCCATGCCGCCCTCGGCCGAGGCCATGATGGTGACCCGGCCGGCGCTGCGGTCGAGGGTGAGGCCGAGGTAGTACTCCTTCTCGATCTCGAGCCCCTGCTCGATCAGCAGGCGCTGGACCTTCTTGCCCTCCGGCCCGGTCTGGTGGGTGACGAGGTTCATGCCGAAGATGGCGCGGATCGCCTTCTCCGCCTCCTCGCGGCTGCGCGCCACCTTGACGCCGCCGCCCTTGCCGCGGCCGCCGGCGTGGATCTGCGCCTTGACCACCACCGTGTCGACGCCGCTCTGCTTCTGCACCCGCGGCACCGCCGCGATGGCGTCGTCGACCGACATGGCCGCCTCGCCGACCGGCACCGGGATGCCGTAGCGGCCCAGCAGCTCCTTGCCCTGGTACTCGTGGATCTTCATGGCCGGTCAGACCTTCTGCAGGGTCTCGACCAGGCCGCGCACGGCGCTCGCCGAGTTGTCGAGCAGCTTCTTCTCGTGATCGTTCAGCTCGAGCTCGATGATCCGCTCGACACCGCGCGAGCCGAGCATGCAGGGCACGCCGATGAACAGGTCCTTGTAGCCGTACTGGCCGTCGAGCAGGGCGGCGCAGGGCAGCACCCGCTTCTTGTCCTTGAGGATCGACTCGACCATGGCGACCACCGACGACGCCGGCGCGTAGTAGGCGGAGCCGGTCTTGAGCAGGCCGACGATCTCGGCGCCGCCCTTGGCGGTGCGCTCGACGATCGCCGAGATGCGCTCGGCCGAGACCAGCTCGCGCAGCGGGATGCCGCCGATCGAGGTGTGGTTGGGCAGCGGCACCATGGTGTCGCCGTGGCCGCCGAGCACCATGCCGTGCACGTCCTCGACCGAGCAGCCGACCTCCATGGCCACGAAGGTCTTGTAGCGGGCGGTGTCGAGCACGCCGGCCATGCCCATGACCCGCTCGCGCGGGAAGCCGAGCACGTCGTAGGCGACGTGGCACATGGCGTCGAGCGGGTTGGACACGATGATGACGCAGGCGTCCGGCGACGACTTCTTCACCTCGGCGCACACCGAGGAGACGATCTTCTTGTTGGTGGCGATGAGGTCGTCGCGGCTCATGCCCGGCTTGCGCGGGATGCCGCTGGTGATGACGACCACGTCGGAGCCGGCGGTCTCGTCGTAGCCGTTCGTGCCGACCACCTTGCAGTCGACCCCCTCGACCGGCGTGGCCTGCATGAGATCGAGCGCCTTGCCCTGCGGCATGCCCTCGACGATGTCCACCAGGACGACGTCGGCCAGCTCCTTGGAGACCAGCCAGTGGGCACACGTCGCGCCGACGTTGCCGGCGCCGATGACGGAGACTTTGTTACGACGGGGCACTGGAGCTCTCCTCCTTCACATGTTGTCGATGATGGCCTGGCCGAACTCGGCCGAGCCGACCAGCTTGGCGCCGGTCATCTGGCGCTCGAAGTCGTAGGTGACGGTCTTCTGCGCGATCGCGCCCTCCATGCCCTGGTAGACCAGGCGAGCCGCCTCGTCCCAGCCCATGTGCTCGAGCATCAGCGCGGCCGACAGGATCAGCGAGCCGGGGTTGACCTTGTCCTGTCCCGCGTACTTCGGCGCGGTACCGTGGGTCGCCTCGAACAGCGCGATGCTGTCGCCGATGTTGGCGCCGGGCGCAATGCCGATGCCGCCGACCTGCGCCGCCAGCGCGTCGGACAGGTAGTCGCCGTTCAGGTTCAGCGTGGCGATCACGTCGTACTCG
>Ga0079224_100004993_pt1 | contig 17337 bp, 13 predicted proteins | sample Stecom2015_FD_80414 | JGI IMG/M metagenome (GOLD analysis project Ga0079224, IMG submission 80414) | Agricultural soil microbial communities from Utah to study Nitrogen management - Steer compost 2015 | ecosystem: Environmental > Terrestrial > Soil > Agricultural land | place: USA: Utah... | reverse complement strand
GTATACTATGCCGGAAAACAATTTGAGAAGAACATCTCAAAAGGTCTGGATGAGCACTTCAATATCCGGTCTTATGACAACCTTCTCGAGTTGGAAGTACATCTGGGGCAATTGAACTTACTGGATACCCCAGAAATATTAATTATGGAAGTTGATGAGCGTGGGAAAGTATTTGATGTCATCAAAAGATTAAGAAGAAGTTCTTTGACATGCGGGTTAATCATCGTGCTCCTGTCGGCCAGACATGACGCCCGATACCGGATCCTGGCTAAGGAGTTGCGAGTAGAAGACTATTACGAATATCCTTTCGATATCGACCATATCAGTGAAAGACTTCAGTTCTTAAGAAAGTTCAAGCTTATCCGCTCTGACGTAAACCGATTAAAGCAGTTGCCTCCGAAGCCATATAAGATACCCATCATCAAGCGCCTTTTTGATATTTGTTTTGCCGCCATTGCGCTTTTGATTATGTCCCCTTTATTCCTGATCGTGGCTATCCTGATCAAGTTAGATTCACCAGGTCCGGTCTTCTATAAAAGCAAACGTGCCGGTACCGGTTACAAGATCTTTGATTTCTACAAGTTCAGAAGTATGCGGTGCGGTGCAGACAAAGAGCTTGACAAGCTAAAAGGGCAGAACCAATATGACCAATACACCAATGGCCATGCTACTAAGCCGGCAGCTTTCGTCAAGATCAAAAACGATCCCCGGATTACCAAATTTGGCCACTTTTTAAGGAATACCAGTATTGACGAATTGCCACAGCTGTTCAACGTATTAAAAGGCGATATGTCCATCGTTGGTAACCGACCGCTGCCCTTATATGAAGCCAAGATGCTCACCTCCAATGAATGGTGCCAGCGATTCTTAGGGCCAGCCGGCATTACCGGACTTTGGCAAGTCACCAAAAGAGGCCGTAGCGATATGTCTGATCAGGAACGAAGGGAACTTGATAATTACTATGTGCAACATTCATCCCTCTGGTTCGACTTACGAATCATAGGATCTACCATACCCGCATTATTGCAAAAAGAAAAAGTTTGATGACGAATTATAAACGACAAGACAATGAAAAAAACAGTACTCATATTATCGCTACTCATTTTAGCCATCATTCCGTCGCTCAGAGCGCAAGAGACCCTGATGGATGAAATTAACTACAATCAACTTCAAAAGTATATTGAAATGGCTAAGGAATACTATCCTCAGCGCCAAATTTTAGCGGAACAGGAAAAGATCGCTAAAAATGATTTAAGTGCAGCAAATGTTTCGTTCTTAGATCCTTTTTCGGCTTCCTATTTTTATAGACCCGACGATCAAGACGCGATAAATCCAGCAAACCCTTACCTGTATAATGGATTTCAGTTTAGTGCCGTTCTGAACTTGGGTGATTTTCTTCAGAAACCTTTTCAGTCAAAATCGGCTAAGTCGAACCTAAAAATCGCTCAATTAGAACGTCAGGCATATGACGCTGAATTAGAAAAGGAAGTTAAGAGTAGATATTACAATTATATTTTGCAATTGAAAGCATTGAAGCTTCAGACGTCAGCAGTACAGGATGTTAATTCAACATTTATGACTCTTTCTAACCGATTTGAAAAAGGCGAGGTTACGATCGAAGAATATAATGATGCGAGAGTCACCTTAGTTGAAACGAATACTCAAAAAATACAAACCGAACTCTCTTATCTAGAGGCGAAAGATTCACTAGAGGAAATTATTGGAAGTAAAGTCAGTAATTCTCTATCAAACCCGAAATAAAGCTATTAAAATAAAAAGACATGAACTTCGATCGATTTTTTAAAGTTTTGAACCGATACAAATGGTATTTGATTTTTATACCCATTGCAACGGTTTGTCTAACATCCTATTTAGTACAAGACCTTCCAGAGGAATATACGTCTAAGGCTCTTATTTCCACTGGTCTAGTCGACCCTTCACAACAGATTTCAGTAGGCAATAATAATTTAGATTATTATACTGTCAATCAGCAATTCGAAAATATATTGAGTTTCTTACAGCTAAAAAAGAATATCAGTATTCTTTCATTTAAGTTGATGATTCATGACATTGAGAATCCTGAAAACTCTTTTAGTAATATTAATGAAACATTATCGTCATTAGATTCGTCCAAACGGGTAGAGGTGGTTAACGCCTATAAAAGACTTTTATCCAGCGAAAGCATAATAACCCCGGAAGACAATGGTGTTTATCCACTATTCGATTATATAAAAGAATCAGGCTACGATGAAAAAAGTTTATTGAAGAATTTAAACATTTCCAGACAAGGTGGTAGCGATTATGTTGAGGTCGAATTTACCTCATTAGACCCGTACTTATCTGTGTTTATAGTAAATACAATGTCTAGGGATTTCATTAACAAATATAAAGAGCGGTATGATAGTAATCAGCATAACTCAAAAGAACTGTTAGATTCTTTATTGAAGAACAAAGAAGCATCTATGGAAGCAAAAAATGCACAGGTTCAGAGCTTCCAGGTTCAAAATAGCGTGATTAACTTGGCGAGTCAGGCACAAGTGGTTTTCGCACAAATTACCGAAAAAGAAACGGAGCGCGCTACAACAGTGGGCGATATACAATCGTTACAAGCAGCTATTGTTGGAATAGAATCGAAGCTTAAAAACCGGAACTCAAATCTTATTTCAACAAATATCGATGAAAACAATCAGATTGTTTCGATTAAAAATCAGCTTCAGAAAGCGAATGAGAGATATGTTGACGGTGGATTTAAACCGTCGGATGCCCAGTTAATTGATTCGTTGCAGGCACGCTTAACTTTATTGATAGCATCTACTGTAACTAATACTGCATCGGACCCTAAGTTATTACGTCAAAATCTTACTCAGCAAAAATTAGACATGGAAGTGGATTTAGACCGAGCAAAAAGTCGTCTAACGGTTATAATGAAGGATCTAGGTTCCCTTAAGCAGCAATATAACAGGATGGTTCCTAATGACGCGGGAATGAAGAATTACGAACGAGAAGCGGAAGTTGCCACCAAAGAATATTTAAGTGCATTAGATATGTTTAATCAAAATAGCATGATCGCGACTACAGGCATTAATCCTCAGTTAGTGCAACCTGGTGTCGTGGGTCCCCCTGAGAGCTCAAAGAAAATACTATATATTTTGTTGTCTGGTGTGGGATCGTTAAGTACTTGCTTTTTGTTTTTAATTGGATCGAGTTTATTGGATAAAAAAATAAGATCAACCGATGACTTATCTTTAGTCACCAAAAGTAAAGTAATCGGTCAAATTAACAATATTGTACCGAACGACACTGATCTACGGACTGTCTGGGAGAGCGGAGAGTCAACTAATGACTATAAACTCTATAAGGATCTCACGCGCGCTTTACGATTTGAGATCGACAATGCGCTCAAAAAAGATGATGATAGAATTCTAGGAATTACAGCTCTTTGCGATAATGCCGGAACATCTTTTATTTCATCTAGTCTAGCCTATTCTTTTGCTATGACACATCGTCGTGTTTTGTTAATTGGCGGTGATTTTAAATTGGAAACATCTCGAACTCCTAAGGAACTTCCAGAAAGTCAATTATTTGACTCTTTTGTGGCTAAGCGAGAAATCCGTGCTGATGACTTTATAACAAAATTGACAACTAATCCTAATAATGAATCGTTATTGGAAATATATAACGAAGAGATTCTAAAAAAGAGCTTTGATGAGTTGCGAAAAGAGTTTGATCTGATAATAATTGATATTCAGAGTTTACAACGTATTCATCGTTCGAAGGAATGGTTAATGTTTGTTGATAAAAGTATTGCTGTAATTCCAGCCGGAGTTAAGATTAATAATTATGAGCAACAGTTGATTTCGATGATGAATGATCAAAGAAAATTCATGGGCTGGGTACTCAATAAAACTAAAAAATCAGATATGGGCTCCCTAAAAATGATTCATTCTAACTAGGAATCTTTTATGAACGTCACTTTAAGAAGCTACGATGAGAAAGTTCCATTCCTCGTCGTTAGTATTATCAGCACATTATTGCTGGCACTACTTATACCTGTAGTGGGATTATTAGCGCCTGTGATGTTAATGCTTACAGGTGGAGCCATTGTGCTGTTGATTATTATTCTTAAAAATCCGTTTAATGGATTAATGAGCTTGCTCGCATATTGCTTTGTCGTCGTTTTTTTTGAGAGAGAGATAGACGGGTTTCCATTGAACTATGGTGTAGAGCTATTATACTTTGTGGTGTTTATAAGTATTATTGTTAATATTAATAAATATAAACTAAGTGTCCTTAACAACGACCTTTGTATTTTATTTACCATCTGGTTTATCATCAGCTTTCTGCAATTGTTTAACCCTTCAGGTGCTAGTCCACGGGGCTGGCTTCATGAAATCAGAACTTCAGGATTGGACTCGTTCTTTTTGACCTTGTCTGGATTTTTGATTTTTAAATCAAAAAAGCACCTAAACTCTTTTCTTTATATTATAATAGGCCTATCTCTGCTAGCTACCTTGGATGGCGTGAAACAGTTGCATTTCGGACTATTTCCCGGTGAGCAAAATTTTTTGCTAAACAGTCCCTCACATTTAGTCTGGGGGAAAATACGCGTATTCTCACTTTACGGCGATGCGGGTCAGTTCGGCGCGTCCCAGGCTCACTTGTCTGTAATTTGTGGTGTATTGGCGTTAGGTCCATTCAAAATATGGAAACGAATCGCGTTGTTCGTGTTGTCGATAGTGTTCTTTTATGGGATGTTAATATCAGGTACTAGGGGAGCATTTTTCGCCTTGCTTCCAGGCATTTTTATGGCAATATTCTTATTTAAGAATATAAAAGTCTTGCTCTTGGGTACGCTGTTTACGCTGGTGTTTTTAGGGGGATTGAAATATACTCACATTGGTAGTTCGAACTATCATGTATTTAGGTTAAGAACAGCATTGAATCCCGAAGACCCCTCATTGAACGTACGTTTTACCAACCAAGAAAGATTGAGTAAATATATGAAGGATTATCCATTCGGAGGAGGTCTTGGAGTAATAGGATACGCTGGACATGAATATAATCCAGGTCTGATATTCGCAACTGTTGAACCAGATAGTTATTGGGTGAAGGTATGGGCGATGTATGGAATTGTGGGCTTTACATTTTGGTTTTGTATGATGATGTATATAATTGGAAAGTCATCTGGTATAGTATGGAGAATAAAAGATAAAGGCCTCAGAGTAAAGCTAATTGCACTTACTGCTGGACTTACAGGTATAATAGCTTGTAGTTATGGCAACGAAGTTATTAATGCTTTTCCATCTTCTATAATCGTATACTTCTCTATGGTTTTTGTGTTCTTGGGACCAAAATTAGATGAAAATAATGATAAACTGATCACTTAAATATAAATTATGCCGTTCGAAATATTCTTAATCCCAGGTGTTTTAGCTGGTTTGTGTGGTTTCTATTTAGGGCTGCGGAAAAGCAGAGATATTTAAAATATATTATTATATAATTATGTTAGTAGGTAAAGACATTGTTGTAGTAGGTCAACAAGCTTGGGATACAGACATTGGTAGTAATTGTAAAAACATTGCTATGGAGTTCAGTAAGAAGAATAGAGTTCTATACGTTAATTCTCCACTTGATAGGATAACAAAGATAAGACGACAAAATGATCCCAAAACTCAGCGCCGGCTGCGTGTAATCAATGGTGAACAGAATGGTTTAATCGAGGTCTCAGAAAATCTTTGGACCTTGTATCCCAACATTGTAATAGAGTCAATCAACTGGATTAGAATTCCGGGGATGTTTAAGTTCTTAAATCGGCAAAACAACATACGTTTTTCAGAGACGATTTATTCTGCGTTGAAATCGCTGAACTTTGAAGAATTTATCCTATTTAATGACAGTGATATGTTTCGAAGTTTTTATTTGAAAGAGCTTCTATCACCGAGCTTATCCATATATTATTCTCGTGATAATTTGATGGCCACAAAATACTGGCGAAGACATGGTCGACGGTGGGAACCTCTTTTGATAAAACAAAGCGATATATGCGTGTCTAACTCTGAATATTTGGCGGCATACTGCAAAAGATATAATATTAACTCGCATTACGTAGGTCAGGGGTGCGATATAGAACTCTTCAAAGAATTTATTCCAAAGAATAAGCCCGCAATATTTAATGATATAAATAAACCCATTATTGGTTATGTTGGTGCTTTAACAATAGAACGATTGGACATAGATATTATTCACTTCGTAGCTACACAGCAGCCAGATCATTCAATTGTTCTCGTTGGACCTGAAGATAATGCATTTAAACAAAGTAAACTACATAAACTTCACAATGTATTTTTCATTGGGAGTGTACGAACAGATGAATTGCCGAGTTACATTTATTGGTTCGATATATGTATTAACCCACAAAAAATCAATGAGCTGACAATCGGTAATTACCCAAGAAAAGTCGATGAATATTTGGCTATGGGAAAACCTATTGTCGCAACAAGAACCGAAACAATGAATTCTTTTCAAGATCATGTTTATCTCGCATCTGATAAATATGAATTCGAAGCGAGCATCGAACAAGCGATTAAAGAGGATAGCGAAGAACTGAGAAGAAAAAGGACGGAGTTTGCTTCGTCTCATACCTGGGATAATTCTGTTAGAAAGATTTTATGCCTAATCGACAATCACATTTCTGTATTCGAATGAGAGTTGCACATTTGATAATGGTTCATAAAAATCCTGAACAGGTTTTTCGGTTAGCAAACGCATTGAATCATCCACAATGTGATGTTTATTTGCATGTAGATAAGAAAATTGATTCCACACCGTTTAACGCTATTGCAAAAACTGATCGTGTATATTTTATTAAAAATAGGGTAGAGTGTAATTGGGGTGGATTTAGTTTTGTAAAAGCAATAGTATCCTCCTTAAAAGAAATAGTCAATAAAGATATTGATTATGGAGTTGTTAACTTGCTAAGTGGACAGGATTATCCACTTAAATCTTCAGACCATATATACAAATATTTCTGTGATAATTCGACAAGCTGCTTTATTTCTTATGAAGAATACAATGATGATCAATGGTGGATAGAGGCGGTTACCAGATACGAGAAATATCATTTAACTGATATAAAAGTAAAAGGACGATATTTTGTTCAGTCGATTATGAATAGTTTGTTGCCGAAGAGGAAGTTTCCTGTAAAGGCTGAATTGTACGGAAGTGCGAACGCTTCATGGTGGACATTAAGTATGGAATGTGTTGTTTTTATTCTCGATTATCTAGAAGCAAACCCAAAGTTGTTGAAGTTTATGAAGTACACTTGGGGAGGTGATGAGTTTCTTTTCCCAACCATCATAATGAACTCCAAATTTAAAAATGTAGCTCGAAACGGTAATCTTCGTCATATTGTTTGGGAAAAAGGGAAAGTAAACCCTAAGATCTTAAAATCAAATGATTTGAATTCGTTAACTAATTCCAAGCACATGTTTGCTAGAAAGTTTGATAGCCTTATAGACTCTAAGATCATAGATGACTTAGACAAAAATATTATAATGAAAGATACCTGCTATAATGAATAGGTTTACGAAAAAACTAAAAAATATTTATGTTCAGTCCCTATTCGGGACAGGTGGTGTATCAATTCTTTCATTTATATTATCGTTGATATTATTTCGAATTTTACCAGCCAAAGACATTGGTGTGTGGTTCTTTTTTCAAGCATCGTTAGCCTTTGTTGATACCTTTAGACAAGGGTTTCTTACTACGACGTTCGTGAAATTTTACTCTGGTAGTTCTTCTGATCGACGTAAAGAAATATTAGGCTCTACATGGTATATCGCTACAGTTATTACAGCTACTTTTCTAATTATTTCACTGCCATTCATAATTAACACCCACTATATTAAGGATCATACCTTGAATTATTTTTTGAGAAATTTCGGGATTTATATGACCGTTTCATTGCCGATGGTAATAGCTATGTGTGTTTGTCAAGGTGAATTGCAATTTGATAAATTACTTTATATTAGACTTTGTCAAGTGTCTCTTTTGATTGTACTAGTATTACTGTTATACGCTACAGAAAACGTGACATTGAATAACTTGATGTATGTGAACTTAATAAGTGTTTTCCTGACAAGTTGTTTAGTATTATTGAAAGGGCTTTCGGGAGTAAAATATTTTTTTCGACGAACCAAAAGCTGCATGAAAGAACTTATCACATTTGGCAAATATACCGTTGGGTCGTCAATTAGTACAACTTTATTCAATTTAACAAATACATATTTGATTAATTTTTTTCTAGGTTCAGCTTCGGTGGGAGTTTATAATCTAGGGTGTCGCCTGATGGAAATCGTCGAAATACCTCTGAGAAGTTTTGTGGCAACAGCATTGCCATCACTTTCAAAGCTCTATAACGAAAAAAACAAAGGTAAATTTATTGAAGTGATGAAGCAGTATATCGGTTCTATAACAATAGTTCTCCTTCCGTTCTTGTTAATAGCCTTTATATTCGCGGATGTGGCAATGAAGATAATCGGAGGGAATCAGTATGATATTGGTACAAAAAATGGAATAACTGCAGCAAATATTTTCCGAATTCTAGCATTATATTCTCTTTTTTATCCATTAGATCGATTCATGGCAATTGCTATTGATGTTATACACAAACCGGAAATTAACTTTATAAAGGTATTGATAATGCTGATCGTAAATTTCATTGCCTGTCTGATCGCTGTTCATGTTTTAGGGAACCTCTATGGAATAGTTATAGGTAGCATATTTCCTACATTAGTGGCGGTATTCATATCCTATACCTCTCTTCAGAAATATTATACCAAATTCAACTTATACGACACATTGCTTACAGGGTATCATCTACTGAGACATGTAGCAATTAGAAATTATAAACAATTAATAGTAAAATGATTTTTCTTTCTGAAAATAGCCCTAAATACCTATATATCAGTATTACTTTTTTAAGTAATAGAATTATTTTTGGATACTAAGTTCTGAGTTATCACTTACTATAAGAATCGTATAAATATATGGATATTGTATTTTTAGGTTACATTCTGTTTCAGTTACTACTTTGTGGACATTTGGTTTTTCCAACAGTTCTTTCTCTTTTAGGTAAAAGAAGAAACCTGAAGTCGGAATCATGGGAAGACGAAAGTCTAATGCAGCCCGACTACGCTATTATAGTTACTTATTATGAGAGATTGGACTTTCTCTCAAGCTTAGTCGACTCTGTTAATCAGCTAAATTATGAAAATTATGTGGTATATATTGTAGCCGATAATTTTAAAGGAGAGTTTGTCGATATAGAAAGCGACTGTCAGAAGATCAAATTATTATTCCCAGAGTCACCTTTAAAAAGTAATGTTAGATCTCATTTGTTTGCTTTTAATAGCTTTATTCGCGAACACGACCGGATTACAATTATCGATGGAGATAACTTGATCCATCCCGATTATTTAGTGAATTTAAATCGAGCATTTGATAGAGGTTTTATAGCAGTTCAGGGTTCAAGGTATCCTAAAAATTTAGACACTGATTATGCACGTTTAGATGCGGTCGGCGACTTGTATTATCGATATACAGATCGAAAATTATTATTTGAAGCTGGTTCTTCATCAACCCTTTCGGGTTCCGGTATGGCTTTCGAGAAAGTTGTTTACGAAAATTTTATTGCGAATTATACTATGGAAGGTGCTGGTTTTGATAAGGTCTTACAGTACGAGTTAGTGAAGAATAAATATCGAATAGCATTTTGTGGCGAGGCAATCGTATATGATCACAAAACTGATAATTCTGACCAACTAGTAAAACAACGCGCAAGGTGGATGAGTACCTGGTTCCGAACATATAAACATGCGAATGTTTTGTTTTTTAAGTCAATAAAGGCCCTAGATTTAAATGGTTTCTTATTTAGTATTGTCCTTTTAAGACCACCGCTTTTTATTATAATACTGCTGGCAATTCTCTTTACTGTTTTTAATATAATATATGTGCCTTTTCTGCTTTTGATCTGGATGATAGCTGGGGCATTTTTTTTAAAAACTTTTTTTAATGGAATCAAAGAGCTTGGCGCTACCGACTCAATGTTGTCATCGATTAAAAGGTCGTACAGATTTATTTTTAGTCAATTTTTAGCATTGCTTAATATTAGGAGAGCGAACAAGTTATCGGTTGCTACTGATCATACGTTAAAATTAAAAGAGGAAAACAAGATCATAAGATGAAAATATTACACGCGATAAGGCAGGGCGAGTTCGGTGGAGGAGAGACACATGTTATGGATCTTGTAAAAGGTATGCAATATAGCTTTTATGAATCATTTGTAGTTGCTTTTTCGGAAGGTCAGATGGTCGAAGAGTTAAGATTAATGGGTGTTCCGGTTTTTGTAATTCATACGAAAAGTCCTTTTGATATTTCGGTATGGCAAAAAGTTGGCCAAATAATAAAGGATAATAATATCAATATCTTACACGCACATGGCACTAGAGCTTTTTCCAATACGTTTTATTCAGCTAAACGTCTTTCAATCCCCGTTATTTATACTGTTCACGGGTGGTCCTTTCATGCAGATCAGAACAAAATTGTAAGATGGTTTAGAAAGAAAAGTGAAGGGTTCTTAATCAGCAAAGCAAACACGACTGTTTTTGTTTCAGAAGCAAATAGTAAAGAAGGTAAAACCTACTACGGTAACTTTAATTCTGTGATTATCCGAAACGGAATTGATCACACCAAATTCAATGTAGACGGATTACAAGGTAAATTAAGAGAAGAACTTTCTGTGTCTGATAATACTTTTTTATTAGGGTTTATCGCAAGAATTACGAAACAAAAAAACTTGATCTCACTATTGAATGCAATTGCATTACTGCCTAAAGAGTATGATATTAAATTGATAATAGCGGGTGACGGTGATTTGAAGGAAGAGATGGAAAAAAAGACCAAAGAACTTGATATTGCTGACAAGACTATTTTCCTGAATTATAGAAGTGATATTCGAAATATTTTGAATTCTATTGATGTATATTGTCTGCCTTCCTTGTGGGAGGGATTGTCAATAGGACTTCTAGAGGCTATGTCGATGCGTAAGGCTGTGATTGTTAGTGATATAGAAACTAATACAGAGGTGGTTAAGCATATGTACAATGGGTTTGTTTCTAGACCTTCCGCTGAAGAATTAGGGGCGGGGATTTCAACCTTATATAAAAGTCGAGCGTTAAGAGAAAAACTTGCTACAAATGCTTATAAAACAATTCTAGAAGAATTCCAACTCGAGATGATGGTTGAAAAGGTAAAGTCTGTTTATTCTGCTCTCAACAATAGAAAAGAACATATTGATACAGAACATATTGACTCTAGAAAAACAATAGCGTTATGACCAGAAAACAGATGTTACTCTATCTAGTGATTTTTTTGTTTACAACCATGTTTGGATGGATGACGTTAAGATTCTATGATATCAAGAGTAGGTTGCTACATAAACCACTCGCGAGTATGAAAGAATTAATTTCAAGCGTAGCAGAAGTAATTATTCCCAAAACAGATACTCCTGGTGCTGCTGAAGCTGGTGTTGCAGATTATATTGTTAAAGTCGGAAGCACCTGTATTTCTGATCGAGAGAGAATTGGCCTGATTAAGGGACTAGAAATATTGGAGAAATATAGCTATCAAACCTATTCTTCTTCTTTTACCGATTGTTCAGATAGTCAGAAAATAGAAATATTATCATATTTTGAAGTGAAGTCGACATACGGAGTTATGATCTTTGATAAGGTATACCGTAAAATATGGGGACGACCTTTCTTTTCAATAATAAAAGAGCTAACGGTTTTCGGTTATTGCAGATCAATGCTGGGTGCAACAGAAGGATTGTCATATGATCATATTCCAGGAGACTTTTTATCTTGTATTCCACTGAAAAATCGGCAAAAATCTTGGGCAACTAAATAATGAACAATGTTCAATATCACTAAAAAAAAGGAGATTTATGATGCAATTGTAATTGGATCCGGTATAAGTGGAGGTTGGGCTGCGATGGAGTTGTGCAAAGGAGGACTTAAAACTCTTGTATTGGAGCGCGGCAGAGATGTTAAACATATTGAAGACTATCCTACTGCCAACTTGAAACCTTGGGAATTTGAGCATGGACTCGATAATACCATATTGGATCGTCAAAACGACCCGATACAAAGTATTGCCTATGATGCTAGTAACAAACACTTCTTTGTTCGAGACTCAGAACAACCTTATATCCAGGAAAAGCCATTTAATTGGTTTCGTGGATATCAAGTTGGAGGGCGATCTTTGATCTGGGGGAGACAGTGTTATCGGCTCAGTGATTTAGATTTTGAGGCAAATCTTAATGACGGTATTGGTGTTGATTGGCCAATTCGGTATCGAGATTTGAGTTACTGGTACGATTACGTGGAAAGATTCATCGGTGTTAGTGGGAAAAAGGAAGGATTAGAACAATTGCCTGACGGGGAATTCTTGCCAGCTATGGGACTGAATTGTATTGAAGAGCATTTGGCAAGATCGTTAAAAAGCAATCATGATGACCGAATCTTAACCATCGCTCGAGTTGCTAATTTAACAAAAGATTGGAATGGGAGAGGACGGTGTTTAAATCGAAACCTTTGTTCTCGAGGTTGCCCGTTCGGTGCTTACTTTAGTAGCAATTCATCGACACTTCCTGCTGCTTTCGCTACAGGTAACCTGAGCTTACGTCCGTTTTCAGTTGTGTCTGAAATTATTTATAACGATAAGACTCAACGTGCAGAAGGAGTAAAGGTGATTGATGCGCTTAATGGAGAGGGGTATGAATTTTACGCAAGAGTGATTTTTGTAAATGCATCCACCATTGCGACAGCAGCATTGCTATTGAATTCACAATCGGATAGGTTCCCTCAGGGGTTAGGAAATGATAGTGGCCAGTTAGGACATAATTTAATGGATCATCATTCATCCGCAGGCGCTTCTGGGATTTATAATGGTTACAAGGACAGTTATTATAAAGGCCGAAGACCATGTGGTTTTCTTATACCGAGGTATAGAAACTTGAATGGAGATAAGCAAATGAATTATCTCCGAGGATATAATCTGCAAGGTCATGGAGAACGGCAGGAATGGACGGATAGGTATTACCATACTCAAGGTTTTGGTGCTAAATTTAAAGACACGATAACCACACCCGGGCCTTGGACTGTGTGGATGGCAGGATGGGGGGAGTGTCTCCCATACTTTGAAAATAAGATAACTTTAGATAAACAGAAAACCGATAAGTTTGGATTTCCCTTAATACGGATTTCGTTTTCATATAACGAGAATGAGCGACGAATGATGGAGGATATCCAGAGCTCTGCTGCTAAGATGCTTAAAGATGCTGGTTTTGAAAATGTTCATGAATTCAATTACGATCGTGTTGGTGGTTCTACCGTTCATGAGATGGGAACAGCTAGAATGGGAAACGATCCCAAGACTTCAGTCTTGAATAAGTTTAATCAGGTTCATTCCGTCAAAAACTTATTTGTTACTGACGGTAGTTGCATGACATCATCGGCTTGTCAAAATCCATCCTTAACCTATATGGCTTTAACTGCAAGGGCTAGTCACCATGTAATAGGAGAAATGAAAAAAAACAACCTTTGACAATTTCGTTGAAATTTGTTACGTCGAAGGTTGTTTTTGCTAAGAGTGATCTTTATAATTTTGCGCCCACTCCGACAATTTTAGACGAAAAATTAATTAAATCGTTGATGGCATCCTGTGTTCTCTTGAAGTAATGATTATTTGACACCTTAGTAATCTTAGTTGTTGAAGCATCAGACATATTATGCACCAGAATATCGTCACGCATATCGAAAGTTAGATTGTTGTATATTTCAACCTGTCCGTGAGTCTGATATAAGTCAAGTAATCTTCCTTCGAAGAACTTGGGCTCGCCTGTATTAAGTTTCCCAACTGTATTATTATAAACTTTAGCATTTGCAGGCTTGAAACTAGCGAAATTCTTAGTAGAAGGCGGTACTTGTAATTCAAATGCACTGTATCTGGTTGAATTATAAGCGATGTTATTATAAATTTCAACGATCCCTGGTTTTGTAATGCTGAAGAGCCATGCTCGTACTAAATTTCCTTGGAAGTTTGTGGCTTTATTGTTAAATATTTTACCATTGCCTTGCGCGTAAAATATACCTGTATGGTTGTTTGCTCCATTAGGATATTTATCACTTGCATTCACATTGTCTATTACGTTATTAGACATCTCATAATCTTCGGCACAGCCAATGCTAGTGAGTCCATTTAAATAAGGAGAATTGACGACTTTAGAATTCGTTAGTTTGAAGTTCTTTATTAGTCCGTAAAAGCCATCATTTTGGATCCCTCCTTGACTAATAAATAATGTTCCAATATTCTCTGCATGTATATTTGTTAAGTGAATATTGTTGCTAAAACTAGAGGGTGACCCATCATATTTCTTATTGATATCGAATCTCACTCCATAATTATTGATATTTTTTAATTTAATATTACTTAGAGTTAGATTGTTGGCAGAGGTGTGAACGTAAATGGCTGCCTGGTCATAATCGTGTATTTCTATTCCACTTAAAGTTAAATTGTCAACATTCCCAATATCTACGTTTCCATTGGTGACTTTCACTTTACCTAATCCATCAATATTGACGTTTTTAATGTTCTGAAAACGGAGAGCTGTGTAGGTGCCCTCTTTTATTGTATACTTTTTATCAGAAATGTCTCTCAGCTCTAAAACTCCTGAACCATTTCCTATCAACTCACTTTGAGATATTGTTTCGGACTTGTTTTGAGAGGTATTCGCTGTAAGGCTATCGATAGTTGATCTTTCTTCCTCAACTGGTTTCGCTGGTGCCAACTGCTCTCTTTCACACGATAATAGTCCAACAATCAGAATACTAAATAAAAAACCCATTTTTCGTGTATTCTTTAAATACTTAAAATTACCCATAATACTTTATACTAACATTTAATTTGAAAACATCGCAAATGTAGTATATAATAATTATTAAAGAAAATAACTTTCTGTATACATCAAAAAATTTACATTTTACTTATAATGTGTAGTTGTTCTTTTCTTTTTTTTGTTGCTACATCACTATATTGTAGTTGATTCTCTTTTCTCACGTTGTGAGAATTTGTATTCAGAGTTGATGTGTTAAGTAAAGAGGGGTCGCGATCTGACCGCTGCTCAAAAAAATAAGCTTATGGAAAAAATAAACGAAATCACCAAGGTTATTGCTAACTACTTTATAACGAATGCAGCGATTCGAGAGGTGCAAGCAAAGGATTTAATGACGGAATTTATCGCTGCAGGTATATTTATAAAGAACCACCGTGACGGATCACCTATTAGAGAGGCCTTGCGAAAACTAGATGCACGAAACGAATTATATAAGATTCCATATGTGTTTGCAGATCGAAAAACAAAGAACACAAATTGGTTTTTCAGAAACATGGGTTGAAAAATAGGGAAGTCTTCAAAGGAAAATACATCTTTAAAGACCCGTTTGTAACGGGTGTCGTTGTTACTTTAGGATAGACTTTCCAAAGATTGGTGATAACCTTTTCGATTTTTTTATAATCTTTTCAATGCGTGTCCGTAGTTTATGTGGCCAATGTCGATCCATGAATGGACGTTCGAAATACTTATAAAAAATTACAGATATAAATAACACAACAATCATTGTTATGGTCATATGGAAAAAATAGTTTATAAGCGCAGATTTAAAAGTCACCAAACCTAAAATTCTAGATAGGCCGTATATAATGCCATAGTGTATCAAGTATATACTATAACACATGCCACCGATCGTTGTAACAATAGAATTGCAAAATATCTTATTAATGACCGTACCTTTGAAAGCTCCTATCAATATGAGCAAAAGACATAAGTCGAATGCGAAGTGACTAATTGTATTATCAGTAAAAATAAAGATTATCGCAATAACGGTAATAATATCCCATATGAAATTGTTTTTTCTAATCCTTTCCCAATATGAACCCGTATAAATTGATGTAAAAAGAATACCAACTAAAAAATGTTGTATAAAGACGGGGATAGCCATACTTAAGTGGGGATTAGTGATAAATAGACTGTTTTCCTGTAATACCACTAGCGGTATAACAATGATGAAAGCGCACAAAAGAAAATTTCGAAGATTCTCTTTAAGAAGAAAGAAAAATGCGCTTAGAAATGGTGCGAGCATGTAGAATTGTACTTCAACTTCTAGCGACCAAGTAACTGGATTTATTGGCGACCATCGTCCGAATATTATATTGTGCAGATAAGTTATAGAACCTAAGAAATTGGGAAATAATGATTTGAAGTCATATACATAAAGCGCGGAAAATATAAAAAATATCGTCATTGATATTAAAAACGGAGGCTCTAATCTAGTCAATCTTCTCACATAATACGTTCTTAGGTTGAGCTCGTTCATACTTCTTTTGTTTATGTAAAAATGTTTGGCAAAGAAATAGGATAGAATAAACCCACTAATACCGAAAAACAACCAGACGCCCTTCCATCCATCATTAATGATTTGATTATAGACGCCGGATTGTATATGCAACGAAGAGTCAAAAGTTCTTAAATAATTGGTGTCGGCGTGCATCAGAACAACTGGCGTAATTGCTAGGAACCGAAGTCCATCTATTTCAGGTATGAATTCTCCTTTTGAAGTAATCCGTCGTAGAGATTTTATCGATATTTTCATCTTAATTTTTCATTTGAAGTAGTGAACTAACTATCCGCTTCAATAATATATTATAACTAGTTATGATATAGGTATTAAGTCTTTCCTCTCTGCTTTTTCCCATACAGCACTTCTTTTTGTCGTAAAGTATTTGAATGTTCCGACAATTACTGCATAATTCATCACACAGAAATAATAGGGGATAAAGGCAATTTTCAATTTCAATTCTTTCTTTTCTAAACGATAACCGAGGAAGGCGAGTAAATAAAAAGCCACTTGCGATCCAAACATCAGATTGTAAATCAAGCCTTCAGCTTTAATCACAATCAAGCCGTTCAAAATAAAGGTTATAATCAGTAGTAAAGGTGTAATACTCCAGCGTAAAACCCGGTGGCTTATATATTGAAAACTCAGTATCCCATAAGCCACCGGGTTAAGTAAAGGTTTGAGGTTTATAATCGATTGAATGCCGCCCGTAGCGATCCGGATTTTTCGTTTTAACTCTTCCCTGACATTGGAAGAGGATGTTTCTAGCGCATAAGCTTCAGGCTCATAAACGATCTTGTAGCCTTGCATAGCAATCTGCATG
>Ga0079224_100004992_pt1 | contig 17340 bp, 9 predicted proteins | sample Stecom2015_FD_80414 | JGI IMG/M metagenome (GOLD analysis project Ga0079224, IMG submission 80414) | Agricultural soil microbial communities from Utah to study Nitrogen management - Steer compost 2015 | ecosystem: Environmental > Terrestrial > Soil > Agricultural land | place: USA: Utah... | reverse complement strand
CCCTGGGAACCTTCACCAGTGGTGGCGGCGTCCGGCACCCGAGCGTCAGCCCGGACGGTGACACCCTGGCCTTCGCCTCGACCGACGGCAGCACCCTCTTCTCGGTGCCCTCGGTGGGGGGCGCCCTGACCACCATCGTCTCCGCGGGCGGCGCCTTCGCCGGCGTCTCCGAGCCGGTCTTCGATCCCAGCGGCGAGCGGGTGATCTTCACCTATGCCTCGGGCGGGGTGACCGGGATCGGCCAGGTGGCCGCGGACGGGACCGGAACGCCACAGGCCCTCTCCGCGAACGCCGGCGGCATCTCCTTCGCCTCCCCCTCCTTCGATGAGTCGGGGCGCCTCTACGTCATCGCCGGAGATGGGGTGCGCGGCGGGGTGGCGCTGGGACGGATGGACCCGGTCACCGGTGTCTACTCGAACCTCACCGACAACCTCGGCAACAACGTGCTCCAGATCGCCCACCGCGCCGAGGTCTCGCCGGACGGCCGCCGGATCGCGTTCGATGGGCGCACCTCGTCGGGCGCCATCCACCTCTTCGTCTACACCCTCTCCACCGGCGAGGTGGTCCAGCTCAACGTCGGCGGGGGCAATCAGACCTGGCCGACCTGGGTGGACAACGTGCGCCTGGCCTTCGCCTCGGACGCCGGGGGCGCAGAGCAGATCTATCTGGCGCCGGTGAGTGGTGGCAGCGCCGAGCTGGTGATCCCCTCGGCCAGCCAGCCGCGCTTCGGCCCCCGCTGAGTCCACGCCGCGAAGGCGCGCCGCGCCGGAGCCGCAGGGGCTGACCCGCGACCCCGGGCACGAAGAAGCCCCCGCGGCATCGAGGCCTTTCGCGGGGGCTTCCGTCGTCCGGCACTCAGGACCGGCTGAACATCAGACCGGGCGCTCGCTCCGGGCCGACAGGGTGTTGCGGGCACCGCCCACCGCTGCGGCCTCCGGCGCGTTCCGGGGGGCCAGTTGCCCCAGGGCCGCCATCAGATCCTGGCCCGTGGGGGCCTGGTGCAGCCGCAGTCCGAAGACAGGGAGCATCGCCAGCAGGTGATCGAAGAGGTCCGCCTGGATCTCCTCATAGGGACCCCAGCTCACGGTGTTGGTGAAGCAGTAGATCTCCAGCGGGATCCCGGTCTCGGTCGGCGCGAGCTGCCGCACCAGCTGGAAGAGGGTGGGGTGGATGCGCGGGTTGGCCCGGAGATAGGCGGTGACGTAGGCCCGGAACGTCCCGAGGTTGGTCACCCGGCGCGTGTTGACCGGATCCTTCCCCGCCTCGAGCAGCTTGGCGTTGTACGCCTCGAGCTCGGCGCGCTTCTGGTCCAGATAGTCGTCGATGAGGGCGATGCGTCGCAGATCGTCGCGCTCGCTGTCGCTGAGGAAGCGGACCGAGGTCTGGTCGATGAGCAGGGAGCGCTTGATGCGGCGGCCCCCGGTCTCCTGCATCCCGCGCCAGTTCTTGTAGGACTGGTTGATGAACGCGCGGGTGGGGATGGTGCTGACCGTCTTGTCCCAGTTCTGCACCTTCACCACGTTGAGGGCGATGTCGATGACGTCACCGTCCGCGTTCTGCGAGGGCATCTCCACCCAGTCCCCCACCCGCAGCATGTCCTGGGTGGAGAGCTGCACGCTGGCGACCAGCGAGAGGATGGTGTCCTGGAACACCAACATCATCACCGCGGTCATGGCGCCCAGGCCGGAGAGCAGGATGAGCGGCGACTTGTTGATGAGGGTGGCGATGACCAGCAGCACCGCGGCGACCCAGATGACGAGCTGGACCACCTGGAGGTAGCCCTTGATGGGGCGCTCCTTTGCGCGCTTCGCGGTGCGCATGTAGATGTCGTTGCCCGCGTTGAGCGCGTTGGACAGGGTCGCGGCGACCGCGATGACCACGAGGCAGGCCGCCACGTTGCGGATGACCAGCACCAGGTTCGGGTGCAGCCCGGGGACGGCCACCACCCCGTACTGGATGAGCAGCGCGGGGGCGATCAGCACCAGCCGGCGCACCACCCCGTTGTTGAGGAGGGCGTCATCCCACTCGTTCTCGGTGGCCCGGAAGAGGCGGGTCACCACCCGGCGCAGGATGAGGCGGGTCACCACATTCAGCAGCCAGGCGACGCTGAAGAGGACGGCCAGGCCCACGGTGGGGCGCACGTAGGGGATGTCGAGCAGCGGTTGAATCGGTTCGAGCAGCGCAATCATGGCGCGCGAGGGTAGCGGTCCCGCTGCTTGGGCGCGCCCCTTATTTTCCGCAGGGTTGCAGGACTGCCGGGTGGGCGGGCCCCCGAGCGGTCAAGCTCAGTCCCCGCGGGTGAGTGCCGCCTCCAGGGCGCGCTCCGCCTTCTCCAGCAGGCGTCGCAGCTCGCGACGCTCCGTCTCGGTGAGTTCAGTGCCCAGGTCCCGGGTGAGGGTGTCCAGGGCCTCGCCGAAGATCGTCAGCTGCTGCAGGCCCGCCTCGGTGACCTCCACGTGGACCCGCCGCCGGTCCTCCCCGGTGGCGCGCCGGGCGTAGCCCTCCTCCTCCAGCCGATCCACCATCCGGCTCACCGCCGAGGGCTCGATGAGAAAGTGCGCCGCCAATTCTGCCTGGCTGGTCACGTTGCGATGGTGCGCCCAGGCGAGTAGGAGCAGACGCTCGAGCGGCATGTCGGTCCGCTTGCTCAGCCGCTGTGCCAGCACGCGGTAGACCGCGCGGCGCAATCTCCCCACTTGCTCGGCAAAATGCATGCGCATAGGAATGCTTGCGATCCGCAACGGTTGTCAACGCCGCTTCCCCCCGGCCCGACCTGTCGCGTCATCCCGTTTCCCGTCCTGACACCGGTTTCCATGTCCCTCAAGCACCGCCTTCCCCTGGTGATCCTGCTGTGTGTGCCCGCGGTGGCCGCGGCCCAGGAAACCCGGGAATCCTCGCCCCTGCCCGCCCCGCCCCGCTTCGAGGCGCGGGTGGATGATCCCATGCTCGCCCCGATGCCCCCCGCCGAGGCGCAGGTGGGGAGCTGGGACGAAGCGCTGGGCCTCGTTCGCCAGCGCTCCACCGATCTGCGCTTCGCGGAGAGCCAGGTCACCCGGGCACGCGGACAGTGGCGTCAGGCCCTCTCGGGGCTGTTGCCCAATGGCTCCATCTCCGGAGGGGTGGCGCTGGACCTGCTCAACCCGGGCAACCCGGTGGTCTCCGGCGGCGGCAGCGTGGGGGCCATCGCCGGTGGAGGCGGGAGCATCACCCCCACCACGCCCCTCGGTTCGGCCAACGCCTCGGTGAACCTCGCCCTGGTGGACGTCTCGGCCTGGCAGGGGCTGGCCGCGGCCAACGCCGCCGAGGACGCCGCGGAGGCCTCCCTGCAGGACGTGCATCGTCGGCTGACCCAGGGGCTGGCCCAGGCCCTGGTGGCGACCGTGGCCGCCGAGCGCGCCGCCGAGCTCAACCGGGTCGGGCTGCGTCAGGCGCTGGAGCGCTACGCCCTGGCCACCCGCTCCCTGGAGCTGGGCGCCTCCACCCAGCTGGATGCGGTGCGCGTCGCCCAGGACGTGGCGGTGGCGCGGGAGGCGCTGGTGGCCGGGGATGAGGCCCTGCGCCGCGCCCGCGAGGCCCTGGGCATCGCCCTCGGACAGGAGGGGCCGGTGGGCGTGTCTCCGGACTTCCAGCTCGACGGGCTGGTGTCCGCCACCCAGAACCAGTGCGCGCCCCTCTCCGCCCTGACCGAGCGGCGGGATCTGGTGGCCTCGGCCAAGCGCCTCGAGGCCGCCGAGCGCAACCGTGCTGCCGCCCGCGCCGGCTACCTGCCCCGCCTGGGCCTGCAGAGCAGCGCCTTCGGGCTGACCACCCGCCCCGGTCCGGGCCGGATCCTGACCTGGAACCTCGCCGCGGTGCTCACCGTCCCCATCTGGGAGGGCGGCCGCCGGGAGGGCCTGGTGCAGGAGCGCCAGGCCGATGTCGAAGCTGCCGAGCAGACGTACGAGCAGGCGCGCCGTGACCTTTCGGTGGAGGCCGCCCGCAGCCGCCGGGGAGTGGAAGTGGCCGAGGACCTGTTGAGGACCGCCGTGGAGGCCCGCGAGCTGGCCGACCAGACCGACCGGCTCACCCGTCGATCCTTTGAAGTCGGCCGGGGGAGCAGCCTGGAGCTGGTGCAGAGTGGCGCCGCCCTGCGGCGCGCGGAGCTGGCGGTGGCATTGAGAGAGTTTGAGTTGGTCCAGGCCCGCCTGGACGCATTCCTGACGGAGGCGAAGTGCGACTGGTGATTGGAGGGGGATGGAAGACGGTCCTCGCCGGAGTGGGGCTGCTCAGCCTCTTGGCCGCGTGTGATCAGGGAGGGGCGGCGCCCGCCCCGCCTCCGCCGCGACCGGTGGATGTCCAACCGATCGCGACGGGCGAGGTGCGCGAGACCGGGGAGTACCTCGGGGAGCTCATCTCCCGGCAGAGCATCGAGCTGCTCCCGCAGGTCGCCGGCTACGTCCGCCGCATCCACGTGCGGCCGGGGCAGAAGGTGAAGCAGGGCGAGCCCCTGATCGAGATCGACGCGCGTCAGCAGACCGCGGCCCTCAACAGCGCCCAGGCCCAGAAGTCCTCGGCTGAGGTGCAGCTCGATCTGGCCCGCACCACGCTGCAGCGCACCCGCGCGCTCTACCAGGAGGGATTGGCGAGCGCGCAGGAGCTGGAGCGCGCCACCGCCGAGGTGAAGGCCGCCGAGGCCGCCGCCCGCTCCGCGTCCGCGCTGGTCTCACAGCAGAGCGTCCAGCTGGGCTTCAACATGGTCAACGCCCCCTTCGACGGCACGGTGGGAGAGGTGTTCGTCCGCGTGGGGAACCTGGTGTCGGCGAACACGGTCCTCACCACCCTCTCGCAGTCGGACGTGCTGGAGGTCGGCGTGGCCATCCCCAGTGATCGCGCCCGCATGCTGCGCCCCAACAGCCCCGTCGAGATTCTCGACACGCAGGGCAACGTGGTGGTCAGCAGCACCCTCTTCTACGTGGACCCGGTGGCCGATCCCCTCACCCAGCTGGTCGAGGTGAAGGCCGCCTTCCGCAACGACGTGGGGCTGCGCCCCAACGAGCGGGTGCGCGCGCGGGTCGTCTACTCCACGCGCGAGGCCCTGCTCATCCCCATGCTGGCGGTGGTCCGCCAGAGCGGCCAGCCGTTCGCCATGGTGGTGGAGGAGAAGGACGGGGGCCACGTGGTCAACCGTCACCCCATCACGCTGGGACCGCTGGGCAGTGACAGCTACGTGGTGGAGTCCGGCCTCGAGGCGGGCACCCTCATCGCGGTCTCCTCGCTGCAGCTGCTCCGCGACGGCGCGCGCATCGAGCCGCGCATCCAGACTCCCCACAATCCCGAGACCACGCAGGGGACGGCCGCCGGCCTCGGCGGATCGCCGGGGGCCATCGGCGCACCATGATCAACTTCTTCATCCGCCGCCCGGTCTTCGCGGGCGTCCTGTCGATCATCATCACCCTGGTGGGGCTGATCGCCATCCCCACGCTGCCCATCGAGCAGTACCCCGACCTCGCACCGCCCACCGTGCGCGTCTCCGCGTCCTACGTGGGCGCGAGCGCCGAGGTCGTGGAGAGCGCCGTCACCATCCCGTTGGAGCAGGAGCTCAACGGTGTGGAGGGGATGCGCTACATCTCGAGCAACAGCAGCAACAACGGCGGCGCGTCGATCAGCATCACCTTCGAGCCTGACCGTGACATCGACATCGCCGCGGTCGACGTCCAGAACCGCGTCTCGCGTGCGGCGGCGCGGCTGCCGGCCCAGGTGAACCAGACCGGCATCGTCGTCAGCAAGTCGACGGGTCAGAACCTCGCGAGCTTCGGCCTCTACACCGACGACGACCGCTACGACCCGCTCTTCCTCAGCAACTACGCCGAGGTCCACCTCAAGGACGCCATCAAGCGCATCCCGGGTGTGGCGGACGTGCAGATCTACGGCGAGCGCAAGTTCAGCATGCGCCTGTGGCTCGACCCCACGAAGCTCGCCAGCCGCGGGCTCACCGGGGACGACGTGGTCGCCGCGCTCCAGGAGCAGAACGTCCAGGTGGCCGCCGGCCGCGTGGGCGCCATGCCCAGCGACGAGGATCAGCTCTACCAGATCGGTATCCGCGCCCACGGCCGCCTGCTCGAGCCCCACGAGTTCGACGACATCGTCGTCCAGCGCGCCGACGACGGAACGGTCGTCCGCGTGAAGGATGTGGGCCGCGCGGAGCTGGGCGCCGAGAGCTACGACTCGGTGCTGCGCTTCAACGGCCATCCGGGCGTGGGTCTGGGCATCAGCCAGCTCACCACCGCCAACGCACTGGAGGTGCGCGACGCGGTGATGGCTGAGCTCGAGCGCCTCTCGGCGAACTTCCCCCCGGGGCTCAAGTACGAGGCCAGCAACGACACCACGCTCGCGGTGCGCGCGTCGGTGAACGAGGTCATCAAGACCCTCATCGAGGCGATCATCCTCGTCGTCCTGGTCATCTTCCTCTTCCTGCATGGCTGGCGGGGCGTGCTCATCACCGCCATCGCCCTGCCGGTGTCGCTGCTCGGGACCTTCGCGTTCGTGAAGGCCTTCGGATTCTCCATCAACACGCTGACCCTCTTCGGGCTCACATTGGCCACAGGCCTCGTGGTCGACGACGCCATCGTGGTGATCGAGAACATCGAGCGCCTGATGGAGGAGAAGGGCTACTCCCCCCGGAAGGCGGCACGCGAGAGCATGAAGGAGGTGGCCGGCGCCATCTTCGCCATCTCCATGGTGCTGGTCGCGGTGTTCATCCCGGTGGCCTTCTTCCCCGGCACCACCGGGCAGATCTACCAGCAGTTCGCGCTGACCATCGCTGCGAGCATGGGCCTGTCCATGGTCTGCGCGCTCACCCTCACGCCGGCCCTTTCGGCGATTCTTCTCAAGCGCCACACCGGCACGAAGTGGATCGTCTTCCGCGCGGTCGATCGCGGGTTGGACTGGCTCAAGTCCTTCTACGCCCGTTCGCTGCGGCGCTTCCTCAAGCACCGCGTGCTGGGGGTGTTGAGCTTCCTGGCCCTCGTGGCGGGGACCGTCTACCTCTTCCAGACGGTGCCCACCGGCTTCATCCCCGACGAGGATCAGGGCTTCATCATGATCGTCGCCCAGGGGCCGGAGGGCATGGGGCTGCAGCAGACCGAGAAGGTGCTGCTCCAGATCGAGGACATCCTCCGCGAGCAGCCCGAGATCCGTTCCATGTTCGTCATCGGCGGCTTCTCCTTCGGTGGCAGTGGTCCGAACCACGCGACGGCCTTCGTCAACCTGCTCCCCTGGGAGGAGCGACCCGGGGAGCACCAGTCGGTGGCCGCGGTGGTCGAGCGGCTGCGCGGTCCCCTCGCGCAGATCGGCGAGGCGCGGGTGATGCCCTTCCAGCCTCCGGCGATCCGCGGCGTGGGAACGCTCGGCGGCTTCCAGTTCATGGTGCAGGACACCACCGGTGAACTCGAACTCCACGAGATCGCCGACGCGGTGAGCACCCTCTCCGCGGAGAGCCAGGACTCCGCGAAGCTGCGCGGCGTCTACTCCTCGTTCAACGCAGACACGCCGCTGTTCGACGTGGAGGTGGACCGCCAGAAGGCCAAGAGCCTGGGGATCCCCGTCGCCAACATCTTCTCGACCCTGCAGCTCTACATGGGCAGCCGGTACGTGAACGACTTCAACTACGCGAGCCGCACCTACCGCGTGTACCTGCAGGCAGACGCGCAGTTCCGCGACGAGCCCAGCGACATCGGGACGTTCTACGTGCGCAGCGTGACCGGGGAGATGATCCCCCTCGAGTCCCTCATCAAGGTCACCCCCATCACCTCAGCGCAGGTCATCACCCGCTACAACCTCTTCCGCGCGGCGGAGGTGAACGGCCAGGGCGCGCCCGGCGTCTCCTCCGGTCAGGCCCTGGAGGCGATGGAGGAGTTGGCGGCGCAGGTGCTGCCCAACGGCGTCATCGGCGAGTGGAGCGGTGCGAGCCTGGAGCAGAAGGAGAGCGGTGGGCAGACGCTGCTCATCTTCGGTCTCGGCATCCTCTTCGTGTTCCTGGTGTTGGCGGCGCAGTACGAGAGCTTCACCCTGCCGTTGGTGATCATCCTCTCGGTGCCGCTCGCGGTCCTGGGTGGTCTGGGACTGCAGGCGATGCGCGGGCTGCCGAACGACGTCTTCGCGCAGCTCGGACTCGTGATGCTGGTCGGCTTGGCGAGCAAGAACGCGATCCTCATCGTCGAGTTCGCCGAGCAGCTGCGTGAGCAGGGGCAGAGCGCCTTCGACGCGGTGGTGCACGCGGCGGAGGTCCGCCTCCGTCCGATCCTCATGACCTCCATCGCCTTCCTGCTCGGCGTGACCCCGCTGATGCTGGCGACGGGAGCCGGTGCCGCGGCCCGCAACTCGCTGGGCACCACCGTCTTCGGCGGCATGGTGTTCTCCACCATCGTGAACCTGGTCTTCATCCCCGTGCTCTACCTGCTCATCCAGGGCCTGCGCGGTGAGGCGAAGCGCTCGGCCTCGGATGAGGACGAGGAGGAAGGTGAGCGCACCGAGGGCCTCCCGGCGGGGGGACCTGCCTGAAGGCCTGCCCTTCCGCGGTGAGCTGCCAGCGGAGGGCCGGACCCACCGAAGCGCCGGTTCGGAGGTGTGGCTCCGGATCGGCGCTTCTTCCGTTTTCCGGGGAGCCGCGCCGAGTTGGGGTGGCGCCCCCGGGTTTCACCACAACGATTCCGGAAATCGGCTCGCGGCTTCGGTGTTGAAGCGCTCAGTCCGGAGGGGGACCGTGCGAGCGCTTCGCATGGTAGAGGCTGCGCCGGAAAGCGATCCCCGGATAACAGGATTCCAACCAGCAACAAACGCGGGAGCACGACACGTGAAGACGAAGATGTGGGTGCTGGGAGCGGCGGCCGCTGCTGCGATGGCAGCAGGGTGTGCCGGTTCCCAGAAGGCCCGGAGCGAAGCGAAGGCCGAGGATGAGGCGGCGGCCGAGAAGCAGGTGGCGGGGCCCGCCCCGGAATACGGGACCTTCGGCGTGGACCTGGAGGGCATGGACACCACCCAGGCCCCGGGCAACGACTGGTTCGCCTACGTCAACGGGAACTGGACCAAGAACACCGAGATCCCCGCCGACAAGGCCCGCTACAGCATGTTCAACGTGCTGACCGATCGGGCGCAGGAGCAGAACCGCGCCATCATCGAGGAGGCCGCGGCCTCCAACGCGGCGGAAGGCGAGGTCGCGCAGAAGGTCGGTGACTACTTCGCCGCGTTCATGGACGAGGCGCAGATCGAGTCGCTCGGCACCCAGCCCCTCGAGCCGTACCTGGCGAAGATCGACGGCGTGACCTCCAAGCAGGAGCTGGCGAAGCTCTTCGGTGAGTTCGCGCGGACCTACATCCCGGGCCCGGTGGGCGGCTACATCAGCGCCGACGCCAAGGCCCCGGACACCTACGCGGTCTACCTCTACCAGTCCGGCCTCGGCCTGCCGAACCGCGACTTCTACCTCGAGGACAAGCCCGAGTTCGCCGCCATCCGCGAGGCGTACGTGGACTACGCCACGAAGATGCTGGTGCTCACCGGCGTCCCCGAGGCCGACGCCAAGAAGAAGGCGCAGGGCATCCTGAAGCTCGAGACGGAGATCGCCAAGGTCCACTGGACCAACGTCGAGAGCCGCGACGCGAACAAGCGCTACAACCCGTGGAAGGCGGCGGACTTCGCCAAGAAGGCGCCCGGCTTCGACTGGAAGGCGTACTTCGCGGCGGCGGGCCTCGGTGAGCAGGAGACGTTCATCGTCTCGCAGCCCAGCGCCTTCACCGGCATCGCCGCGCTGGTGGGCAAGACCCCGCTGGCGACCTGGAAGGACTGGTCGCGCCTGCACACCACCAGCAACCTGGCCGCGCTCCTTCCGAAGGCGTTCGACGACACCCACTTCGCCTTCTACGGCACGGTGCTCGGCGGTCAGCCGGAGCAGCAGGCGCGTTGGAAGCGCGGCGTGGACGCGGTCTCGGCCTCTCTCGGCGAGGCTGTGGGCCGGCTCTACGTCGAGAAGCACTTCCCGCCCGAGGCGAAGCAGGCCGCGGACGAGATGGTGCAGAACATCATCGCGGCGATGGACGCCCGCATCGAGAACCTCTCCTGGATGTCCGACGAGACCAAGGCGAAGGCCAAGGAGAAGCTCGCGTCCTTCCGTCCGAAGATCGGCTACCCGGACACGTGGCGTGACTACAGCGCGCTGGTCATCAAGCGCGACGACGCCCTCGGAAACGGTGAGCGCGCGGCGGCCTTCGAGTACGCGCGCGACCTCGCCAAGCTCGGCGGGCCGGTGGACCGCGACGAGTGGCTGATGCCGCCGATGGTGGTCAACGCCTACGCCATGCCGACGATGAACGAGATCGTCTTCCCGGCCGCCATCCTGCAGCCCCCGTTCTTCGATCCGCACGCGGACGACGCGGTGAACTACGGCGGCATCGGCGCGGTGATCGGCCATGAGATCACCCACCACTTCGACGATCAGGGCCGCAAGTACGACAAGCACGGCAAGCTCGCCGACTGGTGGACCGCGGAGGACGTCGAGGCGTTCAAGAAGCACGCGGACGCGCTGGTGAAGCAGTACGGCGAGTACGAGCCCCTCCCCGGCATGCACGTGAACGGCGAGCTCACCCTCGGTGAGAACATCGCCGACCTCGCGGGCCTCCTCATCGCGCACGACGCCTACCGTCGCTCGCTCGATGGCAAGCCCGCGCCGGTGCTCGACGGCTTCACGGGCGATCAGCGCTTCTACATGGGCCACGCGCAGCTCTGGCGCAGCAAGTACCGCGAGCCGGCGCTCCGTCAGCAGCTCGTGGTCGACCCGCACACCGCCGGCCACTTCCGCCCCTACGTCGTGCGCAACATCGACGCCTGGTACGAGGCGTTCGACGTGAAGCCCGAGGACGCGCACTATCTCGCCCCCGAGGAGCGGGTGCGCATCTGGTAGTCGCGGTGCGCCGAACGCGCTGCTGCGGCGCCCAGCGGATGTCGCAGTGACGCCAGGAGGCCGGCCCCGGAGCATCGGGTGCCGGCCTTCGTCGTGCGGGGACATGGGCGCGCACCGCACGTGCTGCCGCGTTCTGCAGGGGCCGCTTGACGGTGTCCGGCGGAGCAGGCGCAAATGCCCCGATGAGACGCGCGCTCCTGCTCCTTCCGCTGCTGGTCGCCTGCCATTCGGGGACGACCCGGATGGTCGATGTCACCGTCAGCGACGAGGTGGTGGGCGCGTACTCCGAAGCATCGCCGGGCCTGCTCGTTGCCGAGCTGGGCGGCACCGTCGCCTGGTACGTCGCTCTGTGTGGGCAGGCTGCCGACGCGCCGTTCCTGCTCAGCAAAGACGTTCCCTACAGCTGCCTGGGGGAGAAGGGCAGCCGCTCCGCGGGCGACGAGGAGACGGTCCGGGTCTGGATCGAACCCATCCCGGAGGGCTGGGACGCGGCCGCGATCTGTGCGACCCGGGAGGCGTCGGAGTTCCACGGTCCGCAGGCCGCGGCGGAAGGTCAGGACGTCGCCGCGCTCGCTGACGAGCCGGAGCCCGGGTGGCCGCAGGCGGAGGGGACCGCAAGCTGGAAGCGGGACATCACACCCTGCGGGGGCTACCTCCGGCTCGGGCTCACGCTGGAGTGAGGACCGCGAGCGCGTTTCCCCCAGGGGGTGAGCACCCGCGTACCGCGGACCTGTCCCTGCTCGAGCAGCGTCATGGCCTCTCCTTGGACAGCGCGTGAGAGGTGAGCCCACGCCTTCTCGGAGGGAAGGACGCGGTCGATGGCCGGAGGCAGATGTCCTCCGGTGACACGGCGGGCGCTGGCCGAAGAGCCGCGGGCGCCCGGCAGCAAGCTCAGCCCGCGGAAGCGACGGCCCCCGAAGAAGACGCCTCCGCGCCGACGTACCCGCGCATGACGCCGAAGTAGACGTCCTCGAGATCCGGCTCGGCGGGCTCGAAGCCTTCCAGGGGCGTTTCGGACCAGGCACGCACCTGGTTGCGGCCGGCGAGCAGGCGGGAAGAGAGGACGCGGTGGGTCTCCTGCAGTTGGGTGACCTGTTGCTTGTCGACGAGGGTGCGCCAGACCTTCCCCTTCATGGCAGCGATGGCCTCGAAGGGGGTGCCCTCCATCTTCAGCCGGCCCTGGTGCAGCACCGCCATGCGGCCGCAGAGGTCCGAGACGTCCGAGACGATGTGGGTGGAGAGGATGACGACCACGTTCTCGCCGATCTCGGTGAGCAGGTTGTGGAAGCGCACCCGCTCCTCGGGATCGAGGCCCGCGGTCGGTTCGTCGACGATGACCAGCTTGGGATCACCCAGCAGCGCCTGCGCGATGCCGAAGCGCTGACGCATGCCGCCCGAGAATCCACCCAGCGGACGCTTGGCGGCGGCGGAGAGGTTGGTGAGCTCGAGCAGACGGCCCACGGTCTCCTTGCGCACCTTGCGGTCACGGATGCCCTTGAGGGTCGCGAGGTGATCCAGCAGCCCTTCCGCGGTCGCACGCGGGTAGAGCCCGAAGTCCTGGGGGAGGTAGCCCACGAGCTCGCGCACCCGTTCCTTGTCCCTGAGCACATCGACCTTCTCGCCATCGTCGAGCACCAGCTCCACGCGGCCACGATCCGCCTCCTGCAGCGTCACCAGCGTCCGCATGAGCGTGGACTTGCCGGCACCGTTGGGCCCCAGCAGCCCGAACATCCCGTTGGGAATGGTGAGGGTCACGTCGTTGAGCGCCTGCACGCCCCCGTGCGCATAGTGCTTCGAGAGCCCTTCGATCTTCAGTTCCATGGTGTCAGTCCTCTGAGTCTCTTGCGTGTTCGCAATCAGGCGTCGAAAGCTCAGAGCTCGACGGCCACGGTGTTGTCGTCCGGATCGAGGTCGATCAGCTTGATGAAGGGATCCACGCCGGCCTTCGCCGGCTTGCCCTTCACGGTCAGCGTGAGCTGGGACGCGGACTGCGTGAGGCGGTGCTTCTCGAGGTAGAGGGGCGTGCCCTCGGCGTCGAGCACGCCCACCTCGAGCAGATCATTCAGCTCCACGGGCGTCTCCTTGCCTTGGCCATCCGCGCGGGTCTTGGTGACCCGGAGGTCCAGCGTCACCTCATAGCGCCCGTCGTCCAGCGCCTTGGCATTCGCCGAGAGTGCGCGGTTGTCATAGAGGACGATGTCCTCGAACAGGTCGTGCACCAGATCGTGCAGCGCCTCGGGGGTGACGGCGTACAGCTCCTTGAGGAGATCGTCGCTGGTCGGATACGGCGGCCCCTTGAAGGCCCAGGTGTCGCGGAAGCGGCGCAGCGCGCTGTTCACCGCCTCCTCACCCACGTAGTCCTGAAGCGCGTACATCGCGAGCCCACCCTTCTGATAGTGGATGTAGCCTTGGTTCTCGACGCGGGCGATCGGACGCTCTTCGCGCATCTCCTGTGAGCGCCCCCGGAGATAGCGGTCGAGCTCGTACTCCAGGAACTTGCGCATGCGGTGATCGCCGTACTGCTCCTTCATGACCATGAGGGCGGAGTACTGAGCGAGCGTCTCCGAGAGCATGGTCGCGCCCTGCGCATCGGCGCCGATGACCTGATGGGCCCACCACTGATGCGCGGCCTCATGCGCCGTGATGTAGGTGGGGTAGTCCACGTCCTCCGGGTCGTCGGGATCCACCTTGGCGATGAACCCCAGCGCCTCCGAGTACGGGATGGTGTTGGGGAAGGCCTGGGCGAAGGTCATGTAGCGGGGGAACTCGAGGATGCGGAACTGGCGGTGCTGGTAGGGCCCGAAGTTCCGGCTGAAATAGTCGAGGGAGCGCTTCGTGGCGGCGATCATCCGCTCCACGTTCTCGGCATGCGGAGGGTGGTGGTAGACCTCGATGGCGACGTCGTTCCAGCGATCCCGGCGCACCTCCCAGCGCGCGGAGAGGAAGCTGTAGAAGTCGAGGATGGGCGCGTCCATGGCGTACTCGAAGTAGCGCCGTCCATTCGCCTCCCACTCCCCCTGAAGGTATCCGGGGGCGAGCGCGATCTGGTCCGGGGACGTCCCGATGGTCGCCTTGAAGGAGATCCAGTCCGAGTGCTGCCGCACGTAGTGGGTGTCGCGTGCGCCGGGCGCGTCGGGCGCGCGCATCCCCGGATGGGCCTCCAGCCCGTGCTCCTTGCGCACCCGGTCTGACCTGAGCTCCAGATGTTTCCGGTAGCCGAGGGACGGCAGCAGATCGCTGTCGAGGAACGTCCCGTTCTCCGCGAGACGGGTCCAGCCGGTCGTGTTCTCGATCCCCCGCGGGGCGTAGTGGACCTCGTAGGTCAGGTCGGTGGTGTCGCCGGGCGCCAGGGGCGCATCGAGGGTCACCGTCCAGAGCCCGTAGACCGGGTCCCTGTGGGTCACGCGGTGGGGAACGTCGAAGGAGAGCGTCCGCACCTCGGCGGGCTCCGAGGCTGGGGGAACATTCACGTACAGCGTGGAGATGGGAGCGTCGCTGCGGTTGAGGAAGGAGAGGGTGCCCTGGAAGGTGGCCTCGCGTCGCTCGGGGTAGAGCTCGAGGTGGACCTCGGAGGCGGTGACTTTGGGCTGCGGCTCCGCCTCGAGGTGCTTGTAGGTCTTCTCGTAGCCGGCCTGGAGCGCCTCGGCCTGAAACCGCGTCCGGTAGGTGTTGAGGACGTTGGTGTTGAAGAAGATCCACGCGCCGAGCGCCACGATGAGGACGCCCGCGGCGAACATGGAGGAGCGCATCCGCCCGTCGAACCGGGTGCGTGCGGTCACCAGGCGCGACTTCCAGGAGGTCTCACGCCCGCGCACCACCAGGAGGGCCGCGGCGATCACCATCAGGAGGGCCCAACCCGACCAGTAGGCGCGGAACCAGGCGATCGGCCCCAGGAAGTGGCCGTAGCCGTTCATGTCCGAGTAGGTGAGCCCCGGGTCGGCACCGAAGAGGAGCAGGTTGTGGTCGAGGCCGAGCTGCGAGCGGAAGAGGCCGGCCGCGTAGAAGAGCACCATCACCACGTGCCCCAGCTGCTTCTGGTGGACGACCAGGTGGACCACGAAGGCCAGGGCGCAGAGCAGCGCGAGATCGGGCAGGGTGACGACGCTCAGATGGAAGAGCCAGAGGCCCGGCTCGAGGTCGGTGTAGCCGTGGCCGAGCTGCACCAGCACCCCGGTCACGAAGAGGACGCCGAGCAGCAGCGCCACGACCGCCAGCAGCCCCAGGTACTTGCCGAGGTAGACCGCCCATCCCGGCGTGGGGAGCGCGTCGACGACGTCCCCCATGCCGCTCTCCCGCTCCTGCCAGATGAGCTCGGCGGCATAGACGGTGATGATGATGAGCATGAAGAGGCTGAACAGGCCGCCCATCTGCTCGATGACCAGCCCCGTCACAGGGAACGTCTCGGTGCCGTACATCGAGCCGATGTTGGGCGCCATGGCCAGCAACACCAGGACGCCTCCCATCGCGGTGAGGCGGAAGCCCATGGTCCCCACGACCGACCGGAAGCTCTGCCGGGCGACGGCGGGGACGAGCTGACGCAGCGACGAGGCGGGCGTCCAGCGCAGGGGCGGCACGACGGGGGCGCAGCCGGCCTCCACCCGCGGCGCCTCGGCCGCAGGCACCTTCTTCGCCCGTCGCGACGGGGTCGGCTTCGCATCGAGAGGGCCGAAGCGGAAGCCACGCAGTGTGACCACGGCCACCACCGCTCCGATGCCGATCCAGAGGAGCCGGTTCCAGAGCATCACGCCGGAGAGCGTCGGCAACCGGGTGTTGGTCTCCTCGATGGACCAGTAGCGGGTGAGGTGGTTGAGGGCCTCATTGCCGAACGGCTCGATGAGCGCGGCCAGCATCCGGTGGTCGAGGTTGCGCGTGAGCTGCTGGGAGATGAGGTAGCCCACGAGCATGAGCACCGCCGCGGTCATCACCGGACCGAAGCGGCGCAGCCGGGCTCCGAGCGAGAAGAAGATGGCGCCCGTCATGAACAGGTTCGGGAGAATCACCATCGCCAGCGGCCAGAGGTAGGCGGCGGGGAGGTTGGGGCCCAGACGGTCGGCCTGCGCCATGGGGAGCAGCGTCGCCACCCACATCCCCAGGAGGATGGAGGCCAGGAGCCCGGACAGGACCACCAGGGAGCCCAGGAAGCGCCCCCCGAGATAGGCGCCGCGGCTGATGGGCGTGGTGCCGAAGAGGGAGGCGGTGCCCCACTCGAAGTCCCGCTGCACGGCTTTCCCCATCACCGCCGCGGTGATGAGCATCGCCAGGGAGGAGAGGGACGCGCTGAAGCTCATGATGACGAGCGGCGCGTTGGCCGAGACCTTTCCGCGGGAAGACCCCACTCCGGCGCCGGGGAACACGCCCGCCGCGGCGCACATGAGCAGCAGCCCCATGGCGAAGAGGACCGCCGTGAAGACCCAGGTCGACTTCTGGCGCAGGAGCGTCCGCAGCTCGTAGCGGAGGATGGGGAGCAGGTTCTTCATGGTGCCTTCTTAGCCTGCGGGACGAAGCGGTTCGCGGTGGGACGCCCAGCGCGTGGGTCAGGGAGGAGTTGGCGGGGCCGGAATCCTGGTGAGGAGCGTTGCGGCCCCCGACGTCCGAGCGGGCGCACGATTGCGGCGAACGTGTGGCCGCGACGCAATCGTCGCCGGAGCGCCTCATCAGCCCCGCGATGCCGGCTGTGCGATGCTCTGCCCATGCAGCAGCGGCGCAGCAAGTGGAAGCCATACGGGAACTCGCCCCTGCGTTTCCTCGTGCTGGGTGTGCAGGTGGTCCAGCTCTTGGTGCTCGCCTTCGTCCTGGCGGGCGTCGCGTACACGCTCTCCCAGCCGATGTTGGAGAAGGCCCAGCGGATCCAGGCGCGGGAGCCGGTGGCCGAGAACCGGCCGACGTGGGTCCGCATGGTGGAGCTGCTCGGGCTCATCCCTCCGTACAGCGAGCTGGATCGGAATCCCGGTGAACGTGATCCGTCGGAGGGAGCACCCCAGCGCGCGCGGCGCTCCGACGCGCGCACGACCCAACCCGCGAGCCGGTCGGTGCCGGTGCGGACGCCCACCGCGATGGCGCAGGAGCATCCATTGGGCGTGGCCCTCACCGAGGCGGCGCGCGAGGCCGGGCTCTCAGACCTCGTGGTGCTGGACGTCGACTGTGGACCGACCGGCGAGGCGTTCTGCATCGGCTGGGGGATGGGGAGCCAAGCGGATGCCGACATCCGTGCGCTGATGCGGAGCCCGAGCTTCGTCGCGCACCGGGGGAAGGTGGCGGAGTGGGGCGTGGCGGCGTTGCATTGGCCTTCGACCCGGAAGGACGCACCAGCGTTCTTCGCGCTCGGGATCCACCCACGCAAACTCTCCGGCGCGCATCGCACGGACTTCCACAGCAGAAGCGCCGTGCTGCGCGAGCGGTTCGAAGACGTG
>Ga0079224_100004991_pt1 | contig 17340 bp, 14 predicted proteins | sample Stecom2015_FD_80414 | JGI IMG/M metagenome (GOLD analysis project Ga0079224, IMG submission 80414) | Agricultural soil microbial communities from Utah to study Nitrogen management - Steer compost 2015 | ecosystem: Environmental > Terrestrial > Soil > Agricultural land | place: USA: Utah... | reverse complement strand
CTACAGACGGATGATTCCGCCCAGGGTTGGATGTTCGCTAAGCGCCTGCCGCTCCGCGTCTGTCGGTCGAATCGGTCGATCACGCTCGCAGGGGACCTGACAGACGAAACCGAGCGCCTCATCGTCCGCGGCTTGCAACTGGTGCCAGGTTCGCGATGGCACCTCGACGAGGTCAAAAGCCTGGACCTGTTCCATGCTGTCACCGACGATGGCGCGTCCGCGTCCCCGGAGTATGATGATGGCGTGCGTATGCACGTGCTTTTCGAAGGTCGAATGTCCTCCAGGCTCGATCTCGAAATAGCGCAGCTCGCAGGGCTGAAGCGATTCGTCGCTGAAGAGATTCTGTCGTGTGACCGACTTGAAATGGGTGCCCTCCTCCTTGTACTTCTTCAGGTCCACGCCTTCCCAGCGATACCGCGACCCTTCTTGCGAGAATCTCCGGACGTACGAAGTGCCTGATGATGAATCCACCGTTTGATCTCGAGTGGCAAGGCCGGCGTTATTCGAATTCATTGAACTGGATGTCACTGTTACTGTCGACGATGCTGAGAAGCGAACAAGGTGGACGATGACGACGTCGGGTCAAGCGCCTGTGGGAGATCAACGTGGCGAGTCAATGATTGCGAAGGATACGAGTTTCCGCTTCACCCGTTCTTTTGCAGCATCATCGCAGCTGCATGCACTTCTTCCACGAACCGCTTCGTCTTCTCGCGAAGGTGCTCGCCGGCCTCCAGCAGAGAGCCACCGACAAGCAGAATGGAGTCCACGCCGAAGAAATGTACGAGTTCGGAGGCGCGGGCCGCATCCATCCCGCCTGCAGGGACAGGGAATGCCGGCTTGACGTGCATCCAGTCGGCGCGAAGCCTGGTTGCGATCTCTGCGCACACGTCGGCCGCGTAGGAGAACCGGCCCCCATAGTTTGCGAAGATGACGGCATCGGCGCCGAAAAGCCGGAACAGCTTACCGAAGAGCGTGGAGGGCCGGATGTTGTTTGATCCGCTGAAGCTGGGATGGGCAATGACCGGTACGGTGAGCTCGGTGCGGCACAGCTCGTGAAGCGTCGGCAGACCGGTGAGCATCGGCGCGATCATGACCGCGCGAACGCCCAGGGCCTGAGCCGTTTCCGCCTGGCGACGGATCGTATCGGGAGAGCCTGATAGGTTAGGGACATACAAGACCCGATGTCCGGAATTCGCATAAACTTGCTCGGCAACCTCCAGGCACGCCCGCACGCGCTCCCCGAAGGGCGCAAACGACTGGTCGGCCAGATAGTGGTCATCCTTGATGATGTCGATGCCGGCGTAGGCCAGTTCGCGGAATAGATGGGCGATCTCCGATGTGGATAGGCCGATCGGTTTGAGTGCACTACAAGTCAGAGGGCGCCCGGTCACGCCAACCATGTCCCGGATCCCATTTATTCCAAAGGTGGGACCGGGGAGGAAGCCGGCCATCGCGCCCGGCAAGTCGAAGTCCTCGAGTGAGATATGCGAATGAAGCGACGAATTGCCGAACAGGACGTTCAGGAACTGGGCCGGGTCGCTCTCGACGCCGCGAACGGGAAGGGACAGGACCAACTCGTAGTGCCCATTAGAGATCGGCTCGAGTCGTTCTATCTGTCCCATCATATGATGGCGAACGAATGGATATCTAAGTCCGACCGATCGAGGCGTTTCGGTGGTCTGCTCGAGCAGAACAGCCTCGGCGACGGTTTCGATCTTCTCCTGAGGAGCTTCAAGGCAGTACGTTACCCGAAAATAATCCATCTTGTCACGTTTACGTGAAAGGCCGGAGCAGGGGCTATCCGGTTGCGCCCTCTAGAGTATGATGCCCAGACCGCATTCCAGAAATGATTCATCTCAATGACTACGACCAACTCTGATTATCCCGACTGGACTGTCACGCACGACCTGGCCCTCATTTATCTCGCGCTCACGCATGGTGCCGACGAGGAGCTAGATTCCTCCGAGGTCGACGCCATGGCTCGCAAGCTGAGCGAATGGGGACAAGATGTCGAGATCGACCGCATAAAAACTATCATGCGCGAGGTGATGCTCGTCTACATGGGCTCGACGGGTGAGCAGATGCTTGAGACGGCGATCGCCTCCGTACGTGAAACGACGCCCAAACCGACCCGGATCGCCATTCTCAACGACCTGGCCGACATTGCGTCGGCCGACGGTACAATCGTCATGGGTGAGGTTGACTTCATTCAGCAGCTTGCGCGTGATTGGGGCGTCGATCAGGATGTTCGCTGAGTGAGAGTTGCTCGCCGGAAGTCGTATGGCGAATGAACCTCCACTACGCCGCCCACACGCCGATCGATGAGCCCCCGACTTCCACGCCCGTCACGGATGGACCGGATCGATGTGGATTGCTGCATTCACGGCTGCTCCAACGATCCCCGCGTCATTTTCCAGCCTGGCCGTCAGGATCTGTGCTTTCGTGCTGAGCAGATGTAGATACTTCTCCGACTTGTTCGGCTTGCTGACCCCGCCACCCAGAATGAATGTGTCGATGTCAAAGAGCCGCTCGAGGTGGGCAAGATAGGCCTGTACACGCTGTGCCCATTCCTGCCAGGTGAGCCGCTCGACTTTTCGCGCGCGATCCGACGCATAATGTTCGGCTACCATGTTGTTCAGAAATAGGTGACCGAGCTCGGTGTTCGGCAACAACACGCGATCTACGAAAATGGCTGACCCGATTCCCGTTCCGAAGGTGAGCAGCATCACGACACCGCGCAGCTCGCGGCCGCTGCCGAACTCCATCTCCGCGACCGCGGCCGCGTCTGCATCGTTGAGTACTACGAATGGGCAGCCGGAACGGTCGCGAAAGAGCTCGGCGACGTTCTTCTCCAGCCACTCATCGGAGATATTCGCAGCCGTTAGTGCAACCCCTTGCTTGATCTGTGCGGGAAAACAGCATCCGACAGGCCCTGTCCACTCGAAATGCCGAACGAGCCGTGCGACGGTTTCGGCCACGGCGTCCGGCTCGGCATTGGGCGGAGTGCTCAGCCGATAGCGTTCAGCCGTCAACTGGCCAGTTTTCACGTCAACGGGTGCGCCCTTTATGCCCGAGCCGCCAACGTCGATTCCTAGTATTTCCACATCAGAGGTGTGATCTTGGAGCACGCCGTGCTCCTGCAAGTTTAAACGTCGGCATTTCCGGACGCAAGGACACGCCGGCTGGCGTCGCCCACTCTCAGACGCCGGCGACCCCACTAGATGTCTCCATCCCGAAAGCGATTAACCCCTAACGATCGACTGTAATATGAAGCGACTAGCCGCCCTACTGTTACTCCTGAGTATCGGAGTGTTCAGCTCCTGTCAGTGTTCCGATAAGCCGGAGGTGCCTCCCATTGGGAACGCGGCCGCCGAATCGGCGGATGCGGGTGGCGACGTGTTTCCATCGTAAGGTTAACCGGCGGCTATGTACTTCTCAGACGAGACGATCGAGTCCGTGCGATCCGCGTCGGATATCCTCGACGTGGTTGGAGAGTACGTCCGTCTGAAGCGCAAGGGGAGCAATTTCTTCGGGCTCTGTCCTTTCCATCAGGAGAAGACACCATCCTTCAGTGTGAATCCGGAGCTATCCATCTACAAATGCTTCGGATGCGGCGAGCACGGCGACGTATTCAGCTTCGTGATGCGGCTTGAAGGGATGGAATTCCCGGAGGCCGTCAGGATGCTGGCGGAGAGGGCCGGGCTGGAGCTTCCCGAGGAAGGGGAAGGGGAGAGGGCACAGGCGGGGCATCGCGAGGCGATGCTTCATGCCCTGCGATTTGCGGCCCGATTCTATCATCACATCCTCACGCGGACTCCGCAGGGGCGACCCGCGCTGGAGTATCTCCGAAGGCGTGGCTTCACCGATCAAGTGGTCACGAAGTTCGGGCTCGGATTCGCTCCCGATACGTGGGACGCGCTGATCCGGGCGGCATCCAAGCATCACATGGCCTCGGACGTTCTGGAGGAGACGGGCCTGGCCATCCGGCGGCGTGACGACAGCGGCTCATATGACCGGTTTCGCGGGCGCGTGATGTTTCCCATTCTCTCGCATGTTGGGAAGGTCGTTGGCTTCGGAGGGCGGGTGTTGTCCTCCGAGTCCGATCAGCCAAAATACATCAACTCTCCCGAAACGCCGGTCTACAACAAGAGCCGTGTACTCTACGGGCTCTTTCAGGCGAAGAACAGTATCCGGGAGCGCGAAGAGGCCCTGGTCGTCGAGGGCTATACCGATGTGATCGCGCTCCATCAGGCCGGGATCGCAAATTGCGTTGCATCCAGTGGGACCTCGCTCACTCGAGAGCAGGTGCAGCTTCTTGGGAGGTATGCGAAGCGCGTCGTTCTCGTCTTTGATGCCGATACCGCCGGCGCCGGGGCCGCCGCGCGCGGCATCCAGGTGGTGCTTTCCGAAGGCCTGACTGCGTATGTGGTTTCGCTTCCACCAGGTGAGGACCCTGATTCATTCTCTCGGAGGGGCGGTGCGGAACTCGAGAAGTATCTGGATGAGCATCGCAGGGACGTGTTGGCGTATCTGTACGAGCAGGCCGAACGCGAAGGTCGGTTGGAGACGCCGGAAGGCGAGGCGGAGGTCATGCACGAGATCGTGGAGACCGTCGCCTCGATGCCCGATCCCCTGATGCAGGAAAGCTACATCCGGAGGGCGGCTGAAGTGCTGCGAGTGCCTGACATCCGTCTTCACATGGTACTGGAGGATGTCCTCAAGTCGCGCCGACGGAGGACGGCGCCCGCCACGGCACCTGCCCCATTCAAAACACGTCCCGAATCCGCCCAGGGACCGCGGCCCCCCGTAAGCAGGAAGCTGAATACGGGGCGCATCCTCCCTGAGGAGAGAACGCTCCTTCGATTGATGTACCAGCATGGGTCGTCCCTTATCGAGTTCATACTGGGAAATACAAGCCTCGATGAGTTCACGGCAGGGCCGGCCCGCCAGGCTGCGAGTGCATTTCTGCAACAGTACGAAGCAGGGAGCGTCGATCGGTCTACTTTCCTGAACGGCGACTACGGCGATGACGTGCGACGCCTCATGGCCGATGTTGCCATGATGCAGTACGAGCCCTCGCAGAACTGGGAGCGAAAGCAGAACATTCCCGTTCCAAGACTCGATGACGATCCCTACGAAGCGGCCATCAGCGCGATGACGCTCTTGAAGCTCGATCGGGTAAATGATGCGATCGAGAAGCAGCGTCAGGAGATTTTCGAGGCCGAACGCGCCGGAGACGAAATTCAGCCGCTTCAGACCCAGATGATGGCCCTAAACGAGCTTCGCCGCCGGATCGAGCGTCGGGAATTCCTGGAGGATGAATAGGTATGCGAGATAGGGCTGCGAGACTGACGAAGGTGGGATTGATCGGGAACGGCACGTCCGTAGGCATGCCCGATTTCGCCGTGCCGAGTGCCACCTCGCCGCGTCCCGTTCCTCGGACGGCAGCCTTCGATCACCCGCATCTGTTCTTCAACAGGGAGCTGAGTTGGCTCGATTTCAACTGGCGCGTTCTGTATCAGGCCATCGACCCGAGAACGCCGCTACTCGAGCGGGTCCGATTCCTGTCGATCACCTCCAGCAACCTGGACGAGTTCTTTCGCAAGCGCGTTGGTGGACTGAAGCGGCAAGCTGCAGCCGGTGTCCGTGCACTGTCTCCCGATGGACGCTCACCTCAGGAGCAACTCCGGCTGATTCGCTCTGCCGTGCTCCCCATGCATGCGATGATGAATGAAGTCTGGGAGCAACAGCTCAAGCCGGCTCTCGCTACGGAGGCCGGCATCTACGCACTATCCTATTCGGACCTCACCTCGGCCCAGATCGAACGGCTGCACAGGTTTTTTCAGGCCAATATCTTCCCCATTCTGACTCCGTTGGCCGTCGACCCAGGGCATCCCTTCCCGTTCATATCCAATCTGAGCCTGTCCCTGGCGGTCATTCTGCGCCATCCAACCAGGGGGACAGAGCACTTCGCCCGCCTGAAGGTGCCCACGAGCCAGGGCCGATGGGTTCCATTAGACGAGCCTCACCACTACGTTCCACTCGAGCAGGTAATTGCCAACAACTTGCACGAGCTCTTCCGCGGGATGGAGATCGTACATGCGCACGCCTTTCAGATCACGCGCAATGCCGATGTCCGTCGCAATGAGGAGGAGGCCGATGATCTCATCGAGCTGATCTCCGACGAGCTGCGCGAGCGGCGTTTCGCCCCCGTCGTCCGGTTGGAGGTAGAGCATTCCATGCCCGAGAGAACGCGCCAGCTTCTGGCCCGCGAGCTGTCGTTGGGGGAGGACGACATTTACGAGAGCCAGGGGCTTATCGACCATTCCAGTTGCGAGTTCTTCGCTGATCTGGATGTCCCCGAAGCGAAGTTCGAACCCTGGGAGCCGGTTATCCCCCCACGGCTCCTCTTCGAAGGAGAGTCCAAGGACGAGCCGGATATCTTTACCATCATCCGAAACGGGGATTTGCTCGTTCACCATCCGTACGAGTCATTTCGGGCCAGCGTCCAGCGGTTCATCGAAGAGGCCGCCGAAGATCCCGCGGTCCTCGCGATCAAGCAGACCCTCTACCGCACATCGGAGGAATCACCCATCGTAGAAGCGCTGATCCGCGCGGCCGAACGGGGTAAGCAGGTATCCGTCCTGGTGGAAGTCAAGGCACGTTTCGACGAAGAAAACAACATCGAGTGGGGGCAGATGCTCGAAAAGTCGGGCGTTCACGTGACCTACGGACTCGTCGGCCTCAAGACCCATGCGAAGGTCACCCTTGTTATTCGCGAAGAAGCGGAGGGCCTGCGCGCCTATTGCCATATCGGAACGGGCAACTACAATCCGACCACAGCACGGCTCTACACGGACATTGGCGTGCTCACGTGCTCCCCGGAGATAGGATACGACGTCATCAACCTGTTCCACTACCTGACCGGATACGCGCCGGAGCAGCATTACCAGAAGCTCATCGTCGCTCCGCGCGACATGCGTAAGGCGTTCATCGACATGATTCGCCGCGAAATCGATCATCAGCGTGCGGGAAGTCGAGGGCGGATTATCGCCAAAATGAACGCGCTCGACGATGTGGAGATGATTGGCGAGATCTATCGGGCTTCACGGGAGGGCGTCAAGGTGGACCTGATCGTGAGAGGGCACTGCCGGTTGCGGCCCGGATTGCGCCACTACAGTGAGAATGTTCGTGTGCTTAGTATCGTTGGTCGCTTCCTTGAACACAGCCGGGTCTACTACTTCCGAAATAACGGGAATCCTTTCGTCGGACTCGGAAGTGCGGACTGGCAGCGTCGCAATCTGGACGACCGCGTCGAGGTGATTATCCCCATCGAAGATGCCATCTTGAAGAAGCAATTGGTGCGGACGCTACACATTTGTCTGACTGACAATCGCCTTGCCTGGGATCTGCACCCGGACGGACGTTACGTTCAACGGAGGCCGTCGAACGGGGAGGTGGATAACGGATGCCAGGCCATCATGCAGCGTAAGACCTGGGAAAGGACGAGTGAGCTGGATACCCCGTGGGATATCACGTGATCAAGTACCACGATGCGGGAAGCACATGAAGTGTACTTCCAGGTAAGCCTTTCCAGGCCGGATGATTCGTCCGGATCTCAGTAGTACTTCTCGAAGCGCTTCGGCGACGGGTCGTCGTACGTTTTCTCTTGCCAGTAGCTCGGGGTTTCGCGATCGATCCGCCGCTGAAGGGGATCTTTGCCCATCATGCGCAAGATCAATCCTATCGGTGTGACGGCCAAATAGAAGACGACCGTCAGGATCACGCGCGTCATCACGAAGCCCAAGACGAGTGCCAATCCCATCCACAGGCGATGGGGATGCCGGAGCAGACCAGGAGCCACCAGCCCGAAGAAGATGACGACTCCCCCGACGCCGGCGAGCGCATAGCTTGCCGGAGTCGGTGTCCAGCCGTTCCGCCACACCAGGAGGGCGGCGATCAGGGTGAAGGCCGTTCCGATGGTGACTCCAAAGGGGCGGAGGGCTCGACGACTTTGATCAAGTTGCCGGAGCTCGCTGCGAATGGCCGAGATCATTGCAAGATTCTTCGGTCAGATATGGATTCATTGACCGTATGACGCATTTTGCCAAGATACGAGACATCGTGAAAGTCAATTCGGGACAACGGATGAACGAGGGAGCGAGCTTAGAACCTGGACTGGAAGAAGTCGCCATCGATCGCGAGCGGGTTGCGGAGCATCTTACGACGCTTCGTGAGCTCTCCTGGGGAAAAAGGGGACGCGTTGCGGCGCTAATAGAGACACCTCAACCGCATCGGCATGTGATGCGGACGACGGTGCAAGTGATCAAAGGAAAGGGATTCGCCGGCGATCATGAAAAGAAGTCTTTCTACCGGGGCGCCCTCGTTCCAGGCCGAGAGGTCACAGCCATCTCGGCAGAGGTGCTTCGAACGCTAGGAATCGCCCATCATGTCGTCGGCGACAATTTGATCACAGAGGGGATTGACCTGGCCTTACTGGAGCCGGACGACTCACTGGAGGTCGGCGAAGTACTCCTGCGGAGAAGCGAGAGGCCGCATCGCCCGTGTCGAACATTTCGCGATCGAACGAGTCCGGAGGCCTTCGCCGTCGTGGCACGATACGGATATCGAGGGGCCCTCTTCGTCGTTGAGCGTGAAGGCACGATCACGGTTGGCGACCCCTTGACGATCGTTCCGGCTCAACCCTCGGTCTGACCTAGAGGAAGCGGCGAGAGCGGCCGCGCCTCGAAACGCTGACTACCGCGAACAGCGCGGAGGACGTCTGCGAGCTTATCGAAAACATTCGATTTCCAGATTCGCTCATGCGTCTTGATGACTTCCAGCTGCATGCGACGATACAGGGTCGGATTGGTCTTAGCCAGCTCCTCGAATTTGTCGACCAGATACGCTAACCGATCGCGATACTCTCGGGTGAAGCCGAAGTAAGCGATATCGTTCACTAGCTGCTGATACTGGCGGTCCCAGAGGGTTATTTCGGCTGGATCGGGCCGGCCGTAGGTATTCTCGTCATAACGGAAGGATCTGTCGTCATCCAACACGTTCATTCCAGCTGCTTTGAGCGCTTCGGGCGCCCCAGGTGGCAGGAAAAAGCGTACTGCGATGCCCTTCACGTCCGCCGTGAGGCGCAGGTCGGCATTTGGCTTTACGCTGGCATCTTCTGAGCCACCAGCCGGAAGCGCAAAGTGCTTATTCAGCTTTCTGAATTTGTTATATAGCGTCATCCCTTCCGTATCCGGACCCCAATCGAATTCCTGGCCAGATGCCGCGAGCGTGCGGAGCAGATCGCTCAAGAACAGACGTTCTCCGGGCCGCAGTTGAACGCGGACCGTCCGCAGAGATTTAGACGGATCCACGGGAATTGACTCTGTCGCACGCAGTGCTCCATAGGCAGATGCGACGTAGCCTCTTGAGTAAGACTTAAAGCTGGAGTTGCGTGAAACGTGATCGTATCCCTCGGTGACGGCCCACATGTAGGCGTCCATGACGGTCGTTTCCGGTGTGAACCGGTTCGGCTCGGCCGTGAGAAACATCCGGTAGACCGAATAGATGTTGCCCGGCCCCGTGTGATAGGCCGACAATCCAGGGATCTCGTGGCCCACGGCGTTGACGTACCCGGCAGCCGTAACGAAGGCCGGCTCCATCGTCAATAGAGGGTGCCACTCTTCGTAGACGTCGATGGCATTACCGGCAGCGGTAGGGAGCTTATAGTGATGGATGCCATTCTGTCGGAGCACGTATGGCATCATCTGGTAGCGACTTCGCGCCCCAACCGGCGATACGAGCCGGTCGTCATTGAACGTCTCGACGGTCCCGATTTCCGTCGTCAGAAGGCTTAGGCCCAGGAATCGGGCCAACTGCACTTCATATTCGATAAATTCAGCCTCGCGCTCACGGGCCTCGAGCACCTGATTTCGTCGACCCCATTTGACGGTGACGGCCCCGCGGGGTATCCCGCGAGCCACATATTTCTGCACCAGGTTTCTCGTAGCGTCGCGACGCAGCCGATCGATTCGCCCCCAGTCCCAGCTCTCACCTTCCGAGCGGTTTTCATACGCAGACCGTTCGTCTTCAAACTCGTAGATCTCGAGAAGCTCGTTCGTTCGGTTGTCGACCACCCGGATGGTGAAGTTGTCGTCGGTACCCTGTCGCTCCGCGTAGAGATCTAGAAGGTTGCGAAACTGATGAATGACATTCTGCGATGCCGCTGACTCCTCGGACAGGATCGGACCTGCCGTGTAGGGCAGGAAGAGCACGTCCGGGTGAAGATCGGAACCCTCGAACGTAAAGAGCCCGGCTCCGGAAGACGATGGCCGTTCAAGGACGGGCAGATCAGACTCCGTTACTCGTTCAGTCGGCCCAAAAATGCGAAACAAGTCACGAGCCAGAGATTCCAGGCCCCCGGAGATGGTGATCAGGATGAGCAGTGCGAAGATGGCCACGAGCGACGCCCACAATACCTTCCGCCGCGATGTTTTCGGCGGTAGGGAGTCTTCCATGGCTGCGGGCGAGCCAATATGCTCACTCCCGTTCTGGATTTCGAACCCGGAACGCTCAGTACTTCTTTCTTTCTCCGGCTGCATCTCCATCATTCAAAACTACACGGTGAAAGGTACTTCTTTGGCGGCGCCAAACTAGCGGTGCTCTAAGTACCGAGCTACCGGCCTCACGCTCCTGCGCTTTGGCCGAGGGTGACGGCTTCGTCATCATTTTTACACAACTTACGTGCCGTAGGCGGAGTCCTCAGCAACTTTTCGAGCATTAGCTATCAAATGTTGGAACAATGGGAGCATCTCCTCACCCATTCGTTCGGGATGAAACTGCACTCCCAGGATCGTTCCGTCCTCGTTTTCAATGGCCTCAATTACGCCATCTGGCGCCCTTGCGGCGATTCGAAAAGGGGGGCCGACTTCCGCCACAGCCTGAATGTGCCGAGTGTTAACCTCGAGACTGCTATTCTTCAACAGTCGGCGAAGATAGGACGTTTCCTCGAGGAGAATGCTATGGGAATCCGCGCCTCTTTTCTCACTATGAGACAACGTTCCGGGAATCTGCGCCTGCACGTCGGCATAGATGGTGCCTCCCACGGTCGCGTTGATTAGCTGCATACCGTAACAGATGCCCAGAATCGGTTTCCGCTTTCGCATGAACGCAGCGAGCACGGTGCGATCCGATTCGACCCGGACTGCGTCCGTTTCTTGAATGTCGTCCGGCAATTTCCCGATGAGCCCATCCGTGATTGCCGGTCCGCCTGTGATGACTAACCCATCCAGCAGGTGTACAAATTCATCGACATTCTTGGGATCCTCCAACATGGGAACGATTAGCGGTAACCCGCCCGCGCGCTCCACGGCTGTGACGTAGGCATGCGTGAGTCGTTGCTCGCCCTCGTTGTAGGAAGTAGTTATCCCGATTCGGATCGACATAAGGAACGGTGGAAGAAGATGCTGGGCAGAGTACTACGGAGAACTTAGCGGAATCGGCGGCTATTCGCTGCTGACGGCGATGTTCTCTCGGCCAAAGAGCCGCGTAATCCCTGTCATGAGCTCAGGCGTCGGCTCCACCACAAATCGCCGGCTGCGTACGCGCTGAGGTCCTGCCGGCAAGTCAGGCATCATGATATCGAAATATAGCTTACAAGAGCCGCGATTCTCCTCACAGAGGCCTCGTAATTGTTCGATGGCTTCTTCCCGTACTCGTTGAGTGTCGACGTTCAATACGATGGACTTGACCAGCTGCTCGCGCACCTTCCACATGGGCATGATTTCTCGCGCGATCACTTTTACTCCACCACGCCGTACCTCTACCTCGCCAGTCACCATCACGACCTCGTCAACGACCAGATAATTCTGGACGCGGTCGAATACGTTTGAGAAACAGACGACCTCACCTTGCCCGGTGAAGTCTTCGATAGTGGCGAATGCGATCGGCTTGCCGGACCTGGTCGATCGACGCTGCACGTCCATGATGATGCCGAAAAAGCAGTGTTGGGGGCCTCGTTGGTAGCCGTTCTGATCGCCGTTTCCGGTGGGCTCGCCATCTGGGAGGTTCTCGGCGATGCGTCCGAATTGGGCCGTTGCGAAGGCGCGAGCCTCCGCAGCGTACGCATCGAGCGGATGGCCGGACACGTAGAATCCCATCAGTTCGCGTTCCTCCTTGAGTAAGCGCGATCGCGGCCACCGATCAACGGTGGGGAGCGCAGGCGTCATGACGATTCCCGCTCCCTCCGATCCAAAGAGGGAATTCTGTCCCGCCGCTTTGTCGGCCTGCACACGTTGCGCGAATTGAACCGCCAGATCGATAGCGGCGACCAATTGCGCACGATGTCCCTCGAGCTCATCCAGAGCGCCGGCTCTCGCCAGGCTTTCGAGCGTTTTCTTGTTCACTGCACGGAGGTCGAGATTTCGAACCAGATCAAACAGCGTCTGAAAAGGTCCGTGCTCCTTTCGCACAGCGACGATGGCTTCGATCGCAGCAGTACCGACACCCTTGATCGCCCCAAGCCCGAATCGAATTCGATCACCGTCGACGGTAAAGTGTTTCTCACTGGCATTGATGGAGGGGCCAAGCACCTCGAGACCCATCTGTCGTGCTTCATCCAGCACGGTTGAGAGACGCTTGGTATCTCCCATTTCGTTTGTCATTGCCGCGGCCATGAAAGCAGCCGGGAAATGAGCCTTGAGGTAAGCCGTCTGGTACGCGACAACGGAGTAGGCGGCGCTGTGGCTCTTGTTGAATCCGTAGCCCGCGAACTTGGCCATCATGTCGAAGACTTCGTTCGCCGTCTCCTCGCTGACGCCGCGTTCCTTTGCGCCCTCGACAAAAATGGTGCGCTGCCGGTCCATCTCGGACTGTTTCTTCTTTCCCATCGCTCGCCGAAGTAGATCGGCGCCGCCGAGAGAGTAGCCCCCCATTACCTGCGCAATCTGCATCACCTGTTCCTGGTAGACAGGGATGCCGAACGTTGGCTTGAGAACGGGCTCCAGCATGGGATGCGGAAACTCCACTTTCTCGCGCCCGTGCTTGCGATCGATGTACTTCGGGATGAGGTCCATCGGCCCCGGGCGATACAGGGCGTTCATTGCAATCAGGTCGTCCAGCGTCGTGGGCTGCAATTTTCGCAGCCACTCCCGCATTCCGCTGGACTCGAACTGAAAGATGGCGACGGTATCTCCGCGCTGAAACAGATCGAATGTCTTCTCGTCGTCGAGTGGAATTTGGTCGATGTCGATCCGAATCCCGTAGTTCGCCTCGATCAGATCCAGGGTGTCGTCGAGGACCGTGAGGGTCTTCAGCCCCAGGAAGTCCATTTTCAATAGACCGAACGACTCGACCCAACTCCCATCGAACTGAGTGGTCACCACTTCGTCGCCCTTACTTCGGGCGACCGCAATGGGTACGTATTCACTTACATCACCAGGTGCGATGATCACGCCGGCCGCATGTACGCCCGTATGCCGTGCCGAGCCCTCGAGGACTTGTCCGTAGTGGAGGAGCTTACGAATCTCTGGGTCGTCGCTCTTTTCGAGATCGCGAAGTTCTTTGACCTCCGACAAGGCGGTCTGTAAGCTAACCTTCGGACCCTCGGGGATTAGTTTGGCGATGCGATCCGCTTCGCTGAGGGGAATGCCGAGCACACGTGCGACGTCGCGGATTACCGAGCGCGCACCCATGGTGCCGAAGGTCACGATCTGACAGACGTTCTGCCGGCCATATTTCTCGACGACATAGTCGATCACCATGGCTCGTCCACGGTCATCGAAATCGATGTCGATATCCGGCATCGAAACGCGCTCAGGATTAAGAAATCGTTCGAAAAGTAGGTCGTACTGAAGGGGGTCGATGTTCGTAATTCCGAGGCAGTAGGCTACGGCGCTGCCCGCGGCCGAACCTCTGCCGGGTCCCACGCGAACACCCAGGCGCCGAGCGGCCGACGTAAAATCCTGGACTATAAGGAAATAGCCGGCGTATCCCATCTCGGAGATGATCGCCAACTCGTGGTTCAAGCGCTCCACGACGTCCTGCGGCATCCCCGGATACCTCTCACCAGCCCGCTCGAACACGAGATGCCGGAGATACGCGTCCATGTCTCCGCCGAATTCCTCGGGGATGGGGTAGTGGGGCATGAGCAACCTCCCCATCGGCAACGTGAAATCGCATTTGTCCACAATTTCGCGTGTCGTATCGAGAGCGCCATCCCTGACTATGGGATCCAAACCGGAAAGCGCTGCGCGCATCTCATCGACCGTCTTGAAATAGAACTGGTCGTTCTCAAAACGCATCCTGTTGGGATCGTAGAGATCCTTGCCTGTCTGTAGGCAGAGGAGGACGTCCTGAGCCGCAGAGTCATGCTGTTCGATGTAGTGAACGTCATTCGTCGCGATGACTTTCACCCCATACTCGCGGGCCCACCGAAGGAGGACCTCGTTGCAACGCTTCTGATCGGCTATGCCATGGTCCTGGATTTCGATGTAATAGTCCTCTCCGAAGATGGCGAGGTAGTCTTCGAAGACGCTCCTCGCCGTTTCTTCACCTCGAGTCAGGATAGTCTGAAGTACTTCTCCCTGGAGGCAACAGGTTGTAGCGATCAGTCCCTCGCTGTACCGCTCGAGCAGATCTTTGTCGATGCGCGGCTTGTAATAGTAGCCCTCAACGAAAGAAAGGGAGGAGAGCTTGATCAGGTTGCGGTAGCCGGTCTCATTCTTGGCGAGTAGTACCTGATGGTATCGAGTGCGATCGTCCCGATTGACCCTCCCTCTCGGCGCCAGATAGAACTCGGAGCCGATGATGGGTTTAATGCCTGCTTTTCGAGCTGCGGCATAGAATTCGGGAACGCCGTATAGATTCCCGTGATCGGTGATGGCGAGGCCGGACATGCCCTGCGCCGCCGCTTTGTCGACTAGGGTCTGGATTCGTGCGGCGCCGTCCAGCAGAGAATACTGAGTGTGGCAATGCAGGTGGCTGAAATCACACATGCGCGAACGTTCCTATACAGCTCACGGATCTCGCTCCGAATGAAACCACGGTATGTCCGGGCATCAATAACTGTGGAAAGCTTGTTATCAACGAGCCCGGATCGGTCAGAAGCTCCGCTCTCAAGGTGACAATCCTATGTCATGCTAACGACCCTTCTTTACAGATACTCGAATAGGCCCCACGTTGTCTGGTGAGCCGCTCTCCAGGCCTGCTCAAGACGGCAGACTGTCCGCGAGACATGCAGCGAAGCATCCGATACATAATTCACCTTGACGATCCACACGCGAGCGATCCACTCTTCCTCCAGAGCCTCGGTCGTGCGCTCGCACTGGCTGCGCTTCGACCTGCGCCGATCATCGTACACGGCAGCGCGGAAGTAGCTGAACACTTGCTTGAAGCCGAAGGCATCTTCCACCAACGGGAAGGCGGTGTGATACCGATTCAGTCGCTGAGGGAGCACCAATTGGTGGAGCGAGCCGGACGCCATCTCAATCAACAAATTTCCGCGATCTTAAACGAGGCCGCACTGGCCAACGTGGCCGTCTTCGGCACACAGCGACGCGCCCTCGTGGTGGAGGACGGGCGCGTACATGCCCGAGATGGTGCTTGGATTGCCGAGCTCTCCAAGCAGGGAGTGACACCGATCGTGGCCGCCTTCGCCCGAGACGCGGAGGGGGAGAGGTCCGGTGAGGTACCACTCGTAGACGCCGAGCTAGCCATCGCCCATCTGCTTCATCCGGAGCCGGTCGAGGTCGTGATATTCACCCGTACGAACTTGCCGGGTATCATGGAGGGCGGCCGCACGATCGAGCAGATCAATATCGGAGATCCGAAAATCGTTGCATCCGTCAGCGATCGGATTGGAATGGAGATGATCGTGAACGCCGGGTACTCCGTGCTGCTGACGAATACTACCCGGCTCGCGGACCGAACCGGCCCGGTCGGCACGCACGTGCGTAAGGACCACATCGACCCTTGAATCACGATTCTCACTACGGGCGACGCCGCACGCCATCAACTTGACAGGGGCGAATTGGGAGTTTATGTTCGTACATGGGCAATACCACCACGCACCCCCCACATCACAATCCACAGGAGGTCACTAATGAGTCGTTTTACAGAACTGAAGGATTTCGTTGAATCGCTCGAGGAAGACTTTACGAAATTCTATCAGAAAGGGAATAAGGCGGCGGGTACGCGCATACGCAAAGCGATGCAGGACCTAAAGCGCAAGGCTCAGGATATTCGTGTGGAGATTCAGGACAGGAAGAACGAGACGTAAGCCTTTGGATCATTATCGGCACCGTCGCGAAGGCTATGCTGATTCCGGCGTAGCCTTTCGTATGTGTACTGAATTGGTGCCGTCGGTTGTAGTAAGCGGTCCCATGTATCGCGTAGTATCAGTTGTCTTTCTGGCCCTGGCGGTTTTTCAGATTCCCATGGAATCGGCCAGGGCGCAGGACGCGGACACCGTTAATTATCCCATCTGGGAGTCCCATCTAACGGCCAAGCTCAATGCTGCACAGGCCGGCTACAGCAAGTGGACGGAGGGCGGGCTAAACTCGCTGTCCGCCACGACGAGCCTGGACGGCAAATTCGAGCGCACGTCGCCGAACTGGCGGCAGACCCACGAAAGTCGGCTTGCCTTCGGTGTCCTGAAGCAGGATACCTTGAATGTCCGCAAAGCAGACGACATCATCCGGCTTGCGAGCCAGGTGAGCTACCGGGGCAACGGCCTCTTCAAGAAGTTCAATCCGACGGCAGCGGCGACGATTCGAACGCAGTTTGCCCCTGGTTTCGCCTACGACCAGAACCCCTTCGGAGATGGACGCAGGCCGCCGGTCAAGGTATCGGACATCGGGTCGCCCGCTACCTTCACACAGTCCCTCGGATTCTCGTATGCGGCTAGCTGGGGATTCAAGCAGCGGTTGGGAATCGCATCGAAGGAAACACTCGTGGCGATCGAGTACTTGCGCCCCATCTACGGCTTACGTCCTTCTCAGGGCGTTCGATTTCAAATGGGTATCGAATCCCAGACCTCGGTGGACAAAGAGATCTTCCGCAACGTTCGGTACAAGTCCACGCTGGGCCTTTTCGCCGCGTTCAATCAGGAAGAACTGCCCGACATGCTATGGGAGAATCTCGTGGCGATGAAGGTAAACTCCTGGTTGAGTGCCGACTTCGAGTTCGTGGCGCTGTACGATCGCGATATCCGTGATGACATCCAGATCAAGGAAATCTTCTCGATCGGCATATCCTTTCTGATAATCTGACAGCGAATTGACGCGCGATTGAGCTGAATTCGGACGTTACCAGGCGTCTTCCGCGGGCTTACCTTCGCCTGCT
>Ga0079224_100004990_pt1 | contig 17343 bp, 13 predicted proteins | sample Stecom2015_FD_80414 | JGI IMG/M metagenome (GOLD analysis project Ga0079224, IMG submission 80414) | Agricultural soil microbial communities from Utah to study Nitrogen management - Steer compost 2015 | ecosystem: Environmental > Terrestrial > Soil > Agricultural land | place: USA: Utah... | reverse complement strand
GCCGAGCTCGCGATGATCGCGCGCGTGACCCGCGAAGGCCGCCCGCGCCTCGACCCCGAGGCCGCGCGCATCGTGCGCGCGCTGCCGTACCCGCGCAGCTACCTCGACTTCGAGACGATCGGCTTCGCGGTGCCGCGCTGGGCGGGCACGCGGCCGTACCAGCAGGTGCCGTTCCAGTGGACCTGCATCGTCGAGCACGCAAGCGGCGACGCCGCGCGCGGCCGGCTCGAGCAGCGCGAGTTCCTCGACCTGTCGGGCGCCGACCCGAGCCGCCCCTGCGCCGAAGCGCTCGTGCGCGAGCTGCCGGCCGAGGGCCCGGTGATCGCCTACAACGCGCAGTTCGAGCGCGGCGTGATCGAGCGGCTCGCGAACCAGTATCCCGACCTCGCGCAGCCGCTACGCAGCATTGCCGCGCGCCTGTTCGACCTGCTGCCGGTGGTGCGCGCGCACTACTACCACCCCGACATGCGCGGCTCGCGCTCGATCAAGGCGGTGCTGCCGACGATCGGCGCGGGGATGGATCACGCGGAGCTGGGGGAGGTGCAGGACGGGACGGCGGCGCAGGCGGCTTACCTGGAGGCGGTGAGCGAGGGGACGGGGAAGGAGAGGAAGAATGAGTTGGGGGAGGGGTTGAGGAGGTATTGCGGGATGGATGTGAGGGGGATGGTGGAGTTGGCGGGGTTTCTCGGCAGACCGATCCAGGCAAATGGACTAGTCCGATGAAATTGCGTTTCCCGCCGTCCAAGATTCAGCTCTACGCGCAAAGGTATTCTTACACTCGTCACGAGACGAAACTCCTTGAGATGCGTCCGTCAGTACAGCGCGCGGGGCTCATGACAAAGCGGCAGCTTCGCCTGCTTGCCAAGTGGAAATCACCGCGCAGTGCGGGCCTCGTCGAGAGCAACTCAGAGGCCTATATACAAGAAATCACTGCTTTCGCTCTTAGGACCCCCGAAGATCGAGCCCAGATCGAGTCATTGACACTACTCGACGGGGTTAGCTGGCCTACCGCATCGGTAGTCCTACATATGTTTCACCGAGACCCGTATCCGATCTTGGATTTTCGGGCGCTCTGGTCGGTGCAAACCGATGTTCCCAGGCAGTACACATTCGAGTTCTGGAAGAGGTATGTCGACTTCTGCCGCGCGGTCGCTCATCGGGCGTCCACCCCAATGCGTGTGCTTGACCAAGCGTTATGGCAATACTCAAGAGAGAACCAGCCGGCGCGTCCGGTGTAGCACGTCTGACACTTGCTCGATAGGAGTGTGCCCAATTGCGTAACCGAGCACATCGGCGCCGATGGCATCGGCCGCGACAGTGATGGCCTCACTCACGAGTTCGACAACCAGGAGCCATGCCGACGTCCAGGTGCGCCGCGCTTTGAACGAAGCGATCGCACGGTACGCGGAACTCTGGTCTCGCCCCGACCTGAGCGAGACGGTCTCGACGCGGTTCTCGACACGCCTGTCGAAGAGCTGGGCCCGTACCAACCTCGAAAGTCGAACGATTACACTTGCGGCCACCTTGCAAGGCGATCTTTCGCGCCTCGAGGAAGTTCTGTGCCACGAGCTCGCCCACATCGCGGCACACGACTCGGTCGGCCGCCAAGAGGGCCCACATGGACCGACCTGGAAACAGCTTGTTCGCATCGGAGGATTCGAGCCGCGATTACGGCTGGCTTACGGCGACGACGCCCCTCGGGTCGTCGTTCGCCGCCCCTCGCGGTTTCTGCATCGCTGCCCCGTCTGCGACTTCTCTAGGGTCGCCGCACGGCCCGTCAGCTCATGGCGCTGCGCGGATTGTGTAATGGCCGGCTTGCGCGGGGATCTCGTCATCACTGAAAAACGGGCGCCGGCATGAACGAGCCGCCGACGAAATGCCCGTTCTGCGAGCCGGACGAGAAGCGAGTGATACGCAGGTTCAATCACGTCTTTGCTCTATGGGATGGTTTTCCGGTCTCCGAAGGGCACGCGCTTATCGTCCCATATCGCCACGTTCCGACTTGGTTCGACGCATCGCCCGAGGAACGGGCTGCCCTCTTCGGATCGATCGACGCAGTGTGCGCCGAGATCGACGTGCGTCTGCCAACCACCGGCTTCAACTTTGGCATCAATGTCGGGCAGTCGGCAGGTCAGACCGTCCCTCACCTTCACCTTCACGTGATACCGCGGCGCGCTGGTGACGTACCGGATCCGCGAGGGGGCGTGCGTTACGTCATCCCGGAGAAGGCCAACTACCTGGCGGCGGGGAATAGGCCGCCAAACATCCGGCACGCCAGCGAGCCACGGGTACTCGAAACACTGCTGACGACCGGTGACGACAATCCTCTTCTGACCCAGCTCGAACGCGATCTATCCGACGCGCGGTCGCTGGACGTTGCAGTGGCGTTCGTCATGCCGAGCGGTGTCGAGCGGCTCTACCCACATTTCGAGGATCTTCTCGAACGCGGCGGCGTCCTTCGGCTGTTGACGGGTGACTATCTCGACGTCTCCGATCCGAACGCGCTGCAAAGGCTCGTCGACTTGCGGGCACTCTACGGCGCGGAGAAATGCCAGCTGAGAGTCTTCGAGAGCAAGGGCAGAAGCTTTCATCCGAAGGCCTACGTGGTCTCGCACGTCGGAGGGAGAGGTGCGGCCTACGTCGGAAGCTCGAATCTTTCCGCCTCCGCTCTCGTGGATGGGATCGAGTGGAACTACCGGATCCTTTCTTCGCGCGATGCCGATGGATGGCAGCAGGTGAGCAACGCATTCGAGGCCTTGTTTAACCACGCCGTGACGCGAGAACTGGACGAATCCTGGCTCTCCGATTACCGACGCCGCAGGCAAGCGCCGAGCCACCGCAAGAGTGACGTCGACGAAAAGATCGAGTTGCCGCTACCGCCGGCGGAGCCCAATGTCGTCCAGAGGGAGGCGCTCGCGGCATTGGCGAAAACCCGGGACGACGGCTATCGTGCCGGTCTCGTCGTCATGGCCACGGGTTTGGGCAAGACCTGGCTCGCAGCGTTCGACAGTTCGGATCCGAAGTACCGGCGTGTTCTATTTGTCGCGCACCGGCAAGAAATCCTGAGTCAGTCGATCGCCACATTTCGGCGTATTCGGCCAAACGCGTCGATCGGCCTTTATATGGGGAGCGAGCGCGCACTCGAAGCGGACATCCTGTTCGCGTCGATCCAGACGCTAGGTCGGAACGAGCACTTGCGGCGCTTCGATTCGCGAGCCTTCGACTATATCGTCGTCGACGAGTTTCATCACGCGTCGGCAGCGACGTACCGACGCCTGATCGATCATTTCGAGCCGCAGTTCCTGCTCGGTCTGACCGCGACCCCTGAGCGCACCGATGGGGGAGATCTGCTGGCGCTGTGCCAAGAGAACCTGGTCTTTCGCTGTCTGGTTCCGAGAGGAATCGAGGAGGGGTTGCTTTGCCCCTATCAGTACTTCGGCGTGCCCGACGACGTCGATTACGCAAACATACCTTGGCGTAGCACGCGCTTTGACGAAGAAGCGTTGACCAAGGCGGTCGCCACTCAGCGCCGAGCCGAGAATATTTTGGAGCAGTGGCGCAAGCGCGGTGGCAAGCGCACCCTCGCCTTCTGCGTCTCGCAGCGTCATGCCGACTTCATGCGGCGCTGCTTCTCTGACCAAGGCATAGCCTGCGCGGCAGTGCATGCCGGACCATCGGCCGATTCGCGCTCGGCCTCGTTGGAGCGTTTGGCGGCCGGAGACTTGCAGGTGATCTTCGCCGTCGACATGTTCAACGAGGGAGTCGACGTTCCTGCCATCGACACGGTGATGATGCTTCGGCCCACCGAGTCGCAGATCGTCTGGTTGCAGCAATTCGGTCGCGGTCTGCGAAAACACGAGGACAAGCGGCTGACGGTCATTGACTACATCGGTAACCATCGCAGCTTCCTGCTCAAGGCCCGAACGTTGCTAGAACTCGCGGGAGGTGGCGATCGCGCGTTGTCTGCTGCGCTCGAACGGGTCGAAGCCGGGACTTTCGAGCTGCCGCCCGGTTGCGAGGTCACCTACGACCTCGAGGCCCTGAACATCATGCGCGCGCTGCTTCGGATCCCGGCCGATCCGGCCGATGCCCTGCGCGAGTACTACATCGACTTCCGAGAGAGAAACGGCGCGCGGCCGAGCGCCTCCGAGGCATTCCACGACGGCTATCTCCCGCGCACGGCGCGAAGGGCTCACGGATCGTGGGTTGGCTTCGTCTCGACGATGGGCGACCTGGACGGCGAGGAGAGGCACGCGCTCGATATCGCGCGGCCGTTCTTGGAGGCGCTGGAATCGACCAAGATGACGCGCAGCTTCAAGATGCTCGTTCTCCTGGCGATGCTGAACACCGATACGCTTCCCGGCCGCGGCATACGAATCGAAGACCTGAGCGCCGAGTTCGTCCGACTCGCCCGTCGCAACCCGAAGCTCGCTGCCGACCTCGGGGCTGGCGTCGACGACGCCATCGATGCACGGCCCCTGATCGAGCGGAACCCCATCGTGGCGTGGACCGGCGAGGGCGCAGTTCCGGGGAGCGCAGCATTCGAGTACTCGGCGAGCGTCTTCCGCTATCGGCAATCGATTCCGGATTCAGCGCGAGCGGGTTTTCAGCGACTCGTTCGGGAGCTCGCCGAATGGCGACTAGCCGAATACCTGTCGCGCAATGACGAGGCGCCGCTGCAGGACGCCTTCACGATGAAGGTCAGCCATTCGGCCGGGCAACCGATTCTCTTCCTGCCGGATCGCTCGAAGGTCGCGGCCATCCCCGAGGGATGGCAGTCGGTGTTGATCGACGGCAGGCCCTATCGGGCAAACTTCGTGAAGATTGCCGTCAACGTCGTGCGTGCGGCGGATAGCGACGACAACGCACTTCCGGCGATCCTTCGCGGGTGGTTCGGCCACGATGCGGGGCGCCCAGGGACTAACCACACCGTCGTTTGCGAGCATGTCGAGGGCGAATGGGTTATCCGCCCGGCCACGCGCCGCGGTGATGACGAGGCGGAGGTGTTCAAGCGCTATTCGCGCGAACAGATTCCCCGCCTGTTTGGCGACCAGTTTTCGGAGGCGCGCTGGAATTCAGGCTTCGTATTGATTACTCCGGAGAACCCGAGGCACGCCGTTCTCTTGGTTACGCTTCACAAAGGAGACATGGCAAGTCACTTTCAGTACGGCGACCACTTTCTCGCGCCCGACTTGTTTCAATGGCAGAGCCAAAATCGTACGAAGCAGTCCGGTAAGCACGGTGCGTTGATACGTGATCACGCGACTCTGGGCGTCTCGGTGCACTTGTTTGTCCGGGCCGAGAAGAAGCGAGCGGGAGGCGCCGCAGCACCGTTCGTCTATTGCGGGCCTGTGACGTTCGTGGAATGGGAAGGCGAGGCCCCCATTACGGTGCGTTGGCGGTTGCCGCAGCCTTTGCCGGACCGTTTGATCGCCGAGTTCAATGTTGCGTCATCAGAGGAGTCCCCGGACTCGAGAAATGGATAAAACGCTCTCATTGCCTGGAGTCGATAGCGAAGGGGCCGCCATCGCCGCGACGAGGGCGGAGCTCTCGGCGTTCTGGAATTGGTTCGATGACTCAATAGTGATCGACCGCCATGGCAGGCCGGTGGTGGTCTATCGTGGCGAATACGGAGCGCCCGATTCAGCCCCCTTCTTGAGTACGCGACTTGGCTCCCTTTCGTTCGGTGACCGTGAAACGGCGTTGGGTTATGCCCATCATCCAAACAGACCGGGAGACGCTTCAACATGTCCGAGGGTTCATGCGGCGTACTTGGCGATCGGGCACCCGGCCGTGAACCAGCCGGAGGATCCGTTTATCGAATTGACCACGCTCGAGGCGGTGTTTGGACGGTATGACGCCGAGCGAATCGCGAAGAAATTCGCTACATGGATCATGCAGACGTCGCCGTGGGTAAACGGCGAGATTCGTGCGAAGACAGTCGACGAATTTCTTGATACCCACCCAGACGGGCTTGCACGTTTGTATGTTCAAGCCTTTCCGCTTTTCGACGACCCGGAGGAAGTTGCCCATATGAAGGCGTATGGCTTCGACGGGGCGATCCACGGAGGTGCGGGTTTGAATGCCGGTGGGGTCGAATATCGGGTATTCGACGCCGACTCCGTCTGGGAAGTGCCGTCAGAGGCCATCAGCGGGCCAACAAGTTCGCTGCGCGGCTATCGGAGGAATCGTCAATGAAGCGCTGGGCCGCTCTTGTAGCTTGCGCGATCTCTTGGGACGCATGCGGCGCGACGATCTATCTCTGCAGAGCCTATGGCGGCGGGTCGTTCTGGTCGAGTTCCCACTGCTCCCAGCAGAAGGCGCTGATCGAACGGATCGTCAGCGTTCCCGACGGCATGCCTTTCGACCAACAAGTGCAGCTCGGCGAGCAGGATCGCGCGAATGCGGCGAGACTCCGCACGCCGCCGCCCCCTGTTCAATCAGCGGGGCAATCAACAGGCAGCAACGGCATTACGTGCGAAGCATTGAAGGCGCACATCGCCAGTATTGACACACGCGCAAGGATGCCTCAGTCGGCGCAAACGCAGGATCTGCTAAGAATGGAAAAGCGCAAGGCGCAAGCGCAGAGCGCGCGATTGGGGTGCTGACGGTTTATGACTGGAATGTCGCTGTGACTGACCTTCAAACGAGTACTGCCGCCTATGCGGCCATCGAGGCCCGCACCTTCCGCGCCAGCGCCCTGACCCGCGGCCCCTGGGACCCCAATCACCAGCACGCCGGCCCCCCCATCGCCCTGGTCTGCCGCGCTGTCGAGCAAGCCGCCCACGAGCACGGCCTCACCCACATCGCCCGCCTCACCGCCAACCTGCTGCGCCCCGTCCCGATCGGCGACCTCATCGTCGAAGTCATGACCGACTACGTCGGCCGCAACGCCGGGCACTTCTCGGCCCACCTGATGGCCGGCAACAAGGACGTCGCGCGTTTCACGGCCCTCGCGCAACGCGAGTCGCCCTGCGAGTTGCCGGCGGAACTCCCCGGACATCCATTGCCGATGGCGCCGCTCGCCCCCGAGGCCTCGCCGCCGGCGACCTTCCCGTTCGCTGGCCGGCAGGTCGGCTATGCCGACCTGGTCGAGACGCGTCTCGCACAGGGAACGTTCTGGAAGGGTCCCTGCGCGATCTGGTTCCGCCTGCGTCATCCGCTGCTGGAGGGCGAGGCGCCCAGCCCCTATCAGCGGGTCGCGGTCGCCGCGGACTCCGGCAACGGCATCAGCGCCGTTCTCGACTACCAGCGCTACAGCTTCGTGAACTCGGACCTCACCATCAACCTGTTGCGACGGCCGGTCGGCGAGTGGATCTGCCTCGATGCGCGCACCGCGGTCGGTCCGGACGGTGGCGGCCTCGCCGAATCGGCGCTCTATGACGCGCAGGGCCTGATCGGACGCGCGACGCAGAGCCTGGCGGTGCGCCTGCGATCGTCGTGAGCCCTTCTCGAGGATGCCGGAGGCGCTCCAGCCTGTAGCCGGCTGGCGGTGGTGGAGGGCAGGGCTTCCCTGATTCCTTCTCGGCGCGACCGGAAGCCAGGTCCGAGACTTCAGGCCGGTGCGTCGGACGAAATGATCCAGAGCACTTTCGAGTGGGTCGCCGCGAGGTTTCGGAACCAGTGCGGCTGGCTGCTATCGAATTGGAAGCTGTCACCCTGTTCGAGGGTGCAGATGCGCTCGCCGACCGTCAGCTCGAAGCGCCCTTCCAGAACGAGGCCGGCTTTCTCGCCGTTGCGCGTCCAGGGCTCGGCTCCCGAGCCGCCACCCGGTTCGATCACCAGCATGATGACTTCCAGGCATGAGTGCCCGGGTGGTGACAAGAGCTCCTTGACGAGCCCCAGCTTCTCGAACTGAAGCCGTGATCGGTGGTTGGCACGGACGACGAGATCGTCCCTGCTGCTTCGCGCCTCGCCGCGAACGAAGAAGCTCGCCAGTGGCACGCCCAATGCAATGCGAAGGCGTTCCAGCGTTTTCAGTGAGGGAGATGTCTGGCCGCGCTCGATGTGGCTGAGCATCGCGACCGAGACCTGTGAAAGCAGCGACAGCTCGGCGAGCGTCATTGCCTTTTCGCTCCGAAGCTCCCGCAAGCGGGAGCCAAGATCATCGAGCGCAAGTGAATCGCCCGCGTCATCCGGCTTCATTCGTTGGATCTGCTTTCAGGGATAGTGGGCTGGCCGAGGGTTGGCGAGTGGAACGGCGACGCTTTCGGATTGTACCGATCAGGCTAAGGGATTTCACCAACAATGAAATGAAGGGGGCCGGTGCAGCTATTTACAGTCCAGAATTTCAATGCGATGATAAATCAACCTGAAGGTTCGTCATCATCGACGGCGCCTGCAATCAGATGACGGTACGTCGTCATCGCGAAACGGGGGAGCAATGACGCACATCCACCGACTCGAGTCGGGCAAGCGACTCAGTGAGGTTCTCGTTCATGACGGGCGAGCGTTCGTGAGCGGGCAGACTGCGGACGACTCCACCCAATGCATCCGCGGCCAGACCCGCCAGGTCCTGGGGGCCATCGACCGTCTGCTTGAACTGGCCGGCACCGATCGGACGAGGGTGCTCTTCGCCAACATCTGGTTGCGTGATCTGGGGGATTTCGACGCAATGAACGAGGTCTGGGAGGGATGGATTCCCGAGGGTTGCGCGCCGGCGCGGGCGACCGTCGCCGCGGGCATCCTGGGTGGCGATGACGTCAGGATCGAGATCGCCCTGCAGGCGGCGGTCTGACCAAACATTGAGGAGGTGGGAAATGAGGGTAGTGCGAGGATTCCGCCGGCTCGCCCGGCTTCTGGGGTACGCAGCAATCGTCGCGATCGTTGCGCCGCTGTCGATCGCGAACGCTCAGCAGCGCGGAGGAACGCTGATCATCACGACCACGCCGGAACCGGCGGTCATCACGAATGCCTTCAGTTCGGCCCCGGTGACCAACGAGGTTGGCACGAAGATCTTTGACGGCCTGCTCGAGTACGACGCGGACCTGAAACCGATTCCGTCACTCGCGGAATCGTGGACGGTCAGCCCGGACGGCAAGACGGTGACCTTCCGCCTGCGCAAGGGCGTTTCCTGGCACGACGGCAAACCCTTCACCAGTGCAGACGTCCAGTTCTCGCTGCTCAAGGTGGTGCGGGAATATCATCCGCGCGGGCCCGGAAACCTCGGCGCGATCGTCGCGATCGACACGCCGGATGCACACACCGCGGTCGTCCGCCTCGCACATCCGTATCCGCCGATGATGAAGGGGCTGTCGAGCCTCGAAGTGCCGATTCTTCCGAAACACGTCTACGACGGCACCGACTTTCGCAACAACCCGGCAATGAACGCCCCGATCGGAACCGGGCCGTTCAAGTTCTCGAAATGGGAGAAGGGGAGCTTCATCCAGCTCGAGCGCAACGACAAGTACTGGCGCGAAGGGCGCCCGTATCTCGACCGGCTGATCTTCCGCTTCATCGCCGACGCCTCGACCCGCGCAGCGGCCATCGAGAAGGGCGAAGTGCACGTCGCGACGTTCGGAACCATCAATCCTGTGGAGATGCGGCGCCTGGAGAAACTGCCGCATCTCGAGATCGCGGCGGGCGGCTACGAAGCGCTGGCTCCCGTGATGCTGATCGAGCTTAACACCATCCGTGCTCCGCTCAACGACAAGCGTGTTCGCCAGGCCATCGCCTACGCAATCGACCGGAAGTTCATCCTGGAGAACATCTGGTACGGCTTCGGGAAGCCGGCAGTCGGCCCGATCTCGTCGGTCTACTCGGGGGCAGGTCTGTACACCACGGAAGGCGTGCGACGGTACGACGTCAAGGATCGCCTCGACATCGCCAACCGGCTGCTTGACGAGGCGGGCTACAAGCGCGGCGCCGACGGCATTCGCTTCAAGATGGTCCACGACGTCGGCCCCTTCGGCGAGGACTGGCGGCGGATGGGCGAATACATCAAGCAAGCCCTGGCTCGCGTGGGAATCGATGTTGCGATCCGCAGCAACGACTCGCCTACCTACATGCGGCAGGTCTTCACCGATCACGACTTCTTCATGGCCTCCGGATGGTTCATCGGCATGGCAGATCCGACGCTGGGCGTCCAGCGCCAGTACTGGTCCAAGAACATCAAGCCCGGAACGCCGTTCAACAACACCACCCGTTACAGCAATCCCGATGTCGACAGGCTGTGGGAGGCGGCCCAGACCGAACTCGATCCGGAGCGACGCGCCAGGATCTTCCATGACATCCAGCGCCAGATCGTCGACGACAGCCCTGTGATCTGGCTCATCGAGATGGCGCTCGTGGCGGTTCAGAACACCAAGGTTCAGAACCTGATTACGACGCCGCTTGGAATCCGCGGCGGACTTTACGAAACCTGGCTCAAGCCCTAGCGCGGCCTTGCTGGCGCCCGGGGCAATTCAGTTCACGCCCCGGGCACCGAATGCTGGAGATCGCTCATGTGGAAGGCCCGCGCCAGGTACATCTTTGGGCGCCTGCTCCACGGCGTCCCGATCGTGCTTGCGATCGTCGTTGCCAACTTCTTCCTGATTCGCCTTGCGCCCGGCGATGCAGCTCAAGTCCTGGCCGGGGAGGCGGGCGCGGCGACTGAACAGTACATGCAGCAGATCCGCAGCCAGTTCGGCCTCGATCGCCCGCTGGCCGTGCAGTTTTTCAGCTACATGAAGAACATTCTCGTCTTCGATCTCGGGTACTCGTTTCGCCACGGCCGCACCGTGGCGAGCTTGATTCTCGATCGCCTCGGTGCGACCGCTCTGCTGATGTTCGTCTCGATGGCCCTGTCCCTCGGGATGGGGATTCTTCTCGGCACGATCGCGGCACGTCGAAATCGGAGCTCGGCGGCCGCCTTGATCATGCTGGTTGCCATCGTGTCGTACGCGACACCGCTGTTCTGGGTCGGGCTGATGTTGATCATTCTCTTCTCGATCAATCTCGGATGGTTTCCCACGAGCGGAATGTCGACAGTCGGCCTGGATGCCACGGGCCTGGCCTATGCGCTGGACGTCGCTTATCACCTGGTGCTGCCGGCAATCACCCTGTCGTTCTTCTACATGGCGCTGTACACGCGACTGATGCGCGCGTCGATGCTGGAGACCTTGCGGCTCGATTTTGTACGAACCGCGCGGGCCAAGGGGATATCCGAACGCAAGATCGTGCGTCGGCACGTGATTCGAAACGCGATCCTGCCAGTGTTCACGATGGCCGGGGTCCAGGTTTCGGGGATGCTCGGCGGATCGGTGATCGTCGAATCGGTTTTCGGGTGGCCCGGCCTGGGATTGCTCGCATTTGAGGCGTTGTTTGCACGGGATCTCAACCTGTTGCTCGGCATCTTCTTCCTGAGTTCGATTCTCGTCGTCATCACCAATGCACTCGTCGATCTGGCCTACACGATGATCGACCCGAGGATCGAACTGGCACGAGGTCGAAGCAATGCCTGAGCCGCACGATCCTGCAAGCGCCGCCTGGGGTCGTTTCCGGCGCAACCCTGGCGCCCTGGTCGGCATGACGATCCTCGGCTGCGTCATCTTGCTTGCCGTGGCTGCGCCCGTTCTGTATCCCGACGATCCCTTCCAGATGGTCGGAAGACCGTTCGCCAGGCCATTCGATGAGTTCCTGTTCGGCACCGACATGCTCGGGCGAGACATCGCAGCGGGCATTGCGCATGGTGCACGGATCTCGCTGTTGGTCGGCGTGGTGGCAACGCTGGTAATTGTCACGCTCGGAACCCTGATCGGCGGCGTTGCGGGCTACTACGGCGGGCGCATCGACACGCTTCTGATGCGCTTGACCGAGTTCTTCCAGACGATACCCACCTTCATTGGCGCAATCGTCATCGTTGCCGTGCTCCAGCCGACACTTGCCAACGTCATCGGGGCAATTGCAGCGGTGTCGTGGGCACCCCTTGCGCGACTCGTGCGCGGCGAGGTGATCGGCGTCAAGAACCGCGAATTCGTTCAGTCGTGTGTCGCGCTCGGAATGAGCGACTCGAAGATCTTCGTCGTACAGATATTGCCCAACGTGCTGTCGACCATCGTGGTGGCCGGGTCGTTGATGGTGGCTACCGCAATCCTGTTCGAGTCCGGGCTCTCGTTTCTCGGACTGGGTGATCCAAACGTAATGACCTGGGGATTCATGATCGGGGCCGGGCGCTCGGCGATGAGGACCGCCTGGTGGATGGTGACGATCCCGGGCATTGCGATCCTGCTCACTGTGCTCGCCATCAATCTGGTCGGCGACGCCCTCAACGAGGCCTTCAATCCGAGGCTGAAGGCGTGAACGGGACAAGCAGCGTACTCAGCATCCGGAAGCTGAGGACCGAGTTTCGATCCGAGGCCGGGCACTGGTTCCCGGTTGTCCGCGACATCGATCTCGAACTGGCGGCAGGAGAAACGCTTGCGGTGGTGGGCGAGTCGGGCTGCGGGAAGAGCATGCTCGCATACTCGATGATGCGGCTCGTGCCTCAGCCCGCCGGAAGAATCGGCGGCGGCCAGGTCTGGCTCGCCGGGCAGGACCTGCTGTCACTGTCCGAGCGGGACATGCGCGCCATCCGTGGGCGAGAAATGTCCATGATTTTCCAGGAGCCCATGACCAGCCTGAATCCGCTGATGACCGTCGGGCGGCAGGTGGTCGAGAGCATCGTCGAACATGAGCGTTGCCGGCCGGCGCAGGCCACGCGCCGCGCCCTCGAACTGCTGGACCTGGTGGGCATCCCCGAACCAGGCAAGCGGTACGAACAGTACCCGCATCATCTTTCGGGCGGAATGCGCCAGAGAGTCATGATCGCGATCGCGCTGGCGTGCAAGCCGAAGGTGCTCATCGCCGACGAACCGACGACCGCGCTGGACGTGACGATCCAGGCCCAGGTCCTGGCCCTGATCGATCGCCTCAAGCGCGACCTCGGAATGGGCGTGATCCTGATCACGCATGACCTCGGCATCGTCGCAGAGTGGTCGCAGCGGGTGATGGTCATGTACGCCGGAAGAAAGGTCGAGGAGGCCGACGTCGAATCGTTCTTTGTGGCGCCGATGCATCCGTACAGCCGCGCACTGATGGAGAGTGTCCCGCAGCCAGAGCTTGCTGCAGCAGGGCAGAGTCTTGAGCTCGCTGAAATCCCTGGCGCCGTTCCGGCGCTCGACAAGATGGGTCCGGGCTGCGCATTTGCCACGCGCTGTTCCTACGCGCGCGACTCATGCTTGCCGGCGGAGCCCGCGCTCCGCGATCTGGGCGCTGGCCGCGTGGTCGCGTGCGTGCGCGCCGAGGAATTCGCGTCGTGAGCACTGCTCGCGAGTTGCTGTCGGTCACGGGGCTGGTCAAGCACCATCACACCGCGGGCGGAATGGTGCGCGCGGTCGATTCGGTTTCGTTTGGCGTCGCAACCGGAGAGACGCTCGGGCTGGTGGGCGAATCGGGGTGCGGGAAGTCGACGCTCGGCCGAACACTCATCAGGCTTCATGAACCGGACGAAGGTGCCATAGTCTTCGATGGCACGGACATCACGCACCTCGGCAGGCGCGCCCTGCGACCGGTGCGGCGTCACCTGCAGATGATCTTTCAGGACCCGTATGCATCATTGAATCCGCGCCGCAGCGTCGAACAGATCCTGTCCGAGCCGTTCGAAGTTCACGGCGTTGGCGATCGGTTCGATCGGCGCGAACGGGTCGGCAGCCTTCTCGCACGGGTGGGCCTGCGCTCGGACCATGCGGGGCGCTATCCGCATGAGTTCTCGGGCGGACAGAGGCAGAGAATCGCCATCGCGCGAGCGATCGCGCTGGAGCCCAAACTCGTCGTCTGCGACGAGCCGGTCTCTGCGCTGGACGTGTCGATCCAGGCACAGATCATCAATCTGCTTCGCAGGCTCCAGACCGAAAGCGGAATATCGTACGTCTTCATTTCGCATGACCTGTCCGTGATCGGCCATCTGGCAGATCGGATTGCCGTCATGTATCTCGGCGAGATCGTCGAGATTGCTTCGAGATCGGCCCTGTGGCATGAGCCCCTGCATCCCTATTCGCAGGTGCTGTTCTCGGCCATCCCGATCCCTGCCGCGCCGAGCCAGGCGCGGCGGCGCCGCGTCGCCATGGCCGGTGAGCCGCCGAGCCCGATCGACCCGCCTCCAGGCTGCCGCTTTCACACGCGCTGCCCGCACGCGATGCCGAGGTGCCGCGAGGACGCACCGCGCCTGGGCGTCGTCGCCGGGGGCACGGGCGGGCAGAGAAGGGTTGCCTGTCACCTGTATGAGGCCCAGTGAATGACGAGCCCGGACATCGGTTCTTCTCGCCACGGCATCGGCCACTCGGTTCGCAGGCGCGAGGACATGCGCTTCGTCCGGGGGGAAGGTCGATATGTCGACGATCTCGGCCAACCGGATGACCTGCGTGCATGGTTCGTTCGCAGCATGCACGCGCACGCACGCATCGTGTCGGTCGACGTTTCCGCCGCAGCCTCGGCCCCCGGCGTGCGGGCCGTGTTCACCGGCAAGGACCTCCTTGCAGCGGGTGTGGGAAGCATCCCGTGTGGCTGGACGGTGCGAAACCGTGATGGGACCCCGATGGTCGAGCCGCCACATCATCCGCTGTGCGTCGATCGTGTCAGGTACGTTGGTGACCCGGTCGCGCTCGTGTTGGCCGACAGCCTGCTCGACGCGAAGGACGCAGGCGAACTGGTCGAGATCGACTACGAGCCGCTGCCCGCGGTCGTATCCACGGGCCGAGCTCCGGAACCCGGCGCTGCCCTGGTGTGGGAGGAGGCGCCCGGGAATCTGTGTGCTGACTGGGAGCTTGGCGATCGATCGGCGGTGGACGCCGCGTTCGGGCGCGCTACGCATGTCGTCGAGATCGATCTCGTCAATAACCGCCTGATCGCCAATCCGATGGAGCCGCGCGCGGCGCGTGCCCATCGGGACCCGGCAACCGGGCGATATACGCTTTACACGACGAGTCAGAATCCGCACACCATCAAGTCGATGCTGTGTGGCAGCGTCCTGAGGATTCCCGACGACCAGCTTCGCGTGGTCGCTCCGGACGTTGGCGGGGGCTTCGGCACGAAGATCTTCCTCTACCCCGAGGAAGTGGCGATCACCTGGGCGGCCGGGCGCGTCGAAAGGGCGATTCGCTGGAGCGCCGAGCGCAGCGAGGGTTTCCTGACCGACGCGCAAGGCCGCGATCACGTCACGCGGGCTCGGCTCGCGCTCGATGGCGAAGGGCGCTTCCTGGGCTTGCAGGTTCAGACGGTGGCGAATGTCGGCGCTTATCTGTCCCAGGGAGCCGCTGCGATTCCGACGTTCTACTACGCGCAACTCCTGTCCGGCGTATATCGGATCCCTGCGATCCACTGCAACGTGCAGCTCGTCTTCACCAATTCCGCGCCGGTGGACGCCTATCGCGGCGCGGGCAGACCGGAGGCCAGCTATGTCCTCGAAAGGCTTGTAGACGAGGCGGCGATTGTGACCGGCATTGATCGCGTGGCCCTGCGTCGCTTGAACTTCATTCCTCCGGATGCGTTCCCGTACGAAACGCCGCTGGGCCTGACCTATGATTCGGGCGATCATCACGCGACGCTCGAAATTGCACTCGACGCAATCGGCCATGATCGCTTTGCGAGTCGTCGGGCCGAATCCGGGCGCCGGGGCAAGCTGCGTGGGCTGGGCATATCGACGTATGTCGAGATCGCCGGCGGTGTTCCCTCCAAGGTGGTCGCCGAGCTCGGCGCCCGGGGCTCGCGTTTCGAGGCCGCCGAGGTCCGAGTGCATCCGTCGGGTGCCGTGACCGTCTATTGCGGAACGCACAGCCAGGGACAAGGCCACGAGACCACTTTTGCGCAGATCGTCAGCGACAAGCTCGGCATCGACTACGACACCGTGACCCTGGTGCAGGGCGATACCGATCAGGTTCGTTATGGCCGTGGGACGGCTGCGTCGCGCTCCCTGGTCGTGGGTGGCTCGGCAGTGATCAAGGCGCTCGACAAGATCGTCGCCAAGGGCAAGCGGATCGCCGCTCATGTCCTGGAGACGCATCACACCGATATCGAGTTCCGCGACGGTTCATTCGGGGTTGTCGGAACCGATCGGCGGATCGGGTTCGCCGAAGTGGCGCGGCGAGCCTATACGGCGGCCGACTTCCCGGTCGACGAGATCGAGCCGGGTCTCAATGAGACTGCTTTCTATGATCCCGCCAACTGGAGCTACCCGGGCGGTTGCCATGTCTGTGAGCTCGAGATCGATCCTGAGACGGGCGTGGTGACGCTCGATCGGATCATCGCGGTCGATGACGTGGGCACAGTGATCAACCCGATGATCGTCGAAGGCCAGATCCAGGGCGGCCTCGCACAGGCTGTCGGGCAAGCGCTCATGGAGAACTGCGTCTACGATGAAGGATCAGGGCAACTGCTGACTGGCTCGTTCATGGACTACGCGATGCCGCGCGCAGCGGATCTTCCGGCTCTCGAGGTGATGACGCATGAGACGCCGTGCACGCATAATCCGCTCGGCGCGAAGGGTTGCGCCGAGGTCGGTTCCGTTGGCCTCCCGCCGGCGATCATGAATGCGGTGCTCGATGCGTTGCGGCCATTGGGCGTGCGCAGGCTGGACATGCCGGCGACTCCGGAACGAGTCTGGCAGGCCATCAGGGAGGCAACTCAGGGGCGTTAGGGTGGCTCGCGCCGGCCCTTGGTACACCGCCGATCGGATCGATTCGCGGTCTTGGCGCTGCCTCCGGGCCGTGGTGGATGGATTCTTCGCGTAGTCACTTGAGCCCGATCGCGCTACTCGCGTGATGGCCCGACTCGGTTGGTGCACGCGCATTGGCTCGGCGAAATCTCCGTCTCGCGAGCCAACGACCGGATGATGCCGCCGGCGGTGTACCTCTCGGGCAGTGCAGCAGCACTCGCGACCCGGCCGTCCCGTGCCGCCGGAGCACCTGATCGTGTTCGACGAGGCGCAGCGCGCTCACGACGCCGAGCGGGTCGCGCACGTTCACGGCGGCGCGGTCGGCCTGTCCGAGCCCGACCACCTGATCGAATTCTGCGAGCGCATCCCCGAGTGGTGCGTGCTGGTCGCGCTGATCGGCAGCGGCCAGGCGATCCACGTCGGCGAGGAGGGCGGCGTGCCGCTCTGGCACGAGGCGGTGCGTCGATCGCCGCATGCTGCTGGCTGGACGATTCACGGCGCTCCCGCCTTCGCGGAGATCTTCCGTGACCCACGCAGCGCGACCCGCTGGCACCCGACGCTGAGCCTCGACACCGAGATCCGCTTCCACCTGACCCCGCGCGTGCACCAGTTCGTGGGCGGCCTGCTGGACGGGGTGGCGCCCGGCACGCTGCGCGGCTGGGCCGACGAGTTGCACG
>Ga0079224_100004989_pt1 | contig 17345 bp, 17 predicted proteins | sample Stecom2015_FD_80414 | JGI IMG/M metagenome (GOLD analysis project Ga0079224, IMG submission 80414) | Agricultural soil microbial communities from Utah to study Nitrogen management - Steer compost 2015 | ecosystem: Environmental > Terrestrial > Soil > Agricultural land | place: USA: Utah... | reverse complement strand
TATGGCCTGCTGCTGGGCGCGTTCGGCGTCGGCGCAGTCGGCGGCGCGTTCTGGTCACACCGCCTGCGCAGCGCCTACTCCACCGAACTGATCGTGCGCTTTGCGCTGTTCGCCTCGGCGCTGGGGATCGCGATCTCGGCACTCAGCACGTCACTGGCGCCCACGATGGTGGCGATGGCCCTGTGTGGCCTGGGCTGGGTGCTGGTCGTGTCGCTCCTGAACGCAACGGTGCAGATGTCCGCCCCGCGCTGGGTCGTGGCGCGCGCCCTGTCGCTGTACCAGATGGCGACCTTCGCCGGCCTGGCGGTGGGCGCCTGGCTTTGGGGCCGGGTCACGGAAGGCTCCGGGCTTGGCATTGCGCTGATGGCGGCGGCGTCCATCCAGGTCGGCTGCGCCCTCCTCGGTCTCTGGTTCCGCCTGCCGGAAACCGAAGACCTGGACCTCACGCTGGCCGGATTCGCTGAGCCGGATGTCACCGTCCCGGTCACCGGGCGGACCGGCCCGGTGGTCGTCACCATCGAGTACCGCATCGCCGAGTCCGACGTGGTTGCCTTCCTCGCCGCGATGGCGGATCGGAAGCGGATACGCCGCCGCAACGGCGCGATGCGCTGGTCGCTGCTACGCGACCTGGCGGATCCCGAGCTCTGGATCGAGCGCTACCACAGCCCGACGTGGACCGAGTACCTCCGGCACAACCAGCGCTTCACCCGCGACGAGGCCGCCATCGGTGAACGCATCCGGGCGCTGCACCGCGGGCCGGCGGCCCCGGCGGTGAGGCGCATGATCGAGCGGCAGACTGGACGACTACCCGATGCGACCGCGCCTGACCCGGGTGAGTTGGCCGTGCCGCTTACCGACCACTCGCGACAGGCGTGACGTCCACCAGCAGACCGGGACAGCTGCCTTGCATCCACGCCTAAACAAACCCCGCCGGAGCGGGGTTTGTGGTCACTGAGCAGTCGCCGTCAGCCAATAGCCATGTGTGCGATGTAGCTTGAGCGGGTCTCTCCGTTCTCCCTCGCCTTTGCGTCCAGCCTTCTCAGGACGCGCCTCGGCAGAGTGATGTTCACGCGCTCAACGGTGTCATCCATCAGCGCCGGATCCACGCTGATGGTGCCTACCATCCAGCCAGAGAAGTCACCCTTGCCGAGTGCGTCCTGCACCGACGACGGGCTCGGAATAGCGCGACCGGCATCCAGCGCGGCATCGATCCACGCAGCTGCAGCCTCCTCTGCGGCCGCCATCGCCTCGTCCAGCGTGTCGCCAGCCGAGAAGCAGCCAGGAAGATCGGGAACCGCTACGCCCCAGGCGGTGTTCTCGTCGCCTGCTTCGATCATGACGGGATAGCGCATGTTGCCTCCTACTTCAGACCCGCAATCTTGCGAAGATTGCCCACCAAACCCTTGCCAAGATCCTTCCTGGGATGCGGTACCGAGATGATGTTCGGGTTCTCGGGGTGAACGTACAAGGGGGAAACGGTGCATGCAAGAATGCGGCACCGCACAGGAGACACTGGATTGGCTGCACCCGCACCCGCACCGGATCGCCGGATCCGCGCCGTGCTTTTCGACGTATACGGCACCCTCGTTCGGATCCTGCGGCCGACGCACCCGTACCGGCAGCTTCTGGGGGTCGTGCGGGCGCTGGATCCGACGATCGACAGGGCAGCGTTCTCTCGTCTGGTCATGACCCGGCCGCTGGGGTTGGCTGAGGCGGGACGACTTCATGCCGTGCAGCCTTCGGCGATCCAGGCCCTGGAGCAGGAGCTGGAGCGTGAAATCGACAGCATCGAACTGTTCCCCGAGGTCCCGCAGGTGCTTGGAACCCTGCGTGATCGCGGCTACCGCATTGGTGTCTGCTCCAACCTGGCGCTGCCGTATGCGTCGCCCGTGAGTCGGCTGCTCGAGGGGCTGGTCGACATCATGGTGTGGAGCTTCGAGGCCGGCCACATCAAGCGGGAGCCGCCGATCTACGGCCTTGCCGCCGATCGGCTCCAGGTGCCCCCTTCCGCGGTGTTGATGGTGGGGGACAGCTATCGGGCGGATGTCGAAGGGCCGCGGGCCGCCGGAATGCAGGCGATGCACCTGGTGCGCCGGGGTGGCGGCGGGGACATCGGTACGTTGGAGCGGTTGCTGGACTGGCTGCCTTAGCGGCCCGCGCGTTGAGCGATGGGCCGCTGGGTCCATTGCTTTCCCGATCTCAGTGCAAGGCGGCCATGCGGAGTGGCGTCACGGCATAGATCGCGTGGCGTTCCTCCACCTTGTCCTGCCTGTCGGCAGCCTCGTCCAAGCGCTGCATCTCCACCTGGTCCAGGATGTCCCGCATCGCGAGTGCGTGGGCGTGGAGCGCCTCGCCAATCGCAGGGAGCGTCCCTTCGGCCAGATCGGTCGCCTGCGACGTGGCCAGCAGGTCGCCGTGGGCCGCGAGCATCCGGAGCAGCCGGTCCATCGCATCCATCTGCCTGACAGCGATTCCGTAGGCATACGCATCTTCCGCGCCGCCGCCGGGTTGATGGCTCAATCCTTCTTGCGCCGGACCCGCATGGCTGCTGTCCGGACCGCCCTTGCTCCGCCGAGTCGTCATCGCCTGCTCCTCCATGAAGTGGCCGCCCGCCGGGAGGGCGGACGGGAAGTCGGGAGGTTCGAAACCGCTTAGAGCCGGCGGGCGTATTCCCCTTTCGGGTGTTGTATTAGCCGCCCTCCCGACGCAGGCATCGCGTCAGTCGCACCTGCAAATCATGCAGGCACAAAAAACCCACCAGGTTGTCGGAGGTGGGGACCGCTCTAAGAGGAGTTTCGACGCTCCTTGGGTTCGAAGCTACGCCGACCCGATGCCCGACGTCAAGCGCGCTCCCCTACGAGTCGCAGTCGGGTGTCACTGACTGCCCGAATGGCGCGAGCGGCGGATCGCGGAACGGCCGCTACAGCAGCACCTCCAGCCCCTTCCGATCGATCAGGTCCAGCAGCTTGAGCGACGGGCCGCTGGGCCGTTTGGCACCAATCTCCCATTGGCGCACAGTCGAAGCGCTGGTGTTGAGCACGCTGGCAAACACCACCTGACTCAGCTGGTGGCGGGAGCGCAGCTCACGAATGCGCTCGGGGGGCCACTCCGCGATGGGCCCAAGGCAAAGCGCATCGAACGTCCGCATACGCCGCGCATCGATGAAGCCGGCGGCATGGAAATCCTGTGCCGTTTCATGGACTTCATCGAGGATGCGGCTAGTGCTTCGCGCCCTGGTCATGGGGAATCTCCTTCAGAAGCTGTTGCTTCAGTTGTGCATCCAATTCGCGTGTAGAAAAACCCAGCAGCGTCGTCGCAAGTGCCTGCAGAACTTCGAGTTCACGCTGCGTGATGTTGCTACGTTCGTTCTTCTCGAACCCGAACATGAAGAACCAGCGGTCGCCATGATTGGTGGCGACCAGCGTCCTTGCGCCTCCGCGCTTGCCCCGCCCCGGAACGGGAACGCGCTTCTTGAGCACGCCCCCGCCCAAGTCTGCGTCCACCAAGCCGGCGGACATCTCCGCCACCGCGACGGACAAGGCGGCTTCCGCCACTGAGCTCCTGCGCAGCCACCGCGCGAACGCGCGGGTCATGAAAATCCGTTTCATGGGCCAACTCTATCACTTAGTGATACCGCTCGGGAGGAGTGCCCTACTCCACCGCCACGAACGGCGGCGCCGTGCACGTCCGGCACCAGAAGAACCACTCGTCCCCGTCATCGAACAGGATCGAGCCCGTTCCGTATTGACGAACGGTCCAGGTGCCCTGCCTGCCATCTGCCAGCTCCAGCCGTCCGCGGACCAGGCATGGCGACCAGGGCAGCTGGTGCAGGTAGTCGTCCCGACCGACGGGTTCACTTTCCTCCAGCACTCCGCGCACCGTGCCCTCGTCCAGCTCGAACGCCCGGCACTCCGCGGGGTCCACATCGGGCGAGGCCGAACCGTTCTCCGTGATCTGGAGCGTGTCGACATCCAGCCCAAGGCGCGCCGACGAGCCAGCCGCCCCCAGGGACGTTGACACGGCACACCCGCAAAGCATCAGTGCGGCTGCCGCGGCCAGTGAAAGCCGGAGCCCGGTCACCATGACGCCGTCGCCGCTTCCGTCGGAGTCTTGTAGGACACCTGCGGATGCCGATAGACCTCTTCCGCCGCAACTCTGAGCAGGCGGCGAAGCTCACCCACCAGCCAGCGCAGCGCCGCGTTCTGCTCTTCGGTCACCGGGACGTACAGGTACTCGTCGGCCCCGCGTACCGTGCCGAAGTCCGGATTGCGGTTGTACTCGCCGACCGGCTCGATGCCTATGCTGTCGCGGTTGGACGGAAAGCGGTCCGGGAATGCCTTGCCGTGCTCCATCGTGCTGCGCTGGCGCAGCGTGGCCGCCTGCAAGCGCTTGAGCTCGGCCGGCTGGCAGATGTGCCGCTCCAGGCATCGCGAGCGCTGCGCACCATCCCGTCCTTGTCGATCCGGAACATGCATCCTCCTTGATGTGTCTGGCCGCGATCCTGCGGACCCGTGGACGGTATATCGTGGCCTTGGCAGCCGCAAGGCACGTCGGCCACGACCCAGCCCTCCACCACCAGACCGAGGACACCCGCCATGAACCCCTACCTCAACTTCCCCAACGGGGACTGCAAGGCCGCGTTCGACCTCTACCAGCAGGTCTTTGGCGCCACGTGCCTGTTCAGCCATACCTGGGCGGAATCCCCCATGGCGGACCAGGCGCCGGGCGGCGACGGCAGCAAGATCATGCACGCCACGCTGCGGTTCCCCGACGGCTCGCTGCTGATGGGCGCGGACTGCCCGCCGGAGTACGGCACGCCCTTCGGCGGCTTTTCGCTGTCGGTCAATGCGAAAGACGCGGACGAGGCGGAGCGGCTGTTCGCCGGAATCTCCGAGGGCGGCAAGGTGACGATGCCGCTGGAGAAGACGTTCTGGGCCGAGCGGTTCGGGATGTGTACGGACCGGTTCGGGGTGGCTTGGATGGTGAATTACGAGGGGCGGGAGAAGGACTAGATCTATGTCGCCAGCCCTCTCGCACTGTGCGTGGCGGGTCGCGTACCCGAATTGCGTTAGTCGACGTGGTTGGCCATCCCCAGGAGAAGCGTCATGACTGCTGTCTACAAGGGCTTTCGTACCCGTGACATCGCGCCTCGGATCTTGCCCGGCAAAGCCATTCCCAAGCCTTCCCGACCGGGTCCGACTCCACCCGCACCGAAGGATCCTGAGACCCGCACCGCCGCTCCCACCCTGACCCCAAGTCAGAAGTGACGGCTGTTGCCCTGTAGCAGGCCGGCTGAGCCAACACATTCAGCCGGTGCCCATGCTTGCGAGCGTCGGGGCGATCGACACCCTGAGGCAGACGGGTCATCCGCTGCAGGCCGGCCGTTACCTCAACTGCAGCTCACCCGGGCGCCTGAGCACCATTTGCGGTACTCCCTCCCGCTGGCCCACCTCGGCGAAAGCGCAGACATCGCGGCCCTCAAGGTCCGGACCGAGCAGCGGCAGGAATTCGTCGCGCTGACCCCGCCAGATCACCAGGTCCACTCGCTGCCGGGAGGGGAAGGCTTGCCCGATGGTGATGAATACCGGCTGCCCGCGGACGTCATCGCGGATGGCAACTCGGGCCACCGGCCCCGCGATCGCGACCACCTCGCCGACACGCTCCCGGGCCAAAGCCCACGGAAGCGGCTCTCCGCAGGAGCTGCCCGCAAGCGAGGGCGCGGGTTGAACAGGTGCAGGTTCGCGGGCCGGCTCCGGACTGACCTGCGAAACAGCGGGCCCGGTCGGCTGCTGACTGGCCGCAAACGGCTGACCGGAGGGCTCGCGCGTCTGGAACGCCAGAAACAGCACCACCGCAAGCAATGCCGTAAAGGCCCAGATCGTAGTTTTCATGACGTTCGTCTCCCGCTCCAGCACCTTCACCTGCGCCTGGGCTTGCTCGAGCTCCCCCAGCCGTCTGCTTTCCTCTCCCGACAGCTTCGGCGCTTGCCGCGCCAGAGCCAACTCGGCCTTCAACCGCTCAAGCTCGCTCCGCTCCTGTCCGTACTTCGCCCGCTCTTCCGCAACCCTGCGCTCCTGCGTAGCCTCCAGTTCACGGATGCGCTGCTCCAGACTGCGCGAATGCGATTCCTTGGAGCGCTCATCCCGCAGCAGCAGGGCAAGCAGCTCCGCGCAGCGCGGCGCTTGGTCGCGTACGTCCACGTTCGCGAAGCGGATCACACGCCAGCCCTGCGCCACCAGGCTCGCCTGCCGTCGTTGCCAGTCCAGGAAATCACTGCGCGACATGCCCGTACCGGTGCCACGCTTGTCGTAGCCGTCCACCTCGATCGCGATCCGGACACCCTCCCCCTCCTGGATCACGAAGTCGCAATACCGGGTGCGGCCGCTGTCGTCCGTGAACCGGTACTGGGCACCGAGCGCGCGGAAATCGAGCCCCCGCACCCGCGTCAGCACGTTGCGTACGAACAGTTCCTCGAACGGGCTGTCCTTCAGCAGGTGCCCGTTGCTCGCGAGCCAAATCGTCTCGTCCACTGCGCCCCCCAACGCTCTTGCGAACCGGATTATCGCCCTCCAACGGTCAAGTGGACACGTCGCGAGGCGCTCCCCCGCGGGTTCATGAGCGGCTAATCACCCCCGGCCAGCGGGGTTGCCCCGTGCGCAGATGCTGCGTCTGCGCTCTCGGGGACTGCGCTGCGCCACAGAGCAGTGCTGCTGATGGGACCCGTAATGCCGGCGCGCCATCAGGACTGCATACGCAGGATTCTCCAAGACCTGCGTTGCCCGTCGGTCCACTCAGTCGGAACGACCGTCCGCAGATAAACCTTCCTGGACTCAATCAGACAGGAGCTGTCACTACCCCCTGAGGCGCCGGACCGGAATAGCGGCCACGCAGCAATTTCGCGGCCTGCCGGAGCGCTTCGTACTGCTCCCGCCTGGCCCGCCCCTTGGACGCCAACCACCCCGAGCCCACGCCAGCCAGCAGACCTAACCACCACGCTTGGGTCACGACCATCGCCACCTTCGCCGCGGCGCCCGCCGCGCCCACGCGTGCGCCTCTCGAGCCCAGTTGGCTGGCCCGCTCCACCCAAGTCATCTTCGAATCCATCATCAGCGAGAGGCTGATCACCGCGAGCCCCAGCACCGAAGGCATAAGGTCGCCCACACCAAGCTCCGTGCTCCCCGCCGCGGCCTGCTCCACTACGGACTGAAGCGACGCCTCGGTGATGCCGCTGTCGATCACGCGCTCCGCCATTCCCATGGCAAGCAGCTGGGCATGGACCTCTGACGTGGACACGACGTCAATGCCCGGATAGCGTTCCAGCGCGCTCAGTACGTACTGGGCAGACTCGGTCGCCTTGGCCTGGAGCACGTCCACGACCTGCCCCTGCTCGTCCAGGATGCGGATATCCCACCCGGACTGGGTAGCGGATCCCGCCAGATCGGCGTGGAGACCGTCCGGTAGGCCTCCATTGTTGAAGTGCTCGACGAGCTGAACCTCGAAGAGCTTGCCCTTCACCCCCGATACAAACTTGGGTAGTGACTCAGTGGGAAGGCGCTCGACTACGTCAGCGAAGGTCTCAGTGGCCGCCACGTTGGGATAGGCCAGCTCAAAGGCCCGCAAAACCTCTCCCGGGACCTCATCAGGGTGTTCCAGCACATACGCGAGTGACACCCCACCCACAATGAGGAGGTCGAGTAGCTCGCCGCGCCGACGCCCCTCCTGCGCTGCTTGGACGCGCTCCTCTAGACGTTCGGAGTCACGGCGAACTCTGTCACCGTACTCCGAAATTTCCCGGCGAAGTTCATCGAGATCGTTCTGACTCAAGGCGACACTGTCGATCGCTTCGGAGACAATCGAAGTGCCGCCAAGTGCGAAGCCACCGGTCGCCGCCCCTACACCGGGCGCGACCCGGCTAGTCAGCTCGCCGCCGGCACGGATGCCAGCGCCGGTGAGCGCCACCCCTCTGCCCAGCAGGGCGCCAGCTCTGGCGGTAGCGCGACCCAAAACGTCACTCGAACCGACGGCTCGCGTCCTGAGCTGCTCCTCAGCGTCCCGGGCCGCCTGATCGGCGGCGGCCCCGCCCTGGGAAATGACCCGGCCGGTTGCCTCAACGGCGGAACGCACGCCTTCCGAAATCACGGCCTCGTGCTTGCCGACGTACCTCGCTGCCCCGTACGTCGCATCAGCCAAGCCCTTGATGGCAGCCTTGCCAGCTTTGACCCAGCTCATCGGGTCCCCCTGAACCGTAATGAAGCGATACTGCTCGGCGAGTCCAGCGAGGTCAACGCCGCGCACCACCAGCCGATCAGGCGATGGCTGAGGTTCGCACTGCTCCCGCACGTCCTCGGCTTTGGGCCGCGTGGTCCATCCATCCCCGGGGCTTCACGTTCCCCAGCGACGCCCCTGGTCCCCTGCTCCATGTGCTGCCTCGTCGAGATGGCCGATCACCCCTGAGGGAGAGATGGGAAGTCCGAAACGCAGGTATTCTCCAGCGCCGGCGAAGAGATGCCGGTCGCTATCTCCTCAACTCGACTAAGAGCCCCGCAAATGGGCATCGCAATGGTGTGGAAGCAGTTCCTCGGTCTGGCCCCTTTTTTCCTGTCGGCGCTTCTTGCGCTCGCAGCCGCACTCTCGTATCGAGCGTTGGCAAAGCGGCGTGCGCGACGTTCGCCTCTCGCCACACGACAAGTCGGGCACGTACCCGGCCAGCAACTTGTCGAGCGCATCTCGGATCACGAGACTGAAATGCTCATTGGGGTGATGCTCATGTACATGGCCCTGCCGCTCATGTTCGCAGGCTGGGCAGGCATGCGTATCGACTGGGACTCGATACGATGGGGCTTCGCCGAATGGCTATCCGTCGCTGCCGCAGCGTCAATGTTTGTTTACGGGCTCCGTAGTTACATACGCCACCTCAACAAGCGCGGCCGCGCCCGCGATGGCCTGCTTGCCGAGCGAGTCACGGGCATGCAGCTCAACCGACTGGTCGCTCAAGGCTGCATCGTCATGCACGACCTGCCCGGCGAGGGCTTCAACATCGATCATGTCGTCATCTCTCCGCGGGGGGTGTACGCGGTTGAGACGAAGTCGTTCCGGAAGCCACGAGGCGTCAGCGACGAGCGGAATGACCCGAGCCATCAGGTCCGCTTCGACGGACGAACGCTGTCGTTCCCGGACTTCAATACGACACGACCCATTGAGCAGGCACTGCAACAGGCGCAGTGGGTGCAACGCTATCTACGTGAGGCACTTGGGACCGATGTCCCAGTCATCCCGGCAGTGGCCCTGCCCGGTTGGTTCGTCGTGATGGAAGAAGAGGTCTGGCGCAACGCACCGGTGAAGGTATTCACCCCAATGGGAGACGGCGCGAAGTTCATGAGCAAGAACCTCCCGCGCCTTGATCCCGCATTGCGTGGTCTGGTCGCCACCGCGCTCGCCCAGCGCTTTCCCACTGTTGCGGGGTAGAGAGCTTTTGGCACGACGACGTAGAAGGAGCGGATTGGACGAGATCGCGTCCTTGCCTTGGCCGGTAGGAGTCGTGTCAGGCGTCGCCGCGTTCGTGCTGATCCGCTTCGGTGTAGGCGCATGGTTCACGGCCGTCGGCGGCTCGCTACTAGGACCATTGGGAGAGCAAATCGGCCCGCTGCTTGCACCGTTCGCATGGGTAATGATGTTTGGCTGCTGGATCGCGGCCGGCGTGTCCTGGGCGAACGCCCGGAAGCGTCGAGCCCTGCATGACACCCGCAGCGACCTCGACAGCCTCGCTGAAATCTCATGGCGCGAGTTCGAGATGCTCGTCGGCGAGAGCTTCCGTCGCAAAGGCTACCAGGTGGTTGAGACCGGCCTGGGCGGCAAAGACGGCGGCATCGACCTGATCCTATCGAAGAATGGTCGTCGGGAGCTGGTCCAATGCAAGCAATGGAAGCGCCGCCAGGTGGGTGCGGCAACAGTGCGCGAGATGTGGGGACTGGTCGACCACCATGGGGCAGATGCCGTGCATATCGTCAGCGTTGGGGGGTTCACCCCCGACGCCGCGCGCTTCGCGGCCGGGAAGCCCATTCACCTCGTAACCGGGCGCGAGCTGCTTGAGCGGATCCGGGCCGCGCAGGCGGCGGCACCCGTGGGAGTCCCGGCCGCCAAGCCCGAACCGAGTGTCTCACCGCCCTGCCCCATCTGCACCGGCACGATGGTCATGCGGCACAACCGGCGAACTGGCGAACCGTTCCTGGGATGCGCGCGCTTTCCCAAGTGCAGGGGTACCGCGACGATCGGCGCCTAAGCTGTCCTGGTAGGCAACAACCCTCGGTACCACTCACAGGTCGCAATTCGGCGAGAGCCGAACATCCCACCGGCCTTTGGCGGCTCGTATTCGGCCCACAAGCGCCTGCAGCGACCCTCCATGCGGCAACGTCAGCTCGTCTGCGGTTGCGGGTCGTAGGCGGACGAACTCGTGGTAGGCGTGGTCGAGGTCAGAAGGGCCGTCCCCGGCCGACTCCCAATGCTCTCGGCACAAAGACGGAACCCCGACTTGCTCCGCGACGAACTGGTCGGCCCACTCCAGGCACTCGCGTACGGACGCGTCAGCTTCGGGCTCACTGCCGGTTAGTAGCAGCGCACCATGCGTCTTGAAGTTGCCCGCGTCCCGGTAGAGGTACTCAAAGACACTGTGATGCTCGAGGGGTGGCTTGTGGGTCATGTCGCTCCTCCTATGCAGGCGACCGTAGCCAAGCCCCGTCGCACCAGACGCGACGCTCTCGGGTGAGCATCACCACCTCAGTCCGCTAAAGTGATCCGGCGGATATTGAACTGGCTCAGGGGGGGAACCAGCGATGGTGGGCGTCATGCAGATCAACGTTGTGGATTCTATTGGCGGCGGCGCATGACCTCACTCTCCCGCGGGTTGTACGAGCGCCTGATCACGGAAGGCCTTGAAGAAGCTATCGCCGCGCTGGACCAGAGCCGCGAGGTTCAGCGGCAGGCCCTACACCCAGAGGAAGCAGCCGACCGGATCGCCCTCCACCTCTCGACCGTGGTGCGGCGTGCCGTTGCCTCGCTCGATGCGCGGCAGCGTGCCGAGGTCGGGGCGCACCTCGCTCGAGAGGTCACGCAGCTCCTGGCCTCGCACTCCCGAGGTGTCGATGCCGAAGATGCGCTCTCCACCAGCGGCGATGTGCTCCGAGCCATCTTGGCGAGGCGCCCAGACGGCAGCCCCGAGTCGCTGCCGCTGCCCGCCACGCCGCTGCTGGACACGACGCTGCTGACCAACGCGCCAGGTGAGCCACGCATCGGATTCCAGCTCCGGAGTGAGATCGGCTCTGCCGACCGCATCGACGTGCTGATGGCTTTCGTTCGGCAAACCGGCATCCGACCGATGCTTGAGCAGCTGAAACCACACGTGGACGCAGGCCGGCCGCTCCGCCTGCTCACGACGACCTACACCAACTCAACCGAGCTGGCAGCGCTCGAGTCGCTGCGTGACATCGGCGCTCAGATCCGAGTGTCGTACGACACCTCCACCACCCGGCTGCACGCCAAGGCCTGGCTGTTCCACCGCGCGAGTGGCTTTCCGACGGCGTACATCGGCTCGTCAAACCTCACCCATTCTGCGCAGGTCACTGGACTGGAATGGAACGTTCGCGTGTCCGGTGCCCGCGACCCAGACGTCATTGAGAAGTTCTCAGCAGTGTTCGAGAGCTACTGGGAGAGCGACGACTTCCGGGAGTTCGACGCCGACGAGTTCCGCGAGCTGACGCAAACCAGCAGCGGCGGCCCGCGTGTCTACCTGAGCCCTGTTGAGATTCACCCCGAGCCGTTCCAGGCGCGCCTACTTGAGCTCATCGAGCTCTCACGGCTGCAAGGTCATCACCGGAACCTGCTGGTCTCGGCTACTGGCACCGGCAAGACCGTCATGGCCGCTCTCGACTATCAGCGGCTCAGGGCTCGCCTTCCCCGGCCGAGGCTGCTCTTCGTGGCGCATCGCAAGGAGATCCTCGAGCAGAGCCTCGCCACATTCCGCCACGCGCTGCGCGACGCAGCGTTCGGCGAGATGTGGGTTGGCAACGAGCGGCCCACGCGCTTTGAGCACGTCTTTGCATCAATCCAGAGCCTCAGTGCGCGCGGAGTTAAGAACATCCCAGCCGATCACTTCGACGTGGTGATCGTCGACGAGTTCCACCACGCAGCAGCGCCCACGTACCAGGCTCTGCTGGACCACCTGACACCTCGCGAGCTCCTCGGTCTCACCGCTACGCCTGAGCGCGGCGACGATGAGCCGATCCTCCACTGGTTCGCAGACCGCATCGCGGCGGAGCTACGCCTTTGGGATGCAATCGAGCAGCACCGCCTGGTGCCGTTCGCCTACTACGGCATCAGCGATGGCGTGGACTACCGACAGGTGACGTGGCGTCGTGGCCGTGGCTATGACCCGCAGGAGCTCAGCAATCTGGTCACAGGCGACACGGTGCTGGCCCGGCGGATCATTGCCGCACTCCAGCGTGTCGCTCCCGACGTCGCAACTATGCGCGCGTTGGGCTTCTGCGTGTCGGTGGCCCACGCGCACTTCATGGCCAATCAGTTCAACGAAGCCGGCTTTGCCGCCGCTGCTGTGAGCGGGGAGACCCCGCAGAGCGAACGACGCGAAGCTCTGCAGGCGCTCGCTCGTGGCGATCTGCGCATCGTCTTCTCGGTCGACCTCTTCAACGAGGGTGTGGACGTTCCCTCCGTCGACACCTTGCTTCTGCTGCGGCCGACGGACAGCCCGACCGTGTTCCTGCAGCAGCTCGGGCGCGGACTCCGCAAGCAGGAAGGTAAGAGCATCTGCACCGTTCTGGACTTCGTTGGGCACCACCGCAGCGAGTTCCGGATGCATCGGCGGTTCGGCGCTCTGCTCGGAGGCGGCCGCAAGCAGATCGAACGGCAGATCGAGGACGGCTTCCCGTACCTACCTAGCGGCTGTCACATGCAGTTGGATGCCGTGGCTACGCAGACGGTGCTGGACAACATCCGGCAGAGCCTCCCGCGGACTTGGCCGGCGAAGGCCATGGAGCTCAGCCGAATCGCCGAAGCAGACCCTCGAGTCACCTTGAAGAACTTTCTGGAGCAGTCGGGACTTGCGCTGGAGGACATCTACAGCAACAAGCGATCCTGGTCGGACCTTCTGGAGGCAGGCGGTGTTCCCACGCACCCTCCGGGCCCGTTCGAAGCTGCGCTTCGCCGAGCACTGGGGCGTCTTCTCCACGTGGACGACAGGCTGCGGATAGAGCATTACCGAGCGCTCGCGAAGCTGCCGAAACCGATGAAATCGGCGGAAATGGACCTTCGCTCCAGACGGCTCTTCCACATGCTTGCGACCGTGCTCACCGAGAGCGCTCTCGATGGGGAAGAGTCGCTGGATGATGCGGCCGATCTGATGTGGTCTCACCCTCAGGTGCTGGCAGAGCTCGAACAGCTGCTTGAGGTGCTCGCGGAACGCGTGGATCACGTGCACCAGCCACTCTCCACTCACCCCGAGGTCCCACTCAGCGTCCATGCAAGGTACACCCGTCGCGAAGTGCTGGCGGCCTTTTCCGACAGTCACCTCCTAAAGGTCCCCGAGTGGCGCGAAGGAGTGCGCTGGCTGCCTGACGCGAAGGTGGATTTGCTCGCCTTTACTCTCGACAAGACGAGCGGACATTTCTCGCCGACTACCCGATACCGGGACTACGCTATCAGCCGCCAACTGCTGCACTGGGAGAGCCAATCGACTACCCGGGAGCGCAGCGAGACCGGTGAGCGCTACCGGACGCATGAGCACGCCGGGACCACTGTCCTGCCAATGGCGCGCCTCACCACTAGCGAACGGGCGTTCTGGCTGTTAGGACCTGCTGTGTACGTGACCCACCGTGGTGAGCGGCCCATGGCAATTACGTGGAGACTGCGGGACGAGCTGCCTGGGGACCTCTACGCTAGCTTCGGTGCTGCTCTCTCATAGCCTAAACGGCGGAACGGCCAGGAACACACAGCCCTTCAAGTCTCCGCACACGCGCATGGGACGCAACCATCCGGCGCTGGACGCTTACCAACTACTAAGTGAGAACCGCTTCAAGGCACGCTGGTCCTCGGAAGGAAAAGCCCACCTTAAATCTCAGCCCATCACCTACGTGCAGCGTCGACCATTCGCCCTTCATCTCCGATCTGTGTAAATACACATTTGAGCCAAGCTGTGTACACGAAACAAACGCGAAATCCCCCTTCACGCTCACCACGGAGCCCGTATACAACTGAAGCGATCCATCAACCTGACGGACCGGCGCACGCTTACGAGATGTATCTACGTATGGATGCGCGCGCTTAGAAAACGCTTCGTAGATTCGGGTTGCTCTCGCTCGATCTCCATACAGAAACTCGTGACGAGCACTCCAGAACTGAGCTTCATAGTTAGAGTCTCCGTCCGAAAAGCTCCGACGAAGGAGGCCCGAGATCTCAGCCACATTGCCGTTTTCATCAGACTCAATCAAAAGCTGCGCCAACTCAAAACTGAGCGATTTCGACCCAGGAACTAGTGCCACAGCTCTTCTTAGCACTCCAATGGCGTCGCCATGCTTTCCAATAGAGGTGTATTGCCGTGCCAGACGCAACGCAATCAACTCGTTGGAGGGGAACTTCTGATTTGTGCGCGCCAGCAACGCGACTGCCTTCGGCTGCTCTGACAGAGCCGCATGTAGCTCTGCGCGAATATTCGCCAGGAAAGCATCGTCTGGAAATCTCTGGATCGATTCAGCGAGCGCACGTTCGAGCTCAGTGAGCTTTTGCAATGCGGCCTCGTCCCCTGCTAGATGCTCCGCGCCATCAATACTGCTAATGCGGGCCTTTGCCTGTATAAGCAAAATCTCGCAGATTGTGCCTGCCGTGTAGTTGTGCCTTAAGCCGCCGTGGCGTCGCAATAACTCCAGTGCATCCTGCAAGTGGCGTTCACCCAGAGGCTGCCCGATCGCCTCAGACCGAGCAAGAGCTTTAAAAACCAGTGCCTTAGTGTGGTACAGCGATCCTGCAGGACGATGCGATTGCTCAATAGCTTCATCAATATACTCAAGCGCATCTCTAGCTCTCCCACCTGGGTGAGAGAGCTCAAATACTGCCTTCTGTTGAAGCAGGAACGCCCGATCAACTCCAGCATGCTCTGCAGATGCAAAAACACGATCAGCGAGCGCGCGATCTGAAAACTCGCTCGCCAGCTGCTTACCCTTCAGGAGCGTAGACGCAGCTCGGTTGTCACTTCCATAATCGGTGTTGAGCGACCCCACGATCTTCGCGATTTGATTGGCTCGATCCTCAGGATTCCTAAGCACCTCCTCAAACACAATCTGAGCAATATCTCTATGCCTTGCCTTATAGACAAAGTCGCGGGACTGCCAATCTTGGAGAACAGATACCACGCGCTCGAGAGGTGCTAGGAATCGATCTTTGAAGACCTCAAACCTTATTCCAGAGAGTCGCGATATCAGGCCTGCCCGCACCATCACCCCCAGACGGTGAAGAGTACAAATATCCAGATACAAGACCTGCGCAGCTGGTGGGAGTACGTTTTTATACTCATCGAGCACAATCTCGCGCAAAGGCTTTCCACTCGTCACTTCGTGAAGCGCGACAAGTAGCTGTCGGTCATGAACGTCCATCAGACGCCGTGCTCGGACCTCTGGCTCATGCGCTGCGAGCTCTCCTAAACAATTGTGCCTATCCAGGAGCTCACACAAGCTCTCCGCCTCTCGCATGGAGAGCCCGCCGACGGTGAACTCCTCATCCGCAGCCAAGCCGACATCCGTCGAAGCGACATTCCACTCGTTGATTCTAGCGGCACCCACGAAGGTGATCGGCAAACCTCTGGCGCTAGCGACCCGCACCGCCCGACCAAACTCTTCGGTATCAGCTAAGATGTTATCGATTATTATCGTTATCCGCTCACCAGTAATCTCGCAAAGCTCACTCAAGTGATCCGCCAAGCCGGACACACTATCCTTGGCATACAGAACGAAGTGTTCACCAGAAGCATCCCATGCCGCGCGCCGCAGCAGCACAGATTTCCCACTCCCCGCGTGCCCTTTTACGAGTACAAACTTACTTCGCGAGACTTTAGTCGAGCTGGCAATTGTTGCAAGCACGTGGGACGTCACCGCCCGGCTAAAGTCCAGTGAGGAAGCTATCGGTGCCCAGGTGCGTGAGTCCCCTCGGTAGAACCTCTGCGGCTTCGCTTCAGCGGTAGGCAGCTCAGGGTGCACGTGCTCAAGTGGCCCGGCAAGAAGTGCCTGAAGCCCCCTGCTAGGGGTACGCCCGACTTTCAGCCATCGGGACAGCGAGCCCTGCGCCCCGTCCAGAAGCTGCGAAAGGCTTCTTGTATTCTGGCGAATACCCTTGTCTATTGAGGTAAGAAACTCCTCAAACGTATGTGGCAGCGCCAGCAATCGATGCTTTGCCCAGAATCGAATGTCCATGTCCTCGAAGCCAGGATTCACTGCGACGAACTGGGGGCGCTCTACCGCATCGTTATCCAAGCCAAAGAGAACAGCCTGAATGTGCAAATCATCGAACTGATAACCACAGAAAATCACGGGATAGTCACAAGCAAGTTCCTTGAAGCTTATCGCGAGCCGCTCGCGTCCTTTCGCATGCTTCACATACTGCTCATTAGCCAACACCAATGGCGTATTCAGGTCTCCGTGCTGTGAGATGCAACCATGCAACTTGATGATGGGAACTGCGCGCGGACTTTGGCTAACGCGACCCATATCGCCATTTCGTACAACCGGGATAGGATCCTGCAGCCGCTCCGGCGAAGACTCATACGCCTTCTCAACTACTCGGTCGTAGTTGGTCGTTACGATGGCCTTCCATCTAAATTTCGGAATAACATAGTGAAAAGGCGCCGGCTCGATCGGCTCAAAGACCTCTGCGATTTTGCGCTGTACCGCCGCCGTCCCCGCCTCTGACATCGCAAGATCTGCGATCTTGGATAGTCGGTCTCTCGAGCGCCTTCCACCTAGGAACGCCTCACTAAGCAATGAGCCTAAAGCTAACCCGCTGGGGCAATCCGTTCCGTCTTTACTGGACTTAGAGCCCAATGAGGCGCCGGCCCCTAGGAAAAGCACGGCCTCACCCTTTTCGATACGTTCTCGAATGTAAGGCGGAATAGATTCGAACCTCATAACTCCCCCTCAGTGGCTAGGCAGCCATCCCCGCGGCTCCGGATTTCACATATTCCGCCGATACTCCCCACCCACCTCATACAACGCATGGCTGATCTGCCCCAGGCTATGCGTCTTCACCGCTTCCACCAGGCTCTCGAACACGTTGCGGCGCTCGCGGGCGGTCGC
>Ga0079224_100004988_pt1 | contig 17348 bp, 12 predicted proteins | sample Stecom2015_FD_80414 | JGI IMG/M metagenome (GOLD analysis project Ga0079224, IMG submission 80414) | Agricultural soil microbial communities from Utah to study Nitrogen management - Steer compost 2015 | ecosystem: Environmental > Terrestrial > Soil > Agricultural land | place: USA: Utah... | reverse complement strand
TTCGACCAGGTGCTCATGGACGTCGCGCTGCACAGGGCGGGCGTCACATTCGTGCTCGATCGCTCCGGCGTCACGGGCCCGGACGGGCCCAGCCACCACGGCATGTGGGACCTGTCGCTGCTCAACATCGTGCCGAACCTGCGGATCGCGGCGCCGCGCGACGCCGAGCGCCTCCGCGAGGAGCTCAACGAGGCCGTCGCGGTCGACGATGCGCCGACCGTGCTGCGCTACCCGAAGGGCGCCGTCGCCGCGCCGATCGACGCGATCGAGCGCACGGCCGACGGCGTCGACGTGCTCTCGCGCACGGGCGACGAGGACGTGCTGCTGATCGGCATCGGATCCTTCGCCCACACGGCGCTCGACGTCGCCGATCGGCTGCGCGCGCAGGGCATCGGCTCGACCGTCATCGACCCGCGCTGGGTCGTGCCCGTCGCACCGTCGATCGTCGAGATGGCCGCGCGCCACCGGCTCGTCATCACGATCGAAGACGGGATCCGCGTCGGCGGCATCGGCACGCGCGTGCGGCAGGTGCTGCGAGAGGCGGGTGTCGACACGGCCGTCGACGAGCTCGGCCTGCCCGATGCCTTCATCGATCACGCCTCGCGCGATCAGATCCTCGAGGACGCCGGCCTCACGCCGGCGAAGATCGCGCAGGACGTCGTGTCGCAGGTGCTCGGCACGCGCGTGCCCGTCGCCCGCCAGACGGGCGAGGTGCCGCTCACGACCGACGACACGGTCCGCGGGCGCGCGACGCGCTGACGGCCCAAGACGCGAACGCCCGCCCACCGAATCGGTGGGCGGGCGTTCGCGTCTCCGTGGCGGCCGTTACGCGAGGCCGCGGATCTGCGGATCGTGGAAGTCGTCGCCGGCCGCGCGCGCGGACGCGCCGACGCGATCCAGGTAGGGCGTCGCCCCGCCGTCGATCATGGGCCAGCCCGCGCCGAGGATGAGCGCGAGGTCGATGTCCTCGACCGCCGGCACCACGCCGTCGTCGAGCATGATGCGGATCTCGCGGGCGAGTTCGTCCTCGACTCGCCGCAGGATCTCGTCGGTGGCGGGCGCCGACGAGCCCACCGTGATGACGGAGCGCGCCTTCTTCGACCAGCCCGTGATGCGCTTCTTCTTGTCGCGCTCGAGCGGCTCGTCGAGCTCGGCGAGCGCGTGCAGGTTCGGCGATGCGTAGAACCGGTCGGGGAAGTGCGACGCCATCGTGTCCTGCACGTGCGCCGCGACCTTCCAGCCGACGAGGTCGATGAGCTCGAACGGCCCCATCGGCAGCCCGAGGGGCGCGAACGCCCGCTCGACGTCGAGGAGGGCGGCGCCCTCGTCGACCGCGCGGCTCGCCTCGCCCATGACCTTCGCCAGCAGGCGGTTGACGATGAAGCCCGGGGCGTCGGCGGATCCGATCGCGTTCTTGCGGAGGTTCTTCGCCGTCACGAACGCGGTCGCGAGCGCCTGCTCGCTCGACTGCGGCGTCGCGACGACCTCGACGAGCGGCATGACCGCGACGGGGTTGAAGAAGTGGAAGCCGACGAGGCGCTCGGGGTGCGCGAGCACGGATCCGATCTCCTCGACCGAGAGCGACGACGTGTTCGTCGCGAGGATCGCGTCGTCGGCGACGAACGCCTCGACCTCGCGGAACACCTGCTGCTTGACTGCCGTCTCCTCGAACACGGCCTCGATGACGAAGTCGCAGTCGGCGAAGTCGGCCTTGTCGGTCGTGCCGCTCACGAGCGCCCGCAGGCGGTTCGCGGTGTCGGCGTCGACGCGCCCCTTGGCCTCGAGTGCGCCGATCTCGGTGCGGATCGAGGCGACGCCCGCGTCGACGCGCTCCTGCGAGACGTCGGTGATGACGACGGGCACCTGCAGGCGGCGCACGAACAGCAGCGCGAACTGGCTGGCCATGAGGCCCGCGCCGATGACGCCTACCTTCGTGACGGGGCGGGCGAGGCCCTTGTCGGGTGCCGCGACGGGGCGCTTCGCGCGCTTCTGCACGAGGTCGAAGGCATACATCGACGCCGCGAACTGGTCGCCTGCGACGAGATCGGCGAGCGCCTCGTCCTCGCGGGCGAACCCCTCCTCCTTCGTGCCCTTCGCGGCCTGCGCGAGCAGGTCGAGGGCGCGATACGGCGAGCGCGGCACGGACCCGATGCGCTGCTCGAGCATGCCGCGCGCGATCTTGATCGCGGCGGGCCACTTCGTGGCGCGCTCGATGCGGCCGGGCGCGTTCTTCCGCTCGACCTCGACGGATCCGCCGAGCACGCGGTCGGCCCAGGCCAGCGAGTCCTCCAGGAAGTTCGCGGGCGAGAACATCGCGTCGAAGATGCCGAGCTCGAACGCCTGCTGCGGCTTGAGCATGCGGTTCTGCTTGAGCGGGTTCGACACGACGACCTCGAGCGCGTTCTCGATGCCGATGAGGTTCGGGAGGAGGTAGGCGCCGCCCCAGCCGGGGATGATGCCGAGGAACACCTCGGGCAGCGCGAGGCCGGCCGCCGAGGAGTCGACCGTGCGGTAGGTCGAGTTCAGCGCGATCTCGAGGCCGCCGCCGAGGGCGAGCCCGTTGACGAACGAGAACGACGGCACGCCGAGCTCGGAGAGCCTGCCGAGCACGTCGTGGCCGCGCTGGGCGATCTTCAGGGCGAGGTCGCGGTTCGACAGCGCCGTGATCTGCGAGAGGTCGGCGCCCGCCGCGAAGATGTACGGCTTGCCCGTGACGCCGACGGCGTCGATCTCGCCGGCAGCGGCACGGTCGCGCAGCGTGTCGAGCGTGTCGCCGAGCTCGCGCAGCGTGAGCGGGCCGAGTGTGTTGGGCCGCTTGTGGTCGCGGCCGTTGTGCAGGGTGATGAGGGCGAGCGTGCGTCCGCTGGGCAGCGTGATGTCGCGGACAAGGGAGTGGGTGATGACCTCGTCGGTCGAGGCCGCCTCGAGGTCGCTGAAGTCGATCGCGCGGTAGTCGGTCATGTCGCCGGTCACTTCCTCTTCGTCTTCTTGCCCGTGTAGAACGGGTTCTCCCAGATCACGCTGCCGCCCTGGCCGAGTCCGACGCACATCGCCGTGAGCCCGTAGCGCACGTCGGGTCGCTCCGCGAACTGCGCCGCGAGCTGGATCATGAGCCGCACGCCGCTCGCGGCGAGCGGGTGACCGAGCGCGATCGCGCCGCCCCAGGGGTTCACGCGCGGGTCGTCGTCGTCGATGCCGAAGTGATCGAGGAACGACAGCACCTGCACGGCGAAGGCCTCGTTGAGCTCGAACAGGCCGATGTCGGAGATGTCGAGGCCGGCCTTCTTGAGCGCCTTCTCGGTCGAGGGGATGGGCCCGATGCCCATGACCTCCGGCTGCACGCCGCTGAAGCCGAACGACACCATGCGCATCTTGGGCGTGAGGCCGAACTCCTTCACGGCGTCGGCGCCCGCGAGCAGGCTGATCGTCGCGCCGTCGGTGAGCGGCGACGAGGTGCCGGCCGTCACGCGGCCGTGGGGTCGGAACGGGGTCTTGAGCCCGGCGAGGCCCTCGAGGGTCGTCTCGGGGCGGCGCCCCTCGTCCTCGGTCGCGAGCCCATGCGCGCCCGACGCGTCGGTCACGGCGACCGGCACGAGGTCGGGCTGGATCCGCCCCGCCTCGTATGCCGCCTGCACCTTCTGCTGGCTGAGCATGCCGTAGCGGTCGGCGCGCTCCTTCGTGAGCTGCGGGAACCGGTCGTGCAGCCGCTCGGCCGTCACGCCCATGTTGAGCGCCTGCGGGTCGACGAGCTTCTCAGCGACGAAGCGGGGGTTCGGGTCGGCGTTGGATCCGATCGGGTGGCGCCCCATGTGCTCGACGCCGCCCGCGACCGCGAGGTCGTACATGCCGACGCCGATTGAGGCGCCCATCGTCGTGACGGCCGTCATCGCGCCCGCGCACATGCGCTCGATCGCGAGACCCGGCACAGTCACGGGGAGCCCCGCGAGCATCGCCGCCGTGCGGCCGAGGGTGAGCCCCTGGTCGCCCGTCTGCGACGTCGCGGCGATCGCCACGTCGTCGATGCGGTCTCGGGGGACGCGGTCGTTGCGCTCCATCAGTCCGATGAGCGCCTTCACGACGAGGTCGTCCGCGCGGGTGTTCGCGTACATGCCCTTGTCGCCTGCGCGACCGAACGGGGTGCGTACGCCGTCGACGAAATAGACATCCGCCAGCTGGGCCACATTGCCTCCTGAGATTGGTGTGCCCGGCCAGCCTAGGTCGTCGCCCGGTGCCGGGCGCGAGCCGGTTGGATCGAACCTACGAAGCCGATTCGCCCTCGTCGGGAGCCGATTGCGCGGCCTGCACAAACGCCCGCGAGATGAGCGGAGCCGTCTGCGCGATCTGCCACGGTCGTGCCCCGAGATCGGCCAGCTCGGCGGCGATCGCCTCGGGCGTCGCGGGCGCGGGCGGGCGCCACGCGACGCGCCGCAGGTGCTCGGGCGTGAGCAGGTTCTCGAGGGGGATCGAGAGGAACTCGGCGTGGGCGTCGATGACGGGCTTCGCGGCCTTGATGCGCCTGTCGGCCTCGGGGCGCCTCGTCGCCCAGGCACGCACGGGCGGCAGCGCATCGCTCGGCACGCGTTCGAGCGGCAGATCGGTCTCGGCGCGGCCGTCGAGGAACGCCTGCCACCAGCGGTCGAGCTCCGTGCGGCTCGCGCGGCCCGTGAAGTCCTTCACGGCCGAAAGCTCGCGCTTCGAGCGGGGCGAGGCGAGCACGGCCGCGACAAGCGAGCGATCCGGCACGAGGCGCCCGGGCGCCGTGTCCTGCTCTCGGGCGAGCGCATCGCGCGCGAGCCACAGCGCGCGGACGATCGCGAGGTTCCGGCGGCCGCGCAGCTTGTGCAGACCCGTGAGGCGGCGCCACGGCTCGGCGGGCGCCGGCTTCGGCTCGCGGGTCAGCTCATCGCGGAACTCCTCCTCGGCCCAGTCGCGCTTGCCCGTCTCGTCGAGCTCGGCCGCGATCGCGTCGCGCACGTCGAGGAGGTGCTCGACGTCGAGCGCCGCATACTCCAGCCACGACTGGGGGAGCGGCCTCGTCGACCAGTCGGCGGCCGAATGCTCCTTCTTCAGCACGATTCCGAGCGTGCGCTCGACGACGGCGGCCAGGCCGACGCCCGGCCAGCCGAGCAGGCGCGCCGACAGCTCGGTGTCGAAGATGCGCTGCGGCACGAGGCCGATGTCGGCGAGCGACGGCAGATCCTGCGTGGCGGCGTGGAACACCCACTCGGCGTCGCCGATCGCGTCCTGCAGCGGCGACATGTCGCCGAGCGCGGGCGGATCGAAGAGGAACACGCCCGCGCCGCGGCGGAAGACCTGCACGAGGTAGGCCCGCGACGAGTACCGGAAGCCGCTCGCGCGCTCGACGTCGACCGCGACGGGGCCGTCGGCGCCCGCGAGGGCGCGACAGGCCGTGAGGAACTCGTCGGTCGTGTCGATCACGCGATACGGAATGGTCGTTCTCCTTGATGCGGGGCGGGGATCAGCGGCGGCGGCTCGGATGGAGGACCGCGATGTCCTCGGATCCCGGGGGAAGCCCCGCGAGCATGCACACGAGTTCGGCCCACGCGTCGAGGTGCGCCGGGGTCGGCGCGACGGGCGACCACGACGCGCGCAGCTCGATCTGCGCGCCGTCGCCCTGATCCTCGAGCGAGCCGAACCCGCGCGAGACCGTCTTCGTCGCGGTGCCGGCGAGCAGCTCGTACTCGGCGTCGCGAGATGCGAGGGCGTCGGTCAGCCACGACCACGCGACGTCGGCGAGCAGCGGATCCGTGCCGATCTCGAGCTCGAGCGGCGCCTGCGCGAACGCGACGATGCGCCACGGACCGCCCCAGGAATCGGGCTCGTCGGGGTCGTGCAGCAGCACGAAGCGGCCGGTGCCGTATGGCGAATCGCCGTGGGAATCGGGCCGGACGTCGCCCGCGAACGCGACGCCGAACGGCGCGAGCCCGGTGGGCGAGGGGATCTCACGCACGACGAGATCGTCGCGGAAGCGCGCGCTGCGCAACCCGTCCGCGGCGGCGGCGAATCCGCCGGAGACTCCGTGGTCGACGTTCACGTCGAAAGACTAGGCTGAGAATGTGGTGAGGGGATCCAGGCGCGCCGGACGGCAGCGATCGGGAGTGCTCGAGGCGATGGCCGTTGCGACGGGCCTCGCGGCAGGGGTCGTCGTCGGCGGAACGGCCGTCGCGTTCGCCGTCGCCCGCAAGGCGGTCACGCCCATGACGCGGCGGATCGCCGACGTCGAGGTGCGCGGCATCGACACGCGCGCGCAGACGATCACGCTCGGGCGCACGCCCGACACCGTGCTGCCCGGCCGGTACGGCCTCTTCGTCAACGGCACGCTCGACTATCTCAAGCTCGGGGCCGTGCTGAGTCAGACCGAGCAGCAGGTCACCCGCAAGCTGCTCACGCACGTCGCCGAGGGCGAGCGCATCGGCCGCGCGGCCACCTTCAGCGGCTGGTACTACACCCACCCGCGCGAGCTGCACATCCCGTACGAGGAGATCACGGTCGACGCGCCCGTCGGACCGTGCCCCGCGTGGCTGTTCCCGGCGCCTCGCGGCGCGTCCAAGACGTGGGTCATCGCCGTGCACGGCCGGGGCACGACGCGCTCGGAGGTGCTGCGCGCCGCGCCCGTCTTCCGCGAGGCCGGCGTCACCTCGCTCGCGGTGTCGTACCGCAACGACGGCGAGGCGCCGCGTTCCGACTCGGGCCGATACGGGCTCGGCGCGACGGAGTGGCGCGACGTCGAGGCCGCGATCGAGTACGCGGCCGCCCGCGGCGCGCGCAGGATCGTGCTCATGGGCTGGTCGATGGGCGGCGCGATCGTCCTGCAGACGTCGCTCCAGACGTCGCGGCCCGACCTCATCGACAGCGTCATCCTCGAGTCGCCGGTCGTCGACTGGCGCGGCGTGCTCGACTTCCAGGCGAGGGCCCTGCACGTGCCCTCGCCCGTCACGCACATCGCGCTGCGCCAGCTGACGATGCCCGCCTGGTCGCGCGTCGTGCGCGCGGGCGATGCGATCTCGCTCGACGACCTCGACATCGTGAGCCGGGCGACCGAGCTCACGCACCCGATCCTGCTGCTGCACAGCGACGACGACGGTTTCGTGCCGTCGGAGGCGTCTCGAGGGCTCGCGGCCGCGCGCCCCGACCTCGTGACGCTCGTGTCGTACGAGCAGGCGCGGCACACGAAGCTCTGGAACTTCGACGAGGAGCGCTGGGCGGGCTACCTGCGCGGCTGGCTCGACGAGCGCGGGCTCTCGCGAAAGGACGCAGGTCGGGCGCAGTAGTCTGAAGGGCGATGACTGCCGCCACGATCGTCCGGCTCGCCGAGCGTCACCCTCGCCTCACTGGGGAGGAGATGCTCGCCAGCCTCGTGCCCCCGCCACAGTTCGACGAGGCGACCTTCGCGTCCTATCGCACCGACGAGGCCTACCCGTCGCAGAGCGAGGCGAAGGAGCTGCTCTCGCGCTTCGCGGCGGCCGGTTCCGAACCGGTCGCGCGCGGCGGCCTGTTCTCCTTCGGCCGTCGCAAGGCCAAGGCCGCCCCCGAGATGAAGCCGGGCGTGTATCTCGACGGCGGGTTCGGCGTCGGCAAGACGCACCTGCTCGCGTCGATCTATCACGCGGTGCCCGCGCGCCGAAAGCTCTTCGGGTCGTTCATCGAGTACACGGCGCTCGTGGGGGCGCTCGGCTACAAGCACACGGTCGACCTGTTGACGGGCACCGCGCTCGTCTGCATCGACGAGTTCGAGCTCGACGACCCGGGCGACACCATGGTCATGACGCGCCTGCTCGGCGAGCTCGTCTCGACCGGCACGCGGCTCGCCGCGACGAGCAACACGCCCCCGAACGCGCTCGGCGAGGGCCGGTTCGCGGCGCAGGACTTCCTGCGCGAGATCCAGTCGATGTCCGACAGCTTCCAGACGATCCGCATCGACGGCGTCGACTTCCGTCAGCGCTCGCTCGACGGGGGAGCGGCCGTCACGGATCCCGCCGACTACGACCGCGTGCTGCGCGCGGCGGGCGACGAGGTCTCTGACGACGTCTTCGACGACCTCGTCGCGCACCTCGCGCAGGTGCATCCCTCGCGCTACGTGCGCCTCGTCGACGGCCTCGACGCCGTCGGCCTGCGCGACGTGCGCCAGATCACCGACCAGTCGGAGGCGCTGCGCTTCGTCGCGTTCGTCGACCGCGTCTATGACGCGCAGATCCCGATCCGCGCGACGGGCCTGCCGCTCAACGAGGTGTTCTCGGACGAGATGCTGCAGGGCGGCTACCGCAAGAAGTACCTGCGCGCGATCTCGCGCCTCGTCGCCTCCTCGCACGCCTGAAACAGGCTCTTCACACAGCGCGGTCCGACGTAACACGTCGGTAACCGTTAGCGCACCCTGCGGGAAACGCCGAACGGCCACCATGGCGATATCCGCGACGGAATGCCCGCCGCGGGTCATGCACCGTTCGACCCGTAAGGAACAACATGGACAGCGGCAATCTCGCGTGGGTCATCATCGCCACCGCGCTCGTGCTCCTCATGACGCCGGGCGTCGCCTTCTTCTACGGGGGCCTCGTGAAAGCGAAGAGCGTCGTGAGCATGATGATGATGAGCTTCGGCGCGCTCGGCATCGTCACGGTGCTGTGGGTGCTCTTCGGCTACAGCATGATCAGCGTCGACGCGCCGTGGAGCTTCGCGGGCAACCCGTTCGCGGACTTCGGCCTCACGGCGACGATCGCGGACGACCCGACGGGTGAGGGAACGATCGCCGTGGCCTTCGCCGCCACGTTCGCGATCATCACGACCGCCCTCATCTCGGGCGCCATCGCCGACCGCGCGAAGTTCGGCGCATGGATGGTGTTCGCCGCCATCTGGGTCGTGCTCGTGTACTGCCCCGTCGCCGCATGGGTCTGGGGCGGCGGATGGATCTTCAACCTCGGCAGCCTCATGTTCCCGGACGCGGGCGTCGAGGTCATCGACTGGGCCGGCGGCACCGCAGTGCACATCAACGCGGGCGCCGCTGCCTTCGCCCTCGCGATCGTGCTCGGCAAGCGCGTGGGCTTCTCGAAGGGCAACCACAAGCCGCACAACGTGCCCCTCGTCATGCTCGGCACCGCACTGCTGTGGTTCGGCTGGTTCGGCTTCAACGCCGGCGTCACGGCCGCTCCGCTCGGCGAGGAGGGCGGCCTCGGCACCGGCCTCATCATCATCAACACCATGGCCGCTCCCGCGGCCGGCATCCTCGGCTGGATCATCGTCGAGAAGCTGAAGGACGGCAAGGCCACCTCGATCGGCGCCGCATCGGGCGCCGTCGCGGGCCTCGTCGCCATCACGCCCGCCTGCGCCTCGCTCGAGCCGGTCTGGGCGATCGTCCTCGGCCTGCTCGTCGGCGCCGTGTGCGCCCTGGCCGTCGAGCTCAAGTGGAAGCTCGGCTACGACGACTCGCTCGACGTCGTCGGCGTGCACCTCGTGGGAGGCCTCATCGGCACCGTCTACCTCGGGTTCTTCGCGATCGACACAGGCCTGTTCACGGGCGGCGGCATCGAGCAGCTCGTCGTCCAGGTGATCTCGGCGGTCGCCGTGCTCATCTACTCGTTCGTCGTCGCGCTCGTGCTCGGCTTCGCGATCGAGAAGACGATCGGGTTCCGCGTCAAGAATGAGGACGAGATCGCCGGCGTCGACGTGTCGGTCCACGGCGAAGAGGGCTACGCGATCGTCGAGCGGTGAGCGCCGCTCGATCCGCGCGGTGACCGCCGCGCACCCACCCACACAGCACAGCACGGCGCGGGGCGTCGCTTCCACGGAAGCGGCGCCCCGCGCCGTTCCGCGTCAGGCGACGAGGTCGAGGATCGCGCGCGCCGTCGGCACGTCGGTCACGAGCTCGTTGATGAGGGATCCGCGCGCCGCGCCCACGATGCTCGGCGCCTTCTGCGCGCCGACGGCGATCCCGACGGCGTGGGGGATCGCCGCGAGCACGTCGCGCGAGGTGCGCACGAGTCGGTCGCTGCCGTCGAACTCGATCGCCGCGCCGTCGCGGTCGAAGAAGTTCAGGCACACGTCGCCGACGGCTGACGTCAGCGCCTCGCTCGTGGCGGGGATGCCCCGCGCCAGGAAATCGCGCGAGGTGGGCGCGGCGCCGATGCCGAGCAGCGCGCCGCGGGCCCTGCCCCAGAGGTTGGTGACGTGCTGGAACGCGGGCTCCTCGCGGAGCGTCGCGAGCATCGCAGCGCTCGGCAGCGCCTGCGCGAAGAGGAAGGCGGGGAACGCGCCGGAGGCCTGCGCCGCGAGGCGCGTGATCTCGTTCGTCTGGAACCGGGGGAGCGGATCGGCGTAGCCGCCGACCGTCGGCACGAGCTGGATGCCGGGCAGCGGCGGCATGCCCGCGCGCGCGACCTCGTAGGTCGTCTGGCCCGACGAGATGAGCACGGCGTCGCCGGCCGAGAGCTGCATGTCGCGAACGGCGGCGGCGATCGGCGCCGCGAGATCCTGCCCGAGCGTCGCGGGGTGGGTCACGGGCGAGAGCCGCACGGCGTTGAGCCCGAGTGCCTTGGCGAGCCGCTCGCCGAGCGCCTGCGACTCGTCTTCGAACGGGTCGACGACCTCGATCCGCACGATGCCCGCCGCGCGAGCCTGCGTGAGCAGCCGGCTGACCGTGGGCCGCGAGACGCCGAGGCGCGAGGCGATCTCAGCCTGCGTCGCCTCCTCGAGGTAGTACATGCGCGCGGCCTGGTGCACGACCTCGAGCGGGAACCGCGGCCGCGTCTGCTCGGGCTCCGTGGAGGGCTGCGGCGTCATCGGGACCTTTCGTTCGGCGCGCGTTCGGGCGTGACCGGGACATCGTATCCCGGTCCGACCGCGTCGCCGTGCGCCGGGAACGTCTGTCCTCCGTCGCGGGAACAAACGTGCTGCACAAGTGTGCCGAGAAGGGGTATCGTCGAGACGAACCCACCCAGAGACGTGAGGAAGAGACACCGATGTCCGAGACCATCGACACCACCCGCGAAGCCGTCACCGGCGCCGACCTGCCCGCCACCATGCGCGCCGTCGTCGTGTACGGACCGGGCGACTACCGCCTCGAGGAGCGCCCCGTGCCGACGCCCGGGCCAGACGACCTGCTGCTGCGCACCGACGCGGTCGGCATCTGCGCGAGCGACCTCAAGGCGTACCACGGCGCGGCCAAGTTCTGGGGCGACGAGAACCGGCCCGCGTGGGCGGAAACCGACCGCATCCCCGGCCACGAGTTCGTCGGCACGGTCGTCGCGGGCGGTGAGGCGGCGCTCGCGAAGCGCGGCGTCGCGCTCGGCGACCGCGTGGCCTGCGAGCAGATCGTGCCGTGCTGGGAGTGCCGCTACTGCCTCGAGGGCGCCTACTGGATGTGCGCCGTGCACGACATGTTCGGATTCAAGGGCTACGACGGCGCGATGGCCGAGTACGTCCTCGTGCCGGCGAAGGCGCTCACGCACCCCGTCTCGCGCGCCCTCCCGGGCGAGGTCGCCGCCTTCTCCGAGCCGCTTTCGTGCGCATTCCACGCGGTCGAGCGCGCAGAGATCCTCTTCGGCGACACGGTCGTCATCGCCGGCGCGGGCCCCATCGGCCTCTCGGCGATCGCGGGCGCGCGCCAGAAGAACCCGCTGCGGATCATCGCGCTCGACGCGGTCGACAGCAAACTCGATCTGGCCCGACGGGTCGGCGCCGACATGACGATCAACATCGCCCGCGAGGACGCGGTCGCCCGCATCAAGGAGCTCACGGACGGCTACGGCGCCGACGTGTACATCGAGGCGACGGGCCACCCGTCGGCCGTGCCGCAGGGCCTGAACCTGCTGCGCAAGCTCGGCCGATTCGTCGAGTACTCGGTGTTCAAGGATCCGGTGTCGGTCGACTGGTCGATCATCTCCGACGACAAGGAGCTCGACGTGCGCGGCGCCCACCTCGGCCCGCACACCTGGCCCGCGGCCATCAAGCTGCTCGAGGCCGAGACGCTGCCCATGGCCGACATCTGCACGCATCAGTTCCCGCTCGAGCGGTTCCAGGAAGCGCTCGACCTCGTGGGCGACTCGTCCGGCAGCTCGGTCAAGGTGTCGATCATCCCGTCGATGCGCTGACCCGGAAGCAAAGGACCTTCACGATGTCTTCACTGGCGCAGACGGACACCCGCCCCCGCGAGGGGCTCCTCGACCGCATGGGGATCCCGAGCTCGCTCGCGCTCGGCTTCCTCGCCGTGCTCATCTTCATGACGGGCAACGGCGTCGAATCGAACTTCATCACGCCGCACATGGTCGCGGTGCTCGGATCGCCCGAGGCGACCGTCGCGACCATCGTGAGCATGTACAGCCTCACGGTGCTCATCGGCAGCTACATCTCGGGCGCGCTCGCCGACCTCATCGGCCCCCGCAAGGTCATGGTGATCGGCTTCGTCGTCTGGGTGGTCTTCGAGGTGCTGTTCCTCATCGGCCTCCAGATGCAGAGCCTGCCGTTCACCGCGCTCGCGTACACGATGCGCGGCTTCGGTTACCCCCTGTTCGCCTTCGCGTTCCTCGTGTGGGTGAACATCACAACGCCGCCCGAGCGCAACGGGTCCGCGGTCGGCTGGTTCTACGTCGCCTTCACGGGCGGCCTGCCGACGCTCGGCTCGCTGTTCGCGATCGGTGCGATCCCGACGTTTGGCGGCGGCACCCAGGGCGAGACGGGCGCCATGATCGCCTCGATCGGCCTCGTCGCGATCGGCTTCCTGCTCGCGATGTTCGGCGTGCGGGCGAAGAACGGCGGGCACCGGATCGCACCCGCGGGCGAGCTCGCCGCGCGCGTGCTGACGAGCGGGATCCGCCTCGCGTTCACGAAGCCGAAGATCCTCATGGGCTTCATCGTGCGCCTCATCAACACGGCGCCGCAGTTCGGCATGTTCGTCGTGCTGCCCTCGATCATCGCCGAGGATCGCGGCTGGGGGCAGTCGCGATGGCTGCTCATGACGGTGCTTGTGTACGCGACCAACATCCTCGTCAACGCGCTGTTCGGCTCGCTGGGCGACAGGATCGGCTGGCAGCGCACCGTCAAGTGGTACGGCATCGCGGGATCCGCAGCCGGCCTGTTGCTCTGGTGGTACGTGCCGCAGATCGTCCCCGCGGGCAGCGACTGGGGCTACTGGCTGTCGGTCATCGCGGGCTGCGTGTTCGGCTGCCTGCTCGCAGGGTTCGTGCCGATGGGCGCGATCATGCCCGCGCTCGTGCCCGAGCACAAGGGCGCCGCGATGGCGATGTACACGACCGCCGCGGGCGGTGCGATGTTCCTCGGCACCGGCACGGTCGCGCTCGTCTACAGCCTCGGCGGCGACGGACAGACGGTCACGTGGGCGTTTATCGGCCTCTACGCGATCGCGTTCGTCCTCATCCATTTCCTCGGCGTCGACCAGCCGGGGCTCGAAACGAAGCGGAAGGCCTTGCGCGCATGACCACGATCTACGACGACCCCGACGAGTTCGCCGAGGACCAGCTCGCGGGCTGGCTCGACCTCTACCGCGACCGCGTGCGCGGCGTGACGGGCGGCGTCGTCGCGCTCCCCGTGCGCGGCGCCGACCCGCAGGTGGCGGTCGTGATCGGCGGCGGATCGGGCCACTATCCCGCCTTCTGCGGCACGGTGGGTCAGGGCTTCGCGACGGGCGCCGTCGTCGGCAACATCTTCACGTCGCCGTCGGCAGCGCAGGTGTACTCGGTCGCGAAGGCCGCCGACCAGGGCCGCGGTGTCGTGCTGAGCTTCGGCAACTACGCGGGCGACAACATGAACTTCGGACTCGCGGCCGAGCGGCTGCGCGAAGAAGGGATCGACACGCGGATCGTCGTCGTGACCGACGACATCGCGTCGGCCGACGAGGAGTCGAGCCGCCGCGGCATCGCGGGGGACTTCCCGGTCTTCAAGGCGATGGGCGCGGCGGCGGCCGAAGGTCGCTCGCTCGACGACGTCGAGGCCGCAGGGCGCGCCGCCAATGCCGCGACGCGCACGATCGGCGTCGCGTTCTCGGGCTGCACGATGCCGGGCGCGACCGAGCCGCTGTTCACGGTGCCCGAGGGACACCTGGGGCTGGGACTCGGGATCCACGGCGAGCCGGGCATCGAGGACGTGCCGATGCTGCGGGCCCGCGAGCTCGCCGAGCTGCTCGTCTCGAGGCTGCTCGCCGACAGGCCGCAGCGCGCGGGCGCGCGCGTCGCGCCGATCCTCAACGGGCTCGGCGACACGAAGTACGAGGAGCTGTTCCTGCTCTGGGGCCGGATCGCGCCGCTCCTGCGCGACGCGGGCCTCGAACTCGTCCAGCCCGAGGTCGGCGAGCTCGTCACGAGCCTCGACATGGGCGGCTGTTCGCTCACGCTGCAGTGGCTCGACGACGACCTCGAGTCGCTCTGGCGCGCCGACGCGTACACGCCCGCGTATCGCAAGGTCGCGGCGCCTGTCGAGGCGCTTGATCCGTCGGCGCGCGGCGCCGCGGACGACGCGGGCGAGGCCGACGTGGCCGAGGGCGCCGCGGGCTCGACGCGCGCCGCCGCGGTCGCGCGGGAGACGCTCGCGGCACTCGAGGCCGTGCTGCGCGACGAGGAGGAGCGGCTCGGCCGCATCGACGCGGTCGCCGGCGACGGCGACCACGGCCGCGGCATGCTCAAGGGGATCCATGCGGCGAAGGCCGCGGCGGACGCCGTGCCGTCGCACGCGGGCGTGGCGTCGGTGCTCGGCAGCGCGGGCCGCGCGTGGGCCGAGAAGGCGGGCGGCACGTCCGGCGTGCTCTGGGGCGCCGCACTGGAGTCGTTCGGGCGCGAGCTTGGCGACGACGCGGAGTCGCTGGGTGCGCGCGATCTCGTCGCGGCGTCGGAGGCGTTCGCCCGTGCGATCCAGAAGCTGGGCGGCGCGCAGCTCGGTGACAAGACGCTGCTCGACGCGCTCCTGCCCTTCCTCGACGCCCTGCGCGAGGGCGTCGACGGGGGAGCGGGCGCGAGCGAGGCGTGGGCTGCGGCGGCCCGCGTCGCCGAGGAGGCAGCTGAGCGCACGGCTGCGCTGCGCCCCCGCGTGGGCCGCGCGCGGCCGCTCGCCGACAAGAGCGTCGGCACGCCGGACGCGGGGGCCGTGTCGATGGCCCTCGCCCTGACCGCGGCGGGGCGCGTCCTTGCCGAACAGCACGAGGAGGAGAAGGTATGAGCGACGAGCTGTCGTGGCGTGTGGTCGTCGGGTCCGACGACGCCGGTTACGAGTACAAGGAAGCGATCAAGCGCGATCTCGAGCGCGACCCGCGCGTGACGGAGATCGTGGACGTCGGGGTCGACGCCGACGGGCACACCGACTATCCGCACGTCGCGGTCGACGCGGCCCGCCGCATCGCCGAGGGCGAGGTCGATCGCGGGATCCTCATCTGCGGCACCGGACTCGGCGTCGCGATCGCGGCGAACAAGGTGCCGGGCATCCGCGCCGCGACCGCGCACGACTCGTTCTCGGTCGAGCGCTCGGTGCTCTCGAACGACGCGCAGATCCTCTGCATGGGGCAGCGCGTCGTCGGCATCGAGGTCGCGCGGCGCATGGCGCGCGAGTGGCTGGGCTACCGCTTCGACCCCGCGAGCCACTCGAAGGCGAAGGTCGACGCGATCTGCCAGTACGACGGATCCCTCGCAGTGGGCCTCGATGCCTGACGCGGAAAGCGCGAAGGCCCCGGACACATGTCCGGGGCCTTCGTCGTGCGGTGGGCGATGCGGGACTCGAACCCACGACCTCTTCCGTGTGAAGGAAGCGCGCTAACCAACTGCGCCAATCGCCCGTGTGGAGTTGTTGTGCCGACCGGCACGAGAAGCAATACTACAGGATCGCGGGAGTCCTGCGACATCGGCGCGGACGCCGGGGGTGTCGCGCCTGGCGGACACGCCCGGACGGCGGATCCGGTTTGGCTGCGGCCGCGATGTGGGCTAATGTATTTCAAGTGCCCGGGGCGAAAGCGTCGGACGCGAAACGCGGATGTAGCGCAGTTGGTAGCGCATCACCTTGCCAAGGTGAGGGTCGCGAGTTCGAGTCTCGTCATCCGCTCGAGTGCAGCAGTCACTTCGGTGGCTCGGCACGCGGGTTCGAATCCCACACGGTGGCGTGGCCGAGAGGCTAGGCACCGGCCTGCAAAGCCGTTTACACGGGTTCGAATCCCGTCGCCACCTCGTTACAATTGAACAGCTCTCACGAGCGCGATTAGCGCAGCGGTAGCGCGCTTCCCTGACACGGAAGAGGTCACTGGTTCGATCCCAGTATCGCGCACGAAGCCCCCGTCAGCGGGGGCTTTCGCATCCGCGGATGTAGCGCAGTTGGTAGCGCATCACCTTGCCAAGGTGAGGGTCGCGAGTTCGAGTCTCGTCATCCGCTCAGCATCAGCCCCCGGCCTCTGGCCGGGGGCTTTCTCGTTGCCCGGCCGGGTGCGCGCCGCCGCCTGGGAGGCCCCGACGAGGGCGGTGCCGGCGCGGGAATAGGATGGTCAGGTGACCACTGGATTCGACCTGTACCCCGAGAAGAACGTCGTCGCGATGCGCGTCGACGGCACGCTGACCGACCTCGCCGCTGAGGTCACGGACACGCAGACGAGCGAGCCGGTCACGATCGATAGCGAGGACGGACTCAACGTCCTGCGCCACTCGACTGCGCACGTGCTCGCGCAGGCCGTGCAGCGACTGAACCCCTCGGCGAAGCTCGGCATCGGGCCGTTCATCACCGATGGCTTCTACTACGACTTCCAGGTCGACGAGCCCTTCACGCCCGATGACCTGAAGGCCATCAAGAAGGAGATGCAGCGCATCGTCAAGGAGGGGCAGCGCTTCGTGCGCCGCGTCATCACCGACGACGAGGGCCGCGCAGAGCTCGCCCACGAGCCGTTCAAGCTCGAGCTGATCTCGCTGAAGGGCGGCTCGAAGGAGGCAGCCGAGGGCGCGAGCGTCGAGGTCGGCGCAGGCGAGCTCACGATCTACGACAACGTCGACCCGAAGTCGGGCGAGACGCGCTGGGGCGACCTGTGCCGCGGCCCGCACGTGCCGACCACCCGCATGGTGGGCAACGGCTGGGACCTGCTGCGCGTGGCCGGCGCGTACTGGCGCGGCAGCGAGAAGAACCCGCAGCTGCAGCGCATCTACGGCACCGCGTGGCCGACGAAGGACGAGCTCGTCGCGTACAAGGATCGTCTCGCCGAGGCGGCGAAGCGCGACCACCGCAAGCTCGGCCGCGAGCTCGATCTCTTCTCGTTCCCCGACGAGATCGGATCGGGCCTTTCGGTCTGGCACCCCCGCGGCGGCATCATCCGCGGCGAGATGGAGCAGCATGCCAGGCGCCAGCACATCGCGCACGGCTACACC
>Ga0079224_100004987_pt1 | contig 17349 bp, 13 predicted proteins | sample Stecom2015_FD_80414 | JGI IMG/M metagenome (GOLD analysis project Ga0079224, IMG submission 80414) | Agricultural soil microbial communities from Utah to study Nitrogen management - Steer compost 2015 | ecosystem: Environmental > Terrestrial > Soil > Agricultural land | place: USA: Utah... | reverse complement strand
GCCGCGATGGACGAGCCGCACCTGACCCGGCTGGGGCTGACGAACTACTGGGGCTACTCGACCATGTCGTACTTCGCCCCCGAGCCCTCCCTCGCCACCGCCGCCGCCCAGCATGCCGGCGCCCAGGCGGTGCTCGAGGAGGTCAAGACCATGGTGCGCCGCCTGCACGCGGCCGGCTTCGAGGTGATCCTCGACGTGGTCTACAACCACACCGCCGAGGGCGGCGGCGACGGCCCCTCCCTCTCGCTGCGCGGCCTGGACAACCTCGAGTACTACTGGACCGACCACGGCGTCCCCCAGGACGTCACCGGCACCGGCGGCACCCTCGACCCCCGCTCCGTGCACACGATGGACCTGGTCCTCGCCTCCCTGCGCTACTGGGTGCAGGAGGTGCACGTGGACGGGTTCCGCTTCGACCTCGCCACCACGCTCGGCCGCGACGACCGCGGCTTCCGCGCCGACCACCCGCTGCTGCGCGCGATCGTCACCGACCCCGTGCTGCGGGACGTGAAGCTCATCGCCGAGCCGTGGGACGTGGGCACCGGCGGCTGGCAGACGGGGAACTTCCCCGCCCCCTTCGCCGAGTGGAACGACGCCTTCCGCGACGACGTGCGCGCCTTCTGGCTGGCCGACCGCGCCGCCCGCGAGCGCACCGGGGAGCCGGGGATCGGCGGGGTCCGCGACCTCGCCACGCGCCTGGCCGGCTCCTCCGACATGTTCACCCGCCAGGACCCGCCGGGCCTGCCCGAGGGGCGCAGCCTGCGCGCCCCCTGGGCCTCGATCAACTACGTCACCGCCCACGACGGCTTCACCCTGCGCGACCTCACCGCCTACGAGTCCAAGCACAACGAGGCCAACGGCGAGGACAACCGCGACGGCACCTCGGACAACCGCTCCTTCCACCACGGGCACGAGGGCGAGCTCCCGCCCGGCGACCCGCGCCGCGAGGAGATCGAGGCCGCCCGCCGGCGCACCGCCCGCAGCGTGCTGGCCACGCTGCTGCTGGCGTCGGGCACCCCGATGCTCACCGCGGGCGACGAGCGGGGCCGCACCCAGCGCGGCAACAACAACGCCTACTGCCAGGACAACGAGATCTCCTGGGTGGACTGGCGCCGCACCGCGGCGGCGGAGAGGCTGCGCGCGACCGTGGTGCGCCTGCTGCAGCTGCGCGGCGAGCACCCCCAGCTGCGGACCCCGCACTTCCTGCGCCCGGCGGACCCGGAGCAGCTCGACGCCGGACAGATCGCCTGGTTCGACGAGACCGGGGCGCCGATGGCGCACGAGGAGTGGATGGACCCCGCCCGGCACGTGCTGGTCATGCTGCGCCCGGCGGTCCACGGCCGCGAGGGCGCCGAGCACCTGCTGGTGATCCTCTCCGGCGCCGCGGAGGCGACCGAGGTGCGCCTGCCGGAGGCCCCCTGGCCGCAGGGTCCGGCGAAGGTGCTGCTGGACACGGCGCTGGAGTCCCCCGAGGACCTGCCGCCCGGACCGGTCGGTGACCGCACGGTCACCGTCGCGCCCGGCGGCGTCGTGGTGCTCGGCATCGCTCCCTGAGTCACGCCGCCCCTCCCCGAGCGGCTATCGTGAGGTCAGTCACCACGATCGTCGCAGAGCCCCCTGTGACCAGGGAGCGCTCAGGCAGGAGAGGCCATGTCCGAGACCACTTTCCGCACGGGGCTGGACGCCGGGATCGGCCGCATCCCGATCATGGACGTGCAGCCCGTCGTCGACGGCGGAAGGTTCCCCGCCCGATGCGTCGAGGGCGAGACCGTCGCGGTGCGCGCCAACGCCTTCCGCGAGGGCCACGACGCGATGGGCGTGCAGCTGGTGCTGATCTCCCCCACCGGGGTCGAGACCCGTCGGCGGCTGCGCTCGACGAACCCGGGTCTGGACCTGTGGGAGGCCACGATCCGGCCCGACGAGCTGGGCACCTGGACCTTCCGCATCGAAGCCTTCTCCGCCCCCTACGACACCTGGGCCCATGTGGCCGAGGTGAAGATCCCCGCCGGCGTCGACCCGGAGCTGACCTGCGACGAGGGCGTGCTCGTGCTCGAGCGGGTGCTCGCCGAGATCGCCGAGGGCACCCGCCCCGCCTCCGACGGGCCGGTGGTCTCCGCCGCGCTCGAGTCGCTGCGCTCCCCCGGCCTGCCGGTCGCCGCGAGGATCGCCCCGGCGCTGGCCGCCGACCTGCGCGGCATCCTCGCCGAGCGACCGCTGCGCGAGGGCGTCACCGTCGCCGGCCCCTTCCGCCTGGAGGTGCAGCGCCGCCGCGCCCTGTACGGCTCCTGGTACGAGTTCTTCCCCCGCTCCGAGGGCGCGCACTTCGACCGCGAGCACGGCTGGACCTCCGGCACGCTGCGCTCCGCCGCCCGCTCCCTGGACCGGATCGCACAGATGGGCTTCGACGTCGCCTACCTGACCCCGATCCACCCCATCGGCACCACCTTCCGCAAGGGGCGCAACAACACCCTGGAGGCGCGGCCGGGCGATCCCGGCTCCCCCTACGCGATCGGGTCGCCCGCGGGCGGCCACGACGCGATCCACCCCGATCTCGGCACGATCGAGGACTTCGACGCCTTCGTCGCCCGGGCGAAGGAGCTCGGCCTCGAGGTGGCGATGGACATCGCCCTGCAGTGCTCCCCCGACCACCCGTGGGTGCAGGAGCACCCCGAGTGGTTCGTGGTGCGGGCGGACGGCACCATCGCCTACGCCGAGAACCCGCCGAAGAAGTACCAGGACATCTACCCCCTCAGCTTCGACACGGACTACGAGGGGCTCTACGCCGCGATCCGCGACGTGCTCGAGCACTGGGTCAGGCACGGCGTGACCCTCTTCCGCGTCGACAACCCGCATACCAAGCCGGTCCGTTTCTGGGAGGAGCTGCTGGCGGAGTTCGCGGAGAAGCATCCCGAGGTGATCTTCCTGGCCGAGGCGTTCACCCGGCCGACGATGATGCACACCCTGGGCAAGGTCGGCTACCACCAGTCCTACACCTACTTCACCTGGCGCGAGAGCGCCGAGGAGCTGCAGGAGTACCTCGAGGAGCTGGTCGAGGCGGCGCCCTACATGCGCCCGAGCTTCTGGCCCACCACCCACGACATCCTCACCCCGTACATGAGCTCCGGCGGGCGGCGCGCCTTCGTGCTGCGCGCGATCCTCGCCGCCACGCTCGTGCCGACCTGGGGCATCTACTCCGGCTACGAGCTGGTCGAGGACGTCCCCCGGCCCGGCGCGCAGGAGCAGATCGACAACGAGAAGTACGAGTACAAGCCCCGCGACTACGCCGGCGCTCTCACCCGCGGCGAGAGCCTCGAGCCGCTGCTGGGCACCCTGAACCGGATCCGGCGCGAGCACCCCGCGCTGCAGACCCTCACCACCATCCGCTTCCACGAGGCGGGCGACCCCCAGGTGCTGGTCTTCTCCAAGCACCTCGACGCCGACGCGAGCGGCACGGGCCGCCCCGACACGGTGCTGGTCGTCTCGCTGACCGCCCACGACCGCGACGCCTCCACCCGCCTGCACCTCGAGCTCGACGCGCTCGGGGTCGAGGGGGATTTCGAGGTCGAGGACCTGCTCACCGGTGAGCGGTTCCGCTGGGACCGGGAGCCCTTCGTCATCCTGAGCGCCGCCGACCGGCCCGCCCATGTGCTGCGCGTCATCCACCCCGAGGAGAGCTGACATGTCCCACACCACGGAGAGCACCACGGAGAGCGCCGACCGTCCCGTCCCGGTGATGCCGCTGGGCGAGCACGAGCTCGGCGCGACGGCGACCGGCAGCCACCACGAGCCCCATGCGGTCCTCGGCGCCCACGAGTACGAGGGCGGCGTCACGGTGCGCACCCTCAAGCCCTTCGCGAGCGAGGTCGCGGTGCTCCTGCCCGACGGCTCCGCCCACGCGATGGAGCACGAGCACGACGGGATCTGGACCGTCGCCCTGCCGCTCGCGGAGGTCCCCTCCTACCGGATCCGGGTCACCTGGTCCGCCGGGGAGAACTGGGTCGACCTCGAGGAGCCCTACCGCTTCCTGCCCACGATCGGCGAGCTCGACCTGCACCTGATCCGGGAGGGCCGCCACGAGGAGCTGTGGCGGGCGCTCGGCGCGCACGTGCGCACCGTGGACGGGGTGGAGGGCACCGCCTTCGCCGTCTGGGCGCCGAACGCCCGCGCCGTCCAGGTGATCGGCTCCTTCACCAGCTGGGACGGTCGCCTGCACTCGATGCGCTCGCTGGGCACCTCCGGCGTCTGGGAGCTGTTCGTGCCCGGGGTCGGGGCGGGCGAGGTCTACAAGTTCCGGATCCTCGGGGCCGACGGCACCTGGCGCGAGAAGGCCGACCCGATGGCGCGCGCGGCCGAGGTGCCGCCCGCGACCGGCTCCGTGATCACCGTCAGCGACTTCGAGTGGACCGACGACCACTGGCTCGCCGAGCGTGCCTCGACCGAGGCGGTCTCCTCCCGCATGTCGATCTACGAGGTGCACCTGGCCAGCTGGCGGCCGGGCCTGGGCTACCGGGAGCTCGCCGAGGAGCTCACCGCGTACGTCGCCGAGATGGGCTTCACCCACGTCGAGTTCATGCCGGTCGCCGAGCACCCCTTCGGCGGGTCCTGGGGCTACCAGGTCACCGGCTACTACGCACCCACTTCCCGGCTCGGCTCCCCCGACGAGCTGCGCCACCTCATCGACACCCTCCACGGCGCCGGCATCGGCGTGATCATGGACTGGGTGCCGGCCCACTTCCCCAAGGACGAGTGGGCGCTGGGCCGCTTCGACGGCACCCCGCTGTACGAGCACGCCGATCCCCGCCGCGGCGAGCACCCGGACTGGGGCACGTACATCTTCGACACCGGCCGTCACGAGGTGCGCAACTTCCTGGTCGCCAACGCCTGCTACTGGCTCGAGGAGTTCCACGTCGACGGGCTGCGGGTCGACGCGGTCGCCTCGATGCTCTACCTCGACTACTCGCGCGAGGACGGCCAGTGGGTGCCCAACCGCCACGGCGGCCGCGAGGACCTCGAGAACATCGCCTTCCTGCAGGAGACCACCGCGACCGCGTACAAGCGCGCGCCCGGCATCGTGATGATCGCCGAGGAGTCCACCTCCTTCCCGGGCGTCACCCGCCCCACCGAGACCGGCGGCCTCGGCTTCGGGTTCAAGTGGAACATGGGCTGGATGCACGACACCCTGCAGTACCTGGGCCAGGACCCGATCCACCGCCAGTACCACCACGGCGAGCTGACCTTCTCGATGGTCTACCAGTACTCGGAGAACTTCATCCTGCCGCTGAGCCACGACGAGGTCGTGCACGGCAAGGGCTCGCTGCTGCGCAAGGCGCCGGGCGACGACTGGCAGCAGGCCGCGACGCTGCGCTCCTATCTCACCTTCCAGTGGACCCATCCGGGCAAGCAGCTGGTGTTCATGGGGATCGAGTTCGCCCAGGGCACCGAGTGGTCCGAGCAGGCCGGGCTGCCGTGGTGGCTGCTGGAGTACCCGCTGCACCGCGGGGCGCAGCAGCTCGTGCGCGACCTCAACGCCGTCCAGGCCGAGTTCCCGGCGCTCTACCAGTGGGACCAGGACCCGGGCGGCTTCGAGTGGCTGATCGGCGACGACGCGCAACACAACGTGCTCTCCTTCGTCCGACGCGACGAGGCCGGCGATCCCGTGGTCGTGGTCGTGAACTTCTCGCCCGAGCCGTGGCACGAGCACCGCATCCCGCTGCCCGAGGGCGGGGACTGGCTCGAGGTGCTGAACTCCGACGCCCCTGTCTACGGCGGCAGCGGGGTCGGGAACCTGGGACGGGTCCACGCCGAGCCGCTCCCCCAGCACGGGCGCGACCACTCGGTGCGCCTCTCGGTGCCGCCGCTCGGCGCCGTGGTCCTCGCCCCCGCCCGACTGCGCGAGGGCTGAGCGCGAGGGGCGCGGCCCGCCGCCAGGGCTGCCGCAACGTCATGAGCCGCTGTGCTCCAGGAGTGGAGCACAGCGGCTCATGACGTGCAGCGCAGGGCGGCGCCCGGCGCGGCTCAGTACAGGAGGTTCGCGAGGCGCTTGCGGGCCGGGGCCACGCGGGGGTCATCGGCCCCGGCGACCTCGAACAGCTCCAGCAGGCGCGTGCGCACCGCGTCCTTGGTCTCCTGGTCCGCGCCGCGCAGCTGGTCCAGCAGGCGGGTGAAGGCATCCTCGACGTGGCCGCCGAGCGTGTCGAGATCCGCCACCAGCAGCTGGGCGTCGAGATCGGCGGGGGCGTCGGCCGCGGCCTGACGGGCGGCGGCGAGATCCGCTCCCTGGGTGCGGCGCATCAGCTCGACGGTGGCGAGGCCCGCCTTCGCCTCGCCGTCGGCGGGGCTCTCCTGGAGCTGCTTGCGATAGGCGGCGACGGCGGCATCGAGATCGCCCCGCTCGATCGCCTCGTAGGCCTCGGCCAGCAGCGGCGGCAGCGGCTCCTCGGGAGCGGCGGCCTGCTCGGCCTCGTCGCCCGGCAGCTCCATCCCCTGCTGACGGGCGACGTCGACGACCTGGTTCAGCAGGCCGTCGATCTCCGCCTCGGGCAGCACGGAGTCGACGATCGGCTGCAGCTGGCCCTGCAGCAGGAGCAGCAGCGTGGGCAGCTGCTGGACCCGCAGCGCGGCGGCGACCCGCTGCTGGGTGTCGGCGTCGACGACGGCCAGGCGCAGCGCGCCGCCCTTCGTGTCGACGCCGCGGCGCAGTGCGGCGAGATAGGTCGGGCCCTCGGGGACCCGGCCGCTGGTGACCAGCAGGAGGGTCGGGACCTGCTGCGAGTCGGCGATGAGCTGCTCGAGGCCCTGCTCGGTGACGGCGACCTCGTGCGCGGAGGGCTCCCCCGCGTCGGTCGCCCCGGCGCCGCCGGCAGGCTGCTTGAGCGCGGCGAGATCGATGATGCCGTACGGATCGGACACTTAGGTACTCCTTCGACGGGTGCGTGACCGCACCAGTCTAGGGAGTGGCTCCCGGGAGCGGACCCGGGGCCGGCGGGACCGGACGCGGATCACGGCCCCGCGGCACGGCCCCGCGGCCGCACGTTCTCGCGGGCGTCACCGCCGGCGGGGTCACTCCCCGCTGGCGGCGAGCGCGGTCTGGGTCGCGCCGATCGGCTGGACCTGTCCCCCGGCGTCGGCCGAGGGGATGTAGAGCGCCACGTGGGTGCCGAACTCGCGCACGTACTGCTTGGTGAACTCGCGCGTGCCGATCACCTTGGTGTACTTGTTGTCCTCCGCGTAGCGCATGGTCGCGCCGTCCTTGATCGCGACCTTGCGCGAGGACATCAGCGTCGCCATCACGATCGCGCCGCCGTCCTCGGTGCGCAGGCCCGCGAGCTCGCCGTCCCGCACGGAGTAGGTCTCACGGATGGTGCCGGCCTCGTCCCACTCCACGCCCTTGTTCAGCTCCTTGCGCTCGGCCTGGATGCGCTCGTGCGTGCCGGTCTGGAAGGGGTTCGCGGCGAGCTTGTCGTCGGGGTCCGCGGCGTCGCCGTCGGTGAGCACCTTCGCGTAGAGGTCGAGCGCCTGCGCCGGGGTCATGACCAGGCCCTCGGCATCGGCGGTGAGCGCCTCGGAGCCGACCACGGCGTTGGGGACGGTGGGCATGTCCACGCCGACCGCCTGCTGGGCCCAGCCCCAGGCGGTGTAGCCGGACTTCGCGTCCTTCTGCTGCATCGCCAGGAAGTACGGCACGCCGTCCTGCACGGAGTCCTCGACCAGCGCGATCGCGACGCGCGGGAACTCGGCGCTGACCGAGCTCATGGGCACGATCGTCCCGGCGCCGGGGACCTTGAGGTCCTCGGCCCACTCGGGGGCCTTCTCGATCAGGCCGTAGACGGCCTTGCGGAACTCCGCGGCGGAGCCGGACACGCGCGGGGCGAGCTTCGCGGCGTCCTTCGCCTCGTCGGCCGCGACCACGGCGGCGTTGACCTCGGGCACGATCTCCTCGATCTGCTCGGTGGTCTGCACGGGTGTGGGCTCGGCGAGCTGCTTGCCGGTGGGCGGTGCGGGCGGTGCGGAGGGCTCGGAGCCGCAGGCGGCGAGCAGACCGGTGGCGAGCACGCCACCGGCTCCGAGCAGGAGGCCACGGCGGCCGACGGGTCGAGTGCTCATCACGGTGTCCTTCCGCGCGGTGCCGCGCAGCGTCTGGGGGGTCATCGTCGCTCCTGGTCCGCGTCGTCGCCGGAGGGGTCCGCGCCCGGGGAGCCGCGGTCGGAGGCGGTGCCGTCGGCGCCGGTCCCCGCGTCGTCGGCCCGGTCGCCGAAGGACCACACGCTCTGCTCGCCGACCTCGCGGGCGCCGGGGGCGTCCAGGGGGTCCTCGGCGCGCGGGGCGTCGGAGCCGTCCCGGTCCTCGGACAGACCGCCTGCCGCGGCCCCGGCCGCGGCGCCGCCCGTGGCGAGCGACGTGCGCGCCTCGCTCGAGCGCGCCTCCTGGGGCTCCTCGAGCAGCTCGTCCTCGTCCTCGTCGCCGCGGCGGCCGATCGAGACGACCAGGAGCACCAGGCCGATCACGGCGATCGCGGCGCCGCCGGCGTAGGCGTAGGGCACCCACTCGTTCTCGTCGTCCACCGGCCAGGTGATCGAGATCTTGTCGGCGCCGGCGGCGGTGCCGTCGGTGACGATCAGCAGGGAGCGATAGACCTGCTCGTTCTCGCCGTTCTCCGCGGCCCAGAACTCGCCGATGTCCAGGGTGTAGGGGCTGGCGGAGGTGTCCACGGAGCGCCAGAGGTCCGAGCCGGTCGGGTCGGAGATCTCCGCGGCGCCGTCGGGCTCGACGTCCTCGGTGCTCAGCGTGCTCCAGTCGGAGGCGCCGGTGACGCGGGTGTGGTGGACGCCCTCGAGATAGGCGTCGATGTCGCTGTTCGAGGCGGTGATCACGGAGACGTCGGAGGCGCCCTCGATCACGACCTTCCCCTCCTCGCCGCCCACGTAGAGCACGCCCGGGTCGATCACGACGGCGGGACCCGGATCCTCCAGGGTCGCCGTGGCGGTGGTCTCGGTCTCGGGGGCCCAGGTGGTCTCGCCCAGACGGCCGAGCACGAGTCCGATCAGTCCGATCAGGACCAGCAGGACGGCCAGGAGTCGTTGCACGGTGGATTGCTCCTTCGATGGGGGCCGCCAGGCCCCGGACACGGGACCGCTCCACGATACGAGCACGGCGCGTCGGCGACCAGGCCCCCGTGAGCATGGGCACCCGGGGTGAAGCACCTCTCACACCCCTCTCATCGCCCTCTCGTCGGCGCCGGGCCGCTCCCCCGCCGCGGCTCCCGGCGCGCCCCGCCGGGTCGGCAGAGGCCCGCCGGAGGTGTCGTACCCTGTCGGGGTGCGTCTCGTCGTTGCCCGCTGCTCCGTCGACTACACCGGTCGACTCACCGCCCACCTGCCGCTCGCTCCCCGGCTCCTGATCGTCAAGGCCGATGGCAGCGTGCTCGTGCACTCCGACGGCGGCAGCTACAAACCCCTGAACTGGATGAGCCCGCCCTGCACGCTGACCACCTCGCGCCGAGACGACGCCGAGGCGGAGTCCGATCCCGAGGGCGACTGGATCGAGCAGTGGGACGTGGTCCACGACAAGTCCGGCGATCGCCTCCGGGTGCGGCTGCACGAGGTGCTCGAGGACTCCTCCCACGAGCTCGGCGTCGATCCCGGACTGCAGAAGGACGGCGTGGAGGCGCATCTGCAGGCGCTCCTCGCCGAGAACATCGAGACGCTCGGCGACGGCTGGTCGCTGGTGCGCCGCGAGTACTTCACCGCGATCGGCCCCGTGGACATCCTCGCCCGCGACGAGAACGGCGGCACCGTCGCGATCGAGATCAAGCGCCGCGGCGAGATCGACGGCGTCGAGCAGCTCACCCGCTATCTCGAGCTGCTGAACCGCGACCCGCTGCTCGCCCCCGTGCGCGGCATCTTCGCCGCCCAGGCCATCAAGCCGCAGGCGAAGGTGCTGGCCGGCGACCGCGGCATCGACTGCGTCACCCTCGACTACGACGCCCTGCGCGGCATCGACGACGCGGAGTCGCGCCTGTTCTGAGCCCCGTCCCCTTCGATCCACCCAGGGAGTGCGCATGCCCACCGACGTGCCCGTGCCGACCGACCTCTCCGCGCCGACCGCGGTCCTCGCCCTGCGCGGCACCGCCGTGCTCGAGCAGGGGCTGGTCCCCGACGCCCTGGTGCTCTGCGCCGGGGAGCGGATCCTCTGGGCCGGCCCCGCCGCCCACGCGCCCGCCGAGCTCCTTCCCGAGGACAGCCGCGTCCTCGAGCACGACGGGCTGATTCTGCCGGGTCTGGTGGACCTGCACTGCCACGGCGGCGGCGGCGCCTCCTTCCCCGACTCCGAGGGCGCCGAGGAGATGCTCGCCGCGGTCCTCGAGCACCGCCGGCACGGCACCACCTCCCTCGTCGCCTCCCTCGTCACCGCCGACGCCGCGACGCTGCGCGAGAAGGTCGCCCAGCTCGCCGGTCTCCATCGCGACGGGGAGATCGCCGCGATCCACCTCGAGGGTCCCTTCCTCTCGGAGGCCCGCCGCGGTGCGCAGAACCCCGCCCATCTCACGGACGGCGACCCGGCGCTGGTGCGAGAGCTCGCCGAGATCGCCGGTGGCGCTCTCGCGACGATGACCGTCGCCCCCGAGGCCGCCGGGGCCGACGAGGTGATCGACGCGCTCGCGGGCAGCGGCGCCGTCCCGTCCCTGGGGCACACCGACGGCGGCAGCGCGGAGATGACCCGCGCCGTCGACCGTTCGATCGCGGCGCTGCGTCGAAGCCGCGGGCGCTCCCCGCTGCCCACGGCGACCCATCTGTTCAACGGCATGCGCCCGATCCACCACCGCGACCCGGGCCCGGCCCTCGCGGCGCTGGATGCCGCCTCGCGCGGGGAGATGGTGGTCGAGGTGATCGCCGACGGCGTGCACCTGGATGCGCGCACCGTCGCGCACGTCTTCTCGATCGCCGCCGAGGACCACGTCGTGCTGGTCACCGACGCGATGGCCGCCGCCGGGATGGCCGACGGCCGCTACCGGCTCGGCGCGCTCGACGTCACCGTCGAGGCGGGCGTCGCCACGCTCACCGAGGGCGGCGCGATCGCGGGCGGGACCGCGCACCTCGTCGAGGTGCTGCGCCATGCGGTGCTCGAGGCGGGCGTCGAGCTGGTCGCCGCGGTCCGCGCGGCCTCGACCGTCCCTGCCCGGGTGCTGGGGCTCGAGGACGAGATCGGGTCCCTCGCCGCCGGTCGACGGGCCGATGTGCTGATGGTGGACCGGGCGCTGCGTCCGGTCACGGTGCTGCGGGGCGGCCGAGAGGTCTGAGGCCGGGCCTGCCGGGGCTCCGTCCGGCCCGGTGGTCCGGGCCCGACGCCGCCCGAGTCCGCCCGGCCCGTCGCCGACCGCTCGGCTCAGTCCGCGTCGCCGATGACGAGCCCCGTCGGCGCGGCCTCGAGCCAGGAGTTCAGCGCCGCGCCCGGCACGAGGTCGACGATCGCGTGGACCTCGCGGCGGTCGCGCAGGGTGAAGGCGAGCAGGTAGGCCTCCTGGCCGCCCTCGACACGGGCCGGGAGCCGGCGCCGGTTCACCTCGACGATCTCACCGCGGCGGATCACGACCTCGGGACCGATCCGCACCGAGAACGCACGGAACCAGCGCAGGCGGTCGGTGCCGAAGCGCATCATGCCGTGCTGCCAGCGCTCACCGCCCACGATCCCCCGCCGTTGCAGCGAGCACTCGAAGGCACCCCGGGTGCGCGAGCCCAGCACCTGGCGCTGGGCGACCAGCAGCACTGCGAGCACCGCCAGAACGACGAGCATCCCGACCCCCACCAGGAGGATCGGGATGCCCTTGTCGTCCATCTGCGATGCGCCGCCGCTCAGATCCGGTCGGCGTGCGGCGCCTGGGCCTCCGCATCATCGACGCCGATGGTCACGACGTCGGAGTCCACGGAGACGAAGCCGCCCGACACGGAGCGCTCGTCGACATGGCCGTCCAGGTCGTGGATCCGGATGACGCCGTCGCCGAGGATCGCGAGCGTCGGCTGCATCTGCGGCAGGATGCCCATCGAGCCGTCGACCGCGGGCACGACCACCTGCGAGGCCTGCCCGGTCCAGACGGTCCGGTCGGCGGTGACGAAGGTGACCTCGAGCGCACTCACGCGCCGAGCTCCTTGTCGATGCGGTGCTGGTTCTCCAGCACCATGTCGATGCCGCCCACGTTGAAGAAGGCCGACTCGGTGATGTGGTCGAACTCGCCGTCGCAGATGCCCTTGAAGCCCTCGATGGTGTCCTTCATGGGGACGTCCGAGCCGTCCACGCCGGTGAACTGCTTGGCGAGGTGGGTGTTCTGCGAGAGGAACTGCTGGATGCGGCGTGCCCGCGAGACGATGACCTTGTCCTCCTCGGACAGCTCGTCCACGCCCAGCATCGCGATGATGTCCTGCAGCTCCTTGTTGCGCTGGAGGATCTGCTTCACGCGCACCGCGGTGTCGTAGTGGTCCTGGCCCACGTAGCGGGGGTCGAGGATCCGCGAGGTCGAGGCCAGCGGATCGATCGCCGGGTAGAGGCCGCGCGAGGCGATCTCTCGCGAGAGCTCCGTGGTGGCGTCGAGGTGGGCGAAGGTCGTCGCCGGGGCCGGGTCGGTGTAGTCATCGGCCGGGACGTAGATCGCCTGCATCGAGGTGATCGAGTGGCCGCGCGTCGAGGTGATGCGCTCCTGGAGCACGCCCATCTCGTCGGCCAGGTTCGGCTGGTAGCCCACCGCGGAGGGCATGCGGCCCAGCAGGGTGGAGACCTCGGAGCCCGCCTGGGTGAAGCGGAAGATGTTGTCGATGAACAGCAGCACGTCCTGCGCCTGCTCGTCGCGGAAGTACTCGGCCATGGTCAGGGCCGAGAGCGCGACGCGCAAACGGGTGCCCGGCGGCTCGTCCATCTGGCCGAAGACCAGGGCGGTCTTCTCGATGACGCCGGACTCGGTCATCTCCTCGATGAGGTCCCAGCCCTCACGGGTGCGCTCACCGACGCCCGCGAAGACCGACACGCCGTCGTGGTTGTTGGCCACGCGGTAGATCATCTCCTGGATGAGCACCGTCTTGCCCACGCCCGCACCGCCGAACAGGCCGATCTTGCCGCCCTTGACGTAGGGGGTGAGCAGGTCGATCGACTTGATGCCGGTCTCGAACATCTGGGTGGCCGACTCGAGCTGGTCGAAGTTCGGTGCCTTGCGGTGGATGGGCCAGCGCTCGGAGATCTGCAGCTGATCGGCGGGCTTGTTCAGCGGGGTGCCGATCACGTCGAACACGGTGCCGAGGGTCGCATCGCCGACCGGCACCGAGATCGGGGCGCCGGTGTCGGTCACGGCCTGGCCGCGGACCACGCCGTCGGTGGGCTTCAGCGCGATGCCGCGCACCATGCCGTCGCCGAGGTGCTGGGCGGTCTCGAGGGTCAGGGTCGACGCCTCGAGGCCCGAGCCGGTGTCCTCGATCTGGATGGTCAGCGCGTTGTAGAGGTCGGGGATGTTCCCCGGGGGGAACTCGATGTCGACGACGGCGCCGGTGACGCGCGCGACGCGCCCGGTGGCGGTCGGCGCCGAGGCGACGGGGGCCTGGCTGTCAGTGGTGGTGGTCATGTGTTCTCTCCATGTCGAGCCGACGCTGGGGCGAGGTCGGCCACAATCTGTCGGCGGATGTCTCAGCGTTCGGTGCGGCCGGATCCCGAGAGCGCGTCGGCGCCGCCGACGATCTCCGTGATCTCCTGGGTGATCTCCGCCTGGCGGGCGGAGTTCGCCAACCGGGTGAACTTGTCGATCTGCGTCTGGGCGTTGTCGGTCGCGGTCTTCATCGCACGCTGCGTGGAGGCGTGCTCGGAGGCCATCGCCTGCAGCAGGATGTTGGTGATGCGCGAGCGGATGTACCGGGGCAGCAGCTCCTCGATCACCGCGTCCGCGTCCGGCACGAACTCGTAGAGCGGGTAGGTGGGCGCGTCCTGCTCGGCGCCCGCCTCGACCAGGCCCATCGGCACCATGCGGACGGACGTGGTGCGCTGGAGGAACCGGGACTCGAAGCGGGTGCCGACCACGTACATCTCATCGAGGTGGACCTCAGGGTCCTCGGTGAGGAGGTCCTCGGTGAGCACCGAGGCGATCTCCCGCCCGAGCTCCGGGATCTCGTTCTCCTTGTACGGCGTCCACGCGCGGTGCGGGGGCCGGTTGCGGAACCGGTAGTACGACTCGCCCTTGAGACCGACGACGTACATCACGGGGGTCTTGCCCTCGTCGCGCAGCGTGTTGGCCAGCTGCTCGGCGGCCCGGATCACGTTGTGCGAGTAGGGGCCGGTCATGCCTCGGTCCGCGGTGATCATCAGGATGCCGACGCGGCCGGTCTCGTGCCGCTCGCTGTCCAGGAACGGGTGCGAGATCTCCGTGGAGTGCGTCGCCACCGAGCCGATCGCGCGGGTGAGCGCCTCGGCGTACGGCGTGGTCGCCTCCACCCTGGCGTGCGCCTTGGCGATGCGCGAGGCCGCGACCATCTCCTTGGCCTTGAAGATCTTCTTCATCCCCTGGGCGGAGCGGATCCTCTGCTTGTATACCCTCTGCTGGGCTCCCATTGCTCTCCTCGTGCGAGATCGGTGCGTGGCCGGCGGGTGCCGCCGCCCCGTGCGGGACGGCGGCAGCTCGCATCAGCCTCGGACGATCTGCTCCTGCTCGATCTCGCCGGCGTCCATGCGCCCGTTCTCGTCGGTGCGCGCGGCGCCCTCGCCCTTGCCTGCCAGGAAGTCCTGCTTGACCTGGTCGAGGATGCTCGAGAGCTCCTCCTCGGTCGAGGACTCGAACTTGCCGGTGGTGCGGATGGCCTCGAGCACGCCTCCGTTGTGGCGCAGGTGCTCCAGCAGCTGGGCCTCGAAGTCGCGGACGTCCTCGACCTCGACGTCGTCGAACTTGCCCTTGGTGCCCGCCCAGATCGAGACGACCTGCTCCTCCATCGGGAAGGGCGAGTACTGCGACTGCTTGAGCAGCTCCATCAGGCGCGCGCCGCGGTGCAGCTGCTGCTTCGAGGCCGCGTCCAGGTCGGAGGCGAACATCGCGAAGGCCTCGAGATCGCGGAACTGCGCGAGCGAGAGCTTCAGGGTGCCCGAGACCGCCTTCATGGCCTTCGTCTGCGCGGAGCCGCCGACGCGGGAGACCGAGATGCCGACGTCGACCGCCGGGCGCTGGTTCGAGTTGAACAGATCCGACTGCAGGAAGCACTGGCCGTCGGTGATCGAGATGACGTTGGTCGGGATGTACGCCGAGACGTCGTTCGCCTTGGTCTCGATGATCGGCAGGCCGGTCATCGAGCCGCCGCCCATCTCGTCGCTGAGCTTCGCGCAGCGCTCGAGGAGGCGGGAGTGCAGGTAGAACACGTCGCCGGGGTACGCCTCACGGCCCGGCGGGCGGCGCAGCAGCAGCGACACGGCGCGGTAGGCCTCGGCCTGCTTCGAGAGGTCGTCGAAGACGATCAGGACGTGCTTGCCCTCGTACATCCAGTGCTGGCCGATGGCCGAGCCGGTGTAGGGGGCGATGTACTTGAACCCCGCGGGGTCCGAGGCGGGGGCGGCGACGATCGTGGTGTACTCCATCGCGCCGGCCTCCTCGAGGGTGGCGCGCACGGAGGCGATGGTCGAGCCCTTCTGGCCGACGGCGACGTAGATGCAGCGGACCTGCTTCGAGGGGTCGCCGGACTCCCAGTTGGCCTTCTGGTTCAGGATCGTGTCGATGCCGATCGCGGTCTTGCCGGTCTGGCGGTCGCCGATGATCAGCTGACGCTGGCCGCGGCCGATCGGGGTCATCGCGTCGATGGCCTTCAGACCGGTCTGCATCGGCTCCTTGACGGCCTTGCGCTGCATCACGCCGGGCGCCTGCAGCTCGAGCGCGCGGCGGCCGACGGTCTCGATCTCGCCGAGGCCGTCGATCGGGGCACCGACCGGGTCCACGACGCGGCCGAGGTAGCCGTCGCCGACAGGGACCGAGAGCACCTGGCCGGTGCGGCGGACCTGCTGGCCCTCCTCGATGCCGCTGAACTCGCCGAGGACGACGACGCCGACCTCGCGCAGCTCGAGGTTCAGGGCGAGGCCGAGGGTGCCGTCCTCGAAGCGGACGAGCTCGTTGGCCATGACGTTCGGGAGGCCCTCGACGCGCGCGATGCCGTCGGCGGCCTCGCTGACGCGACCGATCTCCTCGCGCTCGGTGGCGCCTGCCTGGTAGGTGGACACTGCGGTGTCCAGGGCGTTCCGGATCTCCTCCGGGCTGATCGTGAGCTCCGCCATCTGGTGCTTCGCTTCCTCTCGGTCTCCCCGCGATGGGGAGTGTCTGGTCAGTGCTGGGGGACGCCGGGGCGTCGAGGGCTGGTTCAGGCCACGAGCGAGGACCGGGCCCGCGAGAGCCTGGCCAGCACGGTGGCGTCGTAGAGGTCGTCGCCGACCTGGATCCGGAGCCCGCCGACGACCTCCGGGTCGACCTGGAGGTTCAGCTGCACCTCACGGCCGTAGATGCCGGCCAGGACCGCGGAGAGGCGGGCCTGCTGCGATTCGTTCAGCGGGACGGCGCTGGCGACCTCCGCGAAGGCGCGCCGGCGACGGTCCGCGGCGAACCGCGCGAACTCCTCGACACGACGGGCCGGCTTGAGCTCGCTGCGACGTCCGACCGCGCGCGCCGCGAGGATGACCGTGAGCGGGTGCACGCGGCCCTCGAGCAGCCGGCGCAGCAGCACCGCCCGACGAGCGGGTTCGTCCCGAGCCCCGTCGAGGGCCGAGGTGAGGTCCCCGCTGCCGTCGATCAGGCGGGAGGCTTGGAAGAGCTCCCCCTCGATCTGCTCCAGCACTCCCTCGCGCAGGGCGAGGTCGAGGAGGGTCGAGACCCCGAGCAGCTCGAGGGCGTCGAGGATGTCCTCCTGCTCGGACCAGCGTCGCCGCACGACCTCGAGCGCGAGCTCGAGGGTGCGGGGCCCAACCCGGCCTTCGAACAGCGAGCGCACGGCGGCCTCCTTGACGGCCGCGGGGCGGCCGGCATCGGAGAGCATGCGCACCAGCTGGTTGCTGGAGTCGATGGCATCGGCCATCGAGAACAGCTCCTCGGCCTCGGTGTCCGGCACGGCGTCGGCCGCGGGGGCGGCCTCTGCCTGTCGGAGCACCTCGGCGAAGGAGGTGGAGGAGGTTCCTCGCATCACGGGTCCTTATCGGGTGGTGGTCTGGCTCGACTCGAGGTCGTCCAGGAACCGGTCGATCACACGGCGGGAGCGCTCGTCGTCGGTGAGGGACTCCCCGACGATCTTCGAGGCGAGATCGCTGGCGAGGGTTCCCACCTCGCCGCGCAGCTCCGTCGAGGCGGCTACCCGCTCGGCG
>Ga0079224_100004986_pt1 | contig 17349 bp, 16 predicted proteins | sample Stecom2015_FD_80414 | JGI IMG/M metagenome (GOLD analysis project Ga0079224, IMG submission 80414) | Agricultural soil microbial communities from Utah to study Nitrogen management - Steer compost 2015 | ecosystem: Environmental > Terrestrial > Soil > Agricultural land | place: USA: Utah... | reverse complement strand
GCGGTGGCGAGCCAGGCCGTTGTCCACCGTGCCGAGGTCGAGGCGTGGCGCGCGCGGGGCGAGGCGCGATACCGGTCGCCGCCCGTATGGCTGAGCCTGGTGGATCGCAACCTGCTCGACGAGGGCACGAGCGCGCCCCCGATGGGCGCGCTGGTGGGCGACGGCGCGTCGGTGCGGCTGCGGGTCGCCGGCGGCGCGCCGGTCACCCGCGACGGCCAGACGATCGCCGGCGAGGTGGTGCTCGCGGTGCAGGACGGCGCCGCGCCGGTCGAACCGCTCGAGCGGGACGGACGTCGCTACGAGGTGGTCGGCCGGCCCGGCCACATGAGCGTGCGGGTGCGGGATCCGCGGGCGCGCGCGCTGCGCGAGTTTCCCGGCATCCCGTACTTCGAGATCGATCCGCGCTGGCGGCTGTCCTGCCGCTTCGAGCCGCTCGATCCGCCCGCCGTCGAGATGGTGCCGCGCACCGACGGTGTCGACCTCCCGACCCCGCGGGTCGGCACCGCCCGCTTCGAGCTGGACGGCGGACCGCACGCGCTCGCCGTCTACCACGAGGACTCGAGCGGCCGCTGGTACATCCCGTTCAGCGACGCGACCAGCGGGCAGGAGACCTACGGCGCCGGCCGGTCGCTCTACGTGGAGCCGCCGGCGCCCGGCGAGCCGCTGGTGATCGACTTCAACCTGGCCTTCAACCTGCCGTGCGCGTTCAACTGGCTGGTCGCCTGCCCGGTGCCGCCGGCGCACAACCGGCTGGCCATCGCGGTGCGCGCCGGCGAGCGCACGCCGCCCTGGTCGGCGCCGCTGGAGGAGCCGTGAGGATCCGCTCCCCCGCCGCCGAGCGCAACGCCGAGCCGCTCCGCCTGGTGCTCTCGCGCGTCTTGCCGGCGAGCGGCCTGGTGCTCGAGGTGTCGAGCGGCGGCGGCCAGCACGCCGAGCACATGGCGCGCGCGCTGCCCGGCATCACCTGGCAGCCGAGCGACATCGACGAGCAGGCGCTGGACAGCATCGCCGAGACCGTCGCCGAGGCCGGGCTGGGCAACCTGCGCCCGCCCGTGCGGCTCGACGCGACCTGGGATCAGTGGCCGGTCGAGCGCGCCGACGCGGTGGTCTGCGTCAACATGGTGCACATCGCCCCCTGGGAGGCGGCCCTCGGCCTGATGGCCGGCGCGGCGCGCCTGCTTGCGCCCGGCGGCCCGCTGGTCACCTACGGCCCGTACCGCTTCTCCGGCCAGTTCACCGCGCCGTCGAACCAGGCGTTCGACCGCTCCCTGCGCGCGCGCGACCCGTCCTGGGGCGTGCGCGACGTGGACGACCTCGCCGCCGCCGCGGCGCGGGCCGGGCTCGGCCTCGAGGAGGTCGTCCCGATGCCGGCCAACAACCACGTCCTGGTGTTCCGGCGCGAGGGCTGACGCCCGCAGGCCGGCGCGTTCGCGGCGCTCCGGCACGTGGGGCACGCTCGACCCCGGCGGGTGACCGGCTGACCTGCCGGTCGGCGGCAACAGTCCCGGTCGCAAACGACCGGTTGCAGGCCTTGCGCCGCGCCTACTTGCGCCTGCAGCGCGGCGCGGCGAAGCGCGTCACGCGCCGGCCCTTCCATTGCACCTGGACGCCCCCATGTCGATCGCCGCGCCCGTGCTCCGCCGCTCCTCCGTCGCCCTCGCCGCCGTGCTGCTCCTGGCCGGCGCCCCGTCGGCCGAGGCCGGCCGGGGCAAGATGGGCCGCAAGGCGCGCATCGAGCGGGGGCCCAACGGCCAGGTGACCTACCGCGAGACGATCAAGCACACCAAGGGCGTCCGCGCGCGGCTGACCGGCCGCAAGGCCGGCAAGGTGATCTCGGTCGAGAACTCCCAGAGCGGCGGCGCGGCGCTCTCGCGGGTGCAGCGGCGCCGGCAGCGCGTGACCAAGACGACCACCGCCGATCGCGCGGGCACCCGGTCGGCCAGCGTCAACCAGAAGAAGGGCTTCCTCACGCGCCGCTGGCGCACCAAGATGACCCGCAGCGACTCGGTCCGCACCAGCTCGGTGGCCGAGAGCTCGAGCCGCCGCCCGATGTTCGGCCGCGAGCTGCAGGCCGAGCGCCGCACCGGCGAGATGGGCAACTCGCAGCTCACCGAGCGCAAGGTGAACCGCCGCGGAGAGGTGACCTCCGAGCGGACTCGCGGCAGCGGCCGCACCGGCCGGGCGTTCACCCGCAAGCTCGAGGGCCGGCGGACCATCGAGGCCCGCCGCTCCGGCATGGAGGTGAACGACACCTTCACCCGCAAGTGGGGCGTCATGTCGCGGCTGACCAACGGCCGCCTGGGCAAGAAGGTGACCGTCGAGCAGCGCCAGGGCGTGGACGGCACCTCCATCACCATGACCAGCCCGCGGCAGACGTTCCGCCGCGACACCGCCGTCGGCGATGGCTGGACCGAGTCGACCGGCAGCTACAGCAAGCGCAACCGGGTGTTCGGCCGCGACCTGCGCGAGCGGCAGCGCGACAAGGTCACCACCGACGCCAGCGGCGTGGTGCGCCGGACCGAGTCGCTGCGGCGCGACGGCAGCGTCAAGAAGGTCGTGACCGAGCGGGTGATGGCCGACGGCCGGAGCCGCAAGACCACCACGCGCCTGCGCAAGGACGGCACCGCGCGCAGCGTGAAGGAGAAGGAGACCATCGAGCACCCGAGCGGCAAGCGCGCGAAGCGCGACGTGCGCAGCGTGCGCCGCTCGGTCCGCCGCGACGGCACCACCCGGTTCGGCGTCGGCCGGGCCAGGGTGAACGGCAAGCGGAGCGCGTTCGCCGAGACGCCGGTCGGCACCCTGGGCACGCCGCGCGGCCGCATCACCTCGTCGGCGCCGCAGCGCCGCGCCTCTGGCGACGATCGGTAGCCGCAGGCGCGTGGCCGCCGGAGAGGAGGCGCGGGCGCGGCGAGCTCCCGCGGCGGCGGCCGCCGCCGGCGTGCGCCGCGGGCGCCCTCACGGCACCAGGTAGCCGTCCCAGCGGGCGAGCCAGCGCAGGATGTCGAGCGAGCTGAGGATGCCGACGACCGCGCCGTCCTCGCTCACCACCGGGACGCGGTGCACGCCCTCGAACGCCATGAGCGCCGCCGCCTGCGACACCGACGCGTGCTCCGGCAGCGTGAAGGCAAGCGGCATCATGACCTCGCCGACCGTGGCGCGGGCGACCGGCTCGAGGTGAAACCCCTCCTCGCCCAGCCCGCAATCGCCCTCGTCCCACCCGCCGTCGTCGAGCACCGCCTCGCCGGCGGCGCCGTGCCGCTCGCGCAGGAGATCGGTCTTGGACACCACGCCGATCGGGAAGCCGCCGACGTCCACCACCGGGACGCCGCTGAAGCCGCGATCGAGCAGCATGGCCGACACCGCCTCGACGCTCACGTCCTCCCGCACGCAGATCACGTCGGTGGTCATGACGTCGCCGATCCGGGTGCGATCGGCGGGCGAGGGCTCGCCCGCGATCCCGAAATTCCTGCGCGCGACCTCTCCCGCGGCGGTCGCGTGTGCGCAGAGCAGCACCGGCTCGCGGCCGTCCGGGCCGGCCGCGAGCCCCTCGTGGTGATCGCACAGCGCGCAGTCCGCCACCTCCATGGTCCTGTCTCGGCGCGGGCAGAACACGCTGGTGGCGATGGTGACGGCGCCGTTGCCCGCGTAGGTGCGCCGGGTTCGCACCGGCAGGGGGAAGGATCCGGGATCGTGCTGTGGGTGCTTCATGTCGCGCGTCCTTTCCTGGGGCATGCGCTTGGATGCCGGAGCGGCCCCGGCGCGCGCCCGCACCACCACCTCATTGCGAGCGGCGTGCCGGATGCGCCGCCGCGGCGCGAGCGCCCTCGACCGCCCTCAGACCCGCCGCGCGCTGACGCCGAGCCGGCGCGCCATGTGGTGCAGGTTGCTCCGGTGCATACCGAGGCGGCGGGCCGCCTCGGCCCAGCTCCCGCCGGTCTCCTCCAGCGTGCGCTCGACGATGGAGCGCTTGAGCTCGTCCACCGCGTCGCGCAGCGGCAGCGCGCCCTGCGCCGCGCGCGACACCAGCGCCTGCGACGGCGCCGGCGCCGGGCCGGCGGCGCCGCCCAGCTCGAGGTCGCCCGGCTCGATGTGCACCGCGGCGCCGCGCGGCGTCCTCGCCGCCGCCCGCAGCACCGCGCGCGCGACCACGTGGTCGAGCTCGCGCACGTTGCCCGGCCAGTCGCTCGCCTCCAGCGCGGCCAGCGCCGGGCGGCCGAGCACGACCGGCCCGAGGCCGAGCTTGGCGCGGTAGCGGTCGAGGAACAGGCCGGCGAGGATCCCGATGTCCTGCCGGCGCTCGCGCAGCGGCGGCACCCGCACCGGGTAGACGTTCAGGCGGTGGTAGAGGTCGGCGCGGAACCGGCCCTGGGCGACCTCCTCGGACAGCTCGCGGTTGGTCGAGGCGATGATGCGGACGTCGACCCGGCGCGGCGCGTCCGAGCCGACCCGCTGCACCTCGCCGTCCTGCAGCGCGCGCAGGAGCTTGGGCTGGATCGAGAGCGGCAGCTCGCCGATCTCGTCGAGCAGGAGCGTGCCGCCGTCGGCGATCTCGAACTTGCCGGCCCGGTTGCTGGTCGCCCCGGTGAAGGCGCCGCGCACGTGGCCGAACAGCTCGCTCTCCACGATGCTCTCCGGCAGCGCGGCGCAGTTGACCTGGATGAACGGCGCCTCGCGCCGCGCCGAGGCGGCGTGGACCGCCCGCGCGGCGAGCTCCTTGCCGACCCCGGTCTCGCCCAGGATGAGCACCGTGAAGTCGGAGCCGGCCACGGTCTCGATCTCGTGCCGCACCCGCTCCATGGCCGGGCTCACGCCCAGCATGTGGTTGCCCTCGTGAGCGCCGGCGCCGCGGGTGAGCTCCTCGACCACCAGCCCGCGCCGCTCGGCCAGGCCCTCGATGGTCTCGATGAGCCGGGTGGTGTGGAGCGCGGCGCCGGCCAGCGCTCCCAGCGCGACCAGAAACTCCTGGTCGAGGCCGTCGAAGGCGTCGGTGGCGAGCGCGTCGGCGGTCAAGACGCCGACCACCGCGCCGTCGGCGACCAGCGGGCAGCCGAGGCAGTCGTGCACGTCGGCCAGCGCGTGGGGCGCGCCGTCGACCAGGCCGTCGAACGGATCCGGAAGCCGCGAGTCGGACGGAAACCTGACCGGGCGCTCGCTCTCGACGATGGCGGCCAGCCGCGGGTGCTCGGCGACCGCGAAACGCATCCCGAGCACCTGGGGGGTGAGCCCGCGGACCGCGAGCGGCACCAGCTCGCCGCCGCGCAGCGCCAGGATCGCGGTGGCGTCGCACGGGATCGCCGCGCGCACCGCCTCGAGCAGCCGCTGGTAGCGATCGGAGGCGGCGAGGGAGCGGGTCAGATCGACGGCGATCTGGAGGAGCGCGGGCCAGTCCGGCATCTGCTGTGAACTCTACAACACGCTGTGGAGATCACAACGGAGGTGGTTGTGATCGCCACACATCCCCTGTCAGATCAGTATGTTCTGTCCGGCGCGACCCATGCAGTGGCGGGGGGCATGACCACCGACATCAACCGCACCCTCGGTGACCTGGCGCGCGAGCTCCCCGCCGCCGCGCGCGTGCTCCTCCGCTACCGGATCGACTTCTGCTGCAAGGGCAACCGCACGCTGGCCGCCGCCTGCCAGCAGGCCGGGCTCGACGCCGAGACCGTCGCGCGCGAGATCGCCGAGGCGTCCCGGCAGCCTGACACCCAGCCGCGCTGGCAGGACCTGTCCCAGGCCGAGCTCGCCAGCTTCATCGAGACCCACTACCACGCCGGCCTGCGGCGCGAGGTGCCCTCGCTCATCGCGGCGGCCCGCCGGGTCGAGAAGGTGCACGCGGCCAAGCCGGCCGTGCCGGCCGGGCTGGCCGACCTGCTCGAGACGTTCTGGCTGGACATGCAGGCGCACATGCAGAAGGAGGAGATGGTGCTGTTCCCGATGCTGCGCCAGGGCGCCCGCGGACCGGCGGTGTACGCTCCCATCCGCGTGATGGAGCGCGAGCACGACGGCCACGGCGCCACCCTCGAGCGGGTCCGGCAGGTAACCGGCGACCTGGTGGCGCCGGAGCACGCCTGCGCCACCTGGCGCGCGCTCTACCAGGGCCTCGCCGCGCTCGAGAGCGATCTCATGCAGCACATCCACCTCGAGAACAACGTGCTCTTCCCGCGGGCGGTGCTGGAGGACTGAGCCGCCGTGACCGTGCAGCTCATCGCCGGCGTGTGGGCCGGCGCGCTCATCGGCGTGAGCTTCCTGGCGACGCCGGTGAAGTTCCGGGCGCAGACGCTGCCGTACCACGCCGCCCTCGAGGTCGGCCGGCTCACCTTCCGCGCGCTCGGCTGGCTCGAGCTCGCCCTCGCCGCGCTCGCGGCGGTGGCGGCGGCGGTCGCGCCGTCGGCGCTGCCGACCTGGACCGCCGGGCCGGCCGCGGCGGTGGCCGGCGCGCTGGTGGTCCAGCGCGGCTGGCTGCTGCGCCGCATGGACGCGCGGGTCGAGGCGGCCATCGCCGCCCGCGGCCGGCCGCCCCCCTCGCGCCTGCACCACGTCTACATCGCGAGCGAGACGATCAAGCTGATCGCCCTCCTCGCGGTCGCGTCTGGCTGAGCGCAGCGCGGCTCGGACCGGCGCCGCGGCGGGCGCGCGCGCGGAGTCAGCGGCCCCTGGCGACCACCAGGTGGTGGTGGACCATCGCGGCGAGCACCGCGGCCCAGGCCAGGAGCGCGACGTGGACCGAGACGCGCGGGATGGCGGCGAGGAACGGGAGGTCGGCGGCGCGCGCCAGGCGCAGCGTGCACACCGTGTACATCCCCAGCGGGAAGACCATGCCCCAGTACTGCGGGTCGTAGCGCAGCGGGTAGCGGCGCACCAGGTGGCGCCAGACGCCGAGGATGACGAGGAGCGGGATCCACCATGTGGCCGCCGCCCAGAAGAAGAGGGTGAAGCCGGTGAGGAACGGCCGCAGCCCGGCCAGAAGCGGCGATGCGCCCGAGACCAGGAGCAAGGTCGAGCCGGCCAGGGTGGTGATGGCGACCGCGCCCATGTTGATCCAGTAGGGCGGCGTGAGGCGCTCCACCGGCAGCGCGAGGAAGGTGAAGCGGTAGAAGATGAGCGTGATGATCGTCAGGTAGAGCATCGCGCCGAGCAGGTACATGCACAGCGAGACGAACAGGACCAGCTCCGCGCCGCCGGCCATCCCGGGGGCGAGGAGCGCGCCGAGCACCGCGTCCGACTGGGTGGCGACGATGGCGAGCAGCCAGGCGCCGTTGATGCCGTCCTCGAGCGACGGCTTCTGCTCGCGCACGATGGTCGCGGTGAAGAACGCGTACATGATCAGCGCCCACAGGGCGAGGCCGGCCAGCCACAGGCCGCGCGCCGCCGCGGTCGCGCCGGCGATGAGGAAGAGCTCGCTGCCGAGCACGGAGGTCGCGGCCACCGCGGTGAAGAACCCCGGGCCGCGCCCGTGGTCGCGCAGGTCGTCGAGCACGCGGCGCGGGGCGCGGACCAGCCGCGCCAGGGTGAGGAGCCACAGGGCCGCGTAGGCGGCCAGGTTGAACCCGAGGAGCGCGCGCCCGATCGCCGGCATGCCGAGCTGGTGGGCGGCGATCGACACGATGCCGGTCGCCATCACGAGCGCGAAGGAGGCGGGGGACAGCTGCTCGATCTCGCGGGCGAGCCGGCGCCGCGCGCCCGCCGCCGCGCCCGCGCCCGGGTCGGGATCGGGGCGGATCTCCATCACTCGAGCTTCACCAGGTAGCGCAGGAGCCCCAGGTTGAGCGCGAGGCAGGCCAGGCTGGCGAGGGCGGCCGGCACCAGGATGGCGGTGTCGCCGCCCAGGTAGGCGTTCATGGTCGCGGTCAAGAGCCAGAGCTGCAGGATCACGATCAGCACCACGAAGAGCAGGATGCCGTTGACGATCGTCATCCGCTGGGAGCGGGAGAAGCGGGGCGGCCGGCTCACGTGCGCTCCTCGACGCCGGTGGCGTACACGGTGCCGTCCCGCACCTCGAGCAGGACGCGCGGCAGCGGCCGCCGCGGCGGTCCCGCCAGCGGCCGGCCGGTGGCCAGATCGAACCAGCCGTTGTGGCACGGGCAGTGGAGCTTGCCCTCGGCGACCGCCGGCACCACCGGGCAGAGGAGGTGCGTGCACTGCTGGTCGTAGGCGACGAACGAGGAGTCGCCGGTGCGGACCAGGAGCCGCGGCGTGCTGCCCTCGGGATAGGTGAACGTGCGCGCCTCGCCGATCGCGAGGTCGTCCACCCGCGCGATGGCCACCACCGGCGGCGCCGCCGCGCCCCGGTCGCGGGCGCTGCGCAGGACCAGGTACGCCTGGCCGACCGCGAACGCACCGGAGGTCAGCACCATGAACTTCACCAGGTCGCGGCGCGAGACGTACTCGTCCTGCCCCCAGTCGATCGGGAAGTCGCGCCGCCACTTCGGCTGCTCGGCGGGCGGCCGGCCGTCAGGCGGCGTGGTCTGGCCGTCGGCGGTGGCCGCGGGCGCCGCCGGGCGCACGAGGTCGCGCGCGCTCACCAGGTCGCGCCGGCTCACGAGGCCCCTCCGTCCGGAACGTCGGCGAAGGCGGTGTCGAGCACCTCCTGCCCGATGGTCGGCTCGTACATGGAGGCGGTCACGTCGACGATCTCCTCCTGCGCGTCGCGCGGGATCATCATGTTGACCTTGGTGCGGATGACCTGGGCGCCGAACTGGAAGCTCCGGATCGCGCGCGAGCCGGGGCGGAGGCGCTCCATCTCCTCGCGGGTGCCGAAGGCGAGCGCCTGGCTGGGGCAGACCGACGCGCACATCGGCTTGAGCCCGACCGAGGTCCGGTCGTAGCACATGTCGCACTTCATCATGAGGTGCATGCCGGTGCTCATCTTCGGCACCCCGAACGGGCAGGCCAGGACGCAGTTGTTGCACGCGATGCAGCGCGGCTTGCGCGCGGTCTGCACCACGCCGTCCTCGGTCCGCTTGATCGCGTCGGCCGGGCAGACCTCGGCACAGGTCGGCGACTCGCAGTGCATGCAGACGACCGGCACCGTCTGGGTCGAGTGAGCGCGGTCGAGGACGTCGAGCTGGATCATCGACACGCCGCGGTGGGTGTCGCACTCGGTGCAGGCCTGGATGCACGCCTGGCAGCCGATGCAGCGGCCGGGATCGACGAAGAACTCGAGATCGGCGGGGACCGGCATCAGGCGGCTCCTATTGCTGCGGCTCCAGCACGCCTGCGTACTCCGGCGGCTCGTCGGCCTTGCGCACCCTGACCGCGCAGACCTTGTACTCGGGGATCTTCGAGATCGGATCCTGGGCCGAGATGGTGAGCTGGTTGGCGCTCTTGCGGCCGGCCCAGTGGTACGGGATGAAGACCGTGTCCGGCCGGATGGTCTGGATCACCGAGGCGCGCAGCGTGCAGGCGCCGCGGCGGCTCTCGGCGGTCGCCCAGTCGCCGTCGGCGATGCCGAGCCTGGCGGCCAGGCGCGGGTGCATCTCGATGCGCGGCTCCGGGTAGTGATCGACCAGCGGCCCGATGCGGCGGGTCTGGTTGCCGGACAGGAACTGGCTCACCACCCGCCCGGTGGTGAGGATGATCGGGTACTCGTCGTCCACGTCCTCGGCCGGGCCGGTGTACGGGGTGACGTTGAAGCGCGCCTTGCCGTCCGGGAAGTAGAACGGCCCGGCGCCGCGGGCGATCGGGTTCCAGGAGCCGGGCTCGAACAGCCGCACGGTCCCCTGCGGCCCGGGCGGCGTCACCCCCTCCGGCACCTTTTCGGGGCAGGGCCAGAAGACGCCGTGGTTGGCCTCGATCCGCTCGTAGGTGACGCCGGAGTAGTCGCTCACGCCACCCCGGGACGCCACCCGCAGCTCCTCGAAGATCTCGCGCGGGCTCTGGAAGGTGAAGCCGCGCTCGCGGCCGAGCGCGCGGGCGATGTCCTGGATGATCTGCCAGTCCGGCCGCGCCTCGCCCGGGCAGTCGACCGCGCGGTTGATCTTGATGATGCGGCCCTCCACCTGGGTGACGGTCCCCTCGTCCTCCTCCTGCAGCGAGCCGGGCAGGACCACGTCGGCGTGGCGCGCGGTCTCGCTCATGAAGAAGTCGATGGCGACGAAGAAGTCGAGCCGCTCGAGCGCCTGGCGGACAAAGCCATTGTCCGGCAGCGAGACCATCGGGTTGAAGCAGATGCTGAGCAGCCCCTTGATCTCGCCGGCGTGCGCCTTGCGCATGATCTCGTAGGCGTCCACCCCCTTGCGCGGGATCTCGTCCGGCTCGACGCCCCACACGCCGGCGATGTAGGCGCGGTGCTCCGGGTCCTCGATGTCGCGGCCGCCCGGCAGCTGGTCGCACTTCTGGCCGTGCTCGCGGCCGCCCTGGCCGTTGCCCTGGCCGGTGATGGTGGCGTAGCCGCAGAACTCGCGGCCGATGCGTCCGGACGCCAGCACGATGTTGATCGCGCTCATCACGTTGTTGACGCCGCAGGTGTGGTGCTCGATGCCGCGGGCGTGCAGGAGGAAGCTGGTGCGCGCCCTGCCCCACAGCTCGGCCGCCCGCCGGATCGCCGCCTCCGCGATGCCGGTCACCTCCGCGGTGCGGCGCGGGGTCCAGGCGCGCACCTCGGCGGCGACCGCGTCGAACCCGACCGTGTGATCGCGGATGAAGCCGTGATCGAGCCAGTCGTTCTCGATCATGAGGTGGAGGATGCCGCTGAACAGCGCGGTGTCGCGCCCCGGCTTGACCGGCAGGAACAGGTCGCAGGTGCGCGCGATCGGCGTGATGCGCGGGTCGACCACGATCACCCTGGCGCCGCGCTCGCGCGCCTGCCACACGTAGTCGGTGGTGATCGGCGAGCACTCGGCGACGTTGGACCCGGCGATCAGGATCACCTCGGCGCCGAGGATGTCGCTCCACGGGTTGGCCGCGCGGTCGACGCCGAACGCCTTCTTGCTGCCGGCGGCGGCGCTGACCATGCACAGGCGCCCGTTGTAGTCGATGTTGGCGGTGCGCAGGCACATGTGGGCGAACTTGCCCATCAGGTAGGTCTTCTCGGTGGTGAGGCTGGCGCCGGACAGGACGGCGAAGGCGTCGCGCCCGTGCTCGCCCTGGATGCGATCGATGGCGTCGGCCACCCGGCGGATCGCCTGGTCGTACGGCAGCGCGCGGAAGCCGCCCGGCGCGGCCGGGTCGGCGGCGTAGGCGCGCAGCAGCCGGTCCGGGTGCGACTGCTGCAGGTAGCGCTTGACCCCCTTGGGGCACAGCATGCCGCGGTTGAACGGGAAGTCGTACCAGGGCTCGACCCCGACCACGGTGTTGCCCTTGACCTTGAGCTGCACGCCGCACTGCTGGCCGCAGAAGCAGCAGTGGGTCTTGACCAGCCGGTCCGGCTCGACGCCGGTGTCGAGCCGCACCTCGGCGGCGTAGGCGCGGTGCGGGCCGAAGGCGCGGATGGTCTCGAGCTGGAGCGGAGGTGTGCGGCTGGGATCGCTCATGGGTGGTAGTTGTCGGCGTCCTCGCAGCCGAGCGGGCCCTCGCCGAGCCCGGGGTTGACGTGGCGGGGCATCGGGATCGTCTGGCCGGCGGCGAGCGGCGCGCCGCCGCGGCGCCCGCGCCACAGGAGCCCCTGCGCCATCGCCAGCGAGGCGCGCCGGCAGGGCGGGCAGATCCACTGGTAGTGCTCCGCCGCGCTGCCGGGGATCTCGTAGCGGTAGCCGAGCCGGCGCTCGACCTCGATCAGATCCTCGACGTGCATGCGCGAGGAGAACGCGTGGCCGCAGCGGCGGCAGCGCGCGGGCTCGGTGGCGCGGCCGACGTCCTTGTAGAAGCCGACGCCGAGCTGGGCGGGCCGCTGGAAGATGTGGAAGAACTTGCCGAACGGCAGCCACAGGAAGGTGCCGATGACGGTGATGGCGTGGAGAGTGGCGATGAAGGTGTAGGCGTAGCCCTTCATCCAGGTGTAGCTGGCGGTGAGCATGAGGCCGGTGAGGCTCACCGCGAACAGGAGCACCAGCGGCATGAAGTCCTCGCCCAGCCGCTGAACCGCGGCGGCGCCCTCCTCGCGCATGCGCCGGCGCACCGCCAGCATGACGCCGGTGATGACGAGGAACGACGACCACACCAGGCCGTGGAAGAGGAACCAGGCGAGCAGCGAGTCGTGGGCGAAGCGGAAGGCGGAAAAGCCGAACACCACCGCCTCGTAGAGCGAGAGATCGCCCGGCACCGGCCGGAAGTGCAGCCAGCCGAACACCAGCGGGAAGGTGATGGCGACGGCGATGAGGCAGCCCCACATGATGAGGAGGTGGGTGACGCCGCGCATGCGACCGCGCCTCAGGATCATGCGGTTGGCCAGGATCTCGGAGGCGACCCGCCCGACCCAGGTGAACGCGTTGCGCAGGCGGAAGCCGCGCCGGAAGAACGCCTGCCAGCCGCGGCGCCAGTACACGGCGGTGGGCGGGCGGCGCAGCCACATGGCGTACCGGTAGGTGAGGCCGAAGGTGGCAAACAGGATCGAGGAGGTGTAGGCGACCAGCGCCGCGTCGAAGTGGGCGAGGTTGCGCGAACCGATGACGATGAGCGCCGCCAGGACGGCGGTGACCACGAGACCCCAAACGGCTGCGTGCAGCGCGTCGCGGTTCATCGGTACCGGCATGGTGGAGGATCGAGCCGACGCTGTCCAGCAGGGCAGATATGCGGCAGGGATTCGATGCGCGCCGGGGTCGCGCGGCGGCTGAGGCGATTTGCCGCACGGGCGAGCGCCGGCCGCCGTCCGTGCTACGAAGCGATCGTGCTGCAGATCGGAGGCCGCGGCCGGCAGGCCAAGGACCTGGTGGACGCCCTGCTCGACTGCCACGGGCGCATCCGCCAGATGATGGAGATCGCGCGCGCGCTGGTCGCGGCGGCGCCGGGCGCGCCGGCCGGCGAGGTGCGCGAGGCGGCGGCGCGGGTGCGGCGCTACTTCGTGGAGGCGCTCCCGCGCCACGTGGAGGACGAGGAGGCGAGCATCGCGCCGCGCTTGCGCGGCCGCGACCCGGCGGTGGACGCGGCGCTCGCCGAGATGACCGCCGAGCACACCCGGCACGACGCGCTCGTCGCGCGCCTGGTGGCGCTGTGCCGCCGGCTCGAGGCGGAGCCGGAGCGGCTGCCGGAGGTGCAGGGCGAGCTCGGCGAGGTGACCGGCGCGCTCGACGCGGAGCTCGCCGCCCACCTGGCCCGCGAGGAGGAGGTGGTCTTCCCGGCCATCCGCCGGCTGCTCGACGAGGGCGAGCGGGCCGCGATCCACGCCGAGCTGCGCGCCCGGCGCACATCCGATCGGTAGCGCCGACCGGGCCGCCGGGCGCGACCGGGCCGCCGGGTGCGACCGGGCCGCCGGGCGCGACCGGCGTCCTTTTTTCCGTCACGGATGGCGGCCGGCGGGCACACTGGATCGATGACCGACGCCGAGCTCATCGCCGCCGCGCTCGCCGGCGACGCCCGCGGGTTCGGCGCGCTGGTCTCGCGATATCGGGACCTTGCCTGCGCGGTGGCCTGCGCCGCCAGCGGCGATCCCGCCGGCTCCGAGGACCTGGCCCAGGAGGCGTTCGTGGTCGCCTGGCGCCGGCTCGACTCGCTCTCCGACCGCGACCGCTTCGGCCCGTGGCTGTGCGGCATCGTGCGCAACGTGGTGAGGGCGGCGCGCCGGCACCAGCGCCGCCACGCGCCGGCGGCGACCGAGCCGGCCGAGCGGCTCGGCCAGCTCCCGGATCTCGCGCCGTCGCCGCTCGACCGGGCGGCCGCGCGCGAGGAGCTGGCGCGCGCGGTCGCGGCGCTCGGCGAGCTGCCGATCCGCTACCGCGAGCCGCTGGTCCTCTACTGCCGGCTCGATCGCTCGCACGCGCAGGTCGCCGCCAGCCTCGGCATGAGCGAGCAGGCGGTGCGGCAGCGGCTGTCGCGCGCGCGCCGGCAGCTCCGCGATCGCGTGGACGAGGTCGAGCGGGCGATCGCGCGGACGCGCCCGCGGCGCCCGCTGGCCGCCTCGGTGCTCGCGCTCATCTGGGCGCGCCACGCCTCGGGTGCCCACGCGGCCAGCGCGGCGATGGCGCCGCCGGCGTGGCTGGTGCACGCCGCCGCGCCGGTCGCCGCGGGGTGCGCCGCCGCGGTCGTGGTCATCGCCCTCGCCCTGACCGGCGGCGCTGCCGGCGCCGGCGAGGCCGCCGCGCGCGCGGGGCTCGCCGCGGGAGGCGCGCCGGGTGCGATCGCCGCGCCGGGCGCGAACCGGCCGCCGGCCTCCCCTGCCGGGCCGGCGAGCGCGCCGCCGGCCCATGCCGCCGCGAGCGCGCCGGAGCCCGCTCCCTCGGCCGTGGTGCGCCTCGGCGCCGGCGCGGTCCGCCGCCCCGCCGCGCCGAAGCCCGCAGCGACGTCCGCGGCCGCGCCCGCCGCCGCGGCCGCGCCCACCGCCGCGCCGCCGCGCCGGCACGTCGCGATCCAGCACGGGCCGGCGATCGTCACCCCCGCCGGGCACGCCCGCCCCCGGCGCGCCCGCCGCGCGCCCGGCCCCGCGATCGAGCCCGCCGCGCGGGGCCCGCTCCTGCGCCCGTCCATCACCCTGAGCGACCTCGACCTCGACCCCTGATCCTCCGCCCGTCACGCTCTGTCGCGAGCGGGCACTCGAGGATCGAAGGAGGTCACCATGCCGAAGCTCTCGCCGATCACCGCCGCGCTCGCCCTCGCCGCAGGTCTCTCCGTCGCCGGCGCGCCCGCCGCCGCCCAGCCCGAGAAGCCGCGCGCGCGCGCCACCGCGCGCCCGAAGAAGCCCACCGGGCCGACCCGGCCGCCCACCAGGAGCTACGAGTTCGACGGCGACGCCATCGACGGCACCCGCAACCGCCCCGACGGCACCACCCTTTTCGGCCTCAAGGGCGCCCGCCACCCCAGCCTCATCCAGCTCCGCGGCCACTTCCTGCCCGAGATCGCCCGCGCCGCCGAGCGCATCGACTGAGCAGGCGGGCGCACCGTCGCCGCCCGGCGTGCGCCGCACCTCGCGCGATCGATCGCGACCCGAGGTGGGCGGTGCTCCCACGCGGTGATGCGGCCGAATCCGACGGCGCTGCGGGATTGCGCGACGCTGCCGGGGGTGCGCGGCGCGCAGCGTCGCGCGCTTGCGCTGGCACGGCGGTTGTATTCGAGGGGTCGTATGCAGCGCACCTGCCGGATCGCCCTCGCCGCCTCCCTGCCGCTCGCCGCCCTCGCCCTCCCGGCCGGCCCGGCCGCCGCCCAGCCGTCGGTCGCGCCGGCCGAGCCGGTCGTCACCGCCCGCGCCGAGCCGGAGCGGCGGCTCGGCGGCGGGCTTCACCTCGGCGGCATGGGCCTCTCGCCGGATGAGGACCGGGCGCGCAAGACCGAGCTCGGCGGCGGCGGCCTGCACGTCCGCTACCGGATCCACCGGCGCTGGGATCTCCAGCTCGAGCTCTCGCACTTCCAGGGCGAGGTGCCGGGCGCCATGCTGCACCGCCACTCCAGTGCGGTCGCGCTCGGCGCCATGTTCCACTTCAACCCGGGCAGCGACTGGCTGTGGTCCGGCCTGGTCGGGCTCGGCGGCACTCGCGACGATCTGACCGCCGGCAAGGATCGGGAGGAGCCGGTCGCCCGGCTCGCCGGCGGCCTGTTTCGCGTCGGCGTCGGCCTCGAGCGCCGCTTCGATCGCATCGGCGTCGCCGCCCAGCTCTACGCGGTCGGCCACCAGCGCAACGACGAGGAGCTCGACGGCCCCACCTTCGCCGGCGGCGACGGCCCGGTGCCCGCCCGCTCCTCCGGCGGCCTGTTCCAGCTCGCTGCGAGCTACTACTTCTAGGAAGCCCGCGATCAGCGCAGCAGGCCCCGATCGTCAGTCGCCACGCCCGAAGAGCCCGCGCGCCTTGTGGATGAGCAGGCCCGCGCGCGAGCGGGCCAGCACCAGGCCGAGCCCGAGCTTGCCCATGCGGGCCGGCTTGAGCTCGCCGGCCAGGTACAGCTCGCGGCACATCGAGCGCTGGCGCTTGCCGCTCGAGGTCTTCGGGATGGTGCCCGGCTCGGCCAGCACCACCTCGTGGGCCACCACGTCGCAGTGCTCGGCCACCCGGTCGCGGATCTCGGCGGCCAGCCGCTCGCGCTCCGCCTTGTCGGTGGTGCGGCTCTCGGCCACCACCACCACCTTCTCCACCTCCTCGTCCGGCTCGTGCAGGCCGAAGGCGACCACGCAGCCCGGCCGCACGCCGGTGACCCGCTCCGCCTGCCGCTCGATGTCCTCGGCGTAGAGGTTGCGGCCGCGGATGATGATGAGGTCCTTGGCGCGGCCGGTCAGGTAGAGGTTGCGATCCGAGAAGTAGCCGAGGTCGCCGGTCCACAGCCAGCCGTCGCGCAGCACGGCGTCGGTCGCCTCGGCGTCGCCGTAGTAGCCCTCCATGAGCGACTTGCCGCTCACCACCACGTGGCCGACCTCGCGCTCCGGCAGGACCTCGCCGTTCTCGTCCACCACGGCGACGTAGTGGCCCGGCACCGCCTGGCCGACGCTCACCACCGCCATGGTCCCCTTGCCGCTGGCCAGCACCGCGCGGCCGTTGGCCAGCTCCTGGCGATCGACCACCTCGTAGCGCACGCCGCTGCCCGGCCGCGGGAAGGTGACCGCCAGCGACGCCTCGGCCAGGCCGTAGACCGGGTACATGCGCTCGAGGCTGAAGCCGTGCGGCGCGTAGGTGCGCTCGAAGTCGACCAGGGTGCGGTAGTTGACCGGCTCGGCGCCGTTCATCGCGAAGCGCCAGGAGGACAGGTCCAGCCCGCGCCGCTCCTCCTCCTTGACCCGGGTGACGCACATGCCGTAGCCGAAGTTCGGCGCGGGAGACAGCGTGCCCTTGAAGCGGTGGATCGCCCACAGCCAGCGCGACGGCCGCGCCAGGAAGGCGGTCGGCGACATCAGGACCAGCGGCGTGCGCCAGTAGATCGAGAACAGGAGCGTGCCGATGAGCCCCATGTCGTGGTAGAGCGGGCACCAGCTCACCACCACGTCGGACCGGTTGATGCGGAGCGCCTGGCCGATGGCGTGGATGTTGGCGACCAGGTTGCGGTGGCTGAGCAGGACCCCCTTGGGGGTGCCGGTCGAGCCGGAGGTGTACTGGATGAAGGCCGGGTCGTCGCCGGCGGCGCGGAAGCGATCGGCCGGCGCGCTCCCCTCGAGCTCCTCGACGTTGACGAGCTGGGTGACCACCGGCGCGCGCAGGAGCAGGTCGCCGAGCACCGCCCTGATGCGGCCGCTGGTCACGCACACCCGGGTGCCGGCGTGGGCGGCGATGAGCGCCAGCTTCTCCAGGCCGGCCTTCATGCGCAGCCCGACCGGCGGGTAGGCCGGCACCGGGATCGCCT
>Ga0079224_100004985_pt1 | contig 17351 bp, 18 predicted proteins | sample Stecom2015_FD_80414 | JGI IMG/M metagenome (GOLD analysis project Ga0079224, IMG submission 80414) | Agricultural soil microbial communities from Utah to study Nitrogen management - Steer compost 2015 | ecosystem: Environmental > Terrestrial > Soil > Agricultural land | place: USA: Utah... | reverse complement strand
TGGCACGGATATATCCGATAGAATTAAGGAGATTTCCTTTGTTGAGACCAAACCTCAAAAGCAAGTCAAGCTTAGAATTCCGTCATCTCTTTACTCCAAAATGCATCTACTGGCCAACGACGGGGTAAGTATGCAGAAGATGATGGCATACGCCTTAAGTCAGCTAATGGAGACTGACGAAATAAAACAAAAACTTAAAAAAATCTTAAAAACTTTAAATGAATGACATGGATAACATTTACGATATACCTGTTAATCGGGTATGTCGTGTATTACACGCTTAACATCCTTTTCGACCTTTTGAAAAAGCCAACAACAACGGCAGGAGAAGTCGAAACCTTAACAGTATCAGACGAGGTCGAAACCATAGAGGTCTATGACGATGATGACGACTATCCAGTGGTCTCGGAAAATAATTCCGGAAAGGAAAACGAACAATCAAATGCAAACAATTTAAAAAAGGAGGTAACCCCATCACAAGAAGAAACCCAAGATCAGATCATCCCTTCGACAGTCGAAGTGGAAATTTCCCAAAACGGAGGGATATCCCTCAAAAGTCTCGCACAACAGTACCGAGAAGAGGCAATTCTCGAATCGAAGAAATTGCCATTCGCATCTTAAAGCTGGTTCATCGCAATCAGCTTTTTTTATTAACAATCTATTACAAATTTTTTAAACAATTATCTTTTTCATCATGATTAAAAACAAAATCAAAATGGCTAAACAAGGTTTGGCAACAGTAGCATTCTTAACGCTTGCAATGGCCGCTAACGCACAGACAGGTGATTTCAATCAAGGAATTTCACAAGCAACGGGTGAAATCACTGGGTATATCCCAACAATTGTAAACCTTATCATGGCCATCGGTGGGATTGTAGGTGTGATCGGAGCTATCCGAATCTATCAAAAATGGAACAATGGGGATCAGGATATCAATAAAGAATTGATGTCGTTTGGCGGAAGTGCATTGTTCTTAATTCTTGCACCAATCGCAGTTCGCGCCATATTCGGAGTTTAATCACTAACTGATATGGCAGAAAAACGAGGTTTTGCTGTTTACAAGGGGTTGCAGAAACCCCTTGTTTACAAAGGTTTTAAAGGGCGGTATATGTATTGGGCGATAGGTTTTGTTGTCTTGGGATTATTCCTAGGAGGTCTTTTTGCAACGTTAGTCAATATTGTCGTTGGTGTACTCACAATGGCTATTGCGTTCGGAGGTGGAATATTCTACACTTCACAGAAACAAAAAGGCGGCCTCTATGACAAAACACGTACTATGGGAATTTACGTTCACCGAACAAATTTAAGAGGAATAAGAAATGTCAAAAGTAAAAGTAATTAAACAGCCGTATCTTGGAATAGAAACTGAGGACGACGAAATGCACCACCTACTTGGACTTGATGGGGAAACCAGCGTAGTGTTTAAGATATTCAATAGCGTAAACCAGTATGCCGCTAATTCAGAAGAATATCTCAATTATCACAACTCTATGCTTAATGTCATTAAGATTTTAGGAGAGGGGCATATTATACAAAAACTGGATGTCCTCTCCAAAGGAGTGTACAATGAAAATAAAGCTACGGAATACTTACAGAAGAAGTATGAAGAGCATTTCAAAGGTAGGGCATTCAATGTCATTAATACGTACTTGATTATCACCAAGATTTCGTCAAAGAAGAAAAACAAAATGAAAGTTGGTGATGAAGAGTATGAGGATTACAAAGCTTCGGTATTGAAGATCCAACAATCTTTAGCCAGCGCTGGGTTCAGACCTAAAATGCTACGAGTAAAAGAGATCGACGCTCTCTATTTGAGGACGCTTAACATGGATTTTGTAAGTAAGGCAGTCACCCTTGACAACTTTGCTCCGAATAATAAAAATATCATGATCGGCGACAGGGTTGTAAAGTCAATTTCTTTAATAGATATTGATAGAATCGATCTTCCTGAACAGGTGAATCCTTACGTTGAAACTTCGGATAACGAAGCAATGAGAGGGTTTCCAGTAGATACTATGGCTTTCCTGCACAATGTCCCGTCATACAATACGATTATATATAATCAGGTTATTAAAATTCCTGATCAGGTGAAGACCCTCCAAAAGCTACAGCTTAAACAAAAAAGGCATGCTGGTATTCCTGATCCGGAAAATGAAATCTGTATTGAGGATATTGAGCGTTTACTTACAGATGTGGCACGGGAAAACCAAATGTTGGTCAGCTCACACTTTAATATACTTGTTTGCGCGCAGGAGGACGAGCTTCAGAAAGCGGTTAATTATATTGATAACGCACTTTTTTTACAAGGTATTATCCCGTCTAAGAATGCATATAATCAATACGAACTTTTTCGGACAGCATTGCCAGGCAACGCTGTTGATGTAAAAGACTATGATTTGTATCTCACGACAGCCGACGCCGCCCTTTGCTTTTTTTTTAAGGAAGCCCTGCCCGTCTCCGAGCCGTCTCCGAAAGGTTTTTCGATCCAGTTCACCGATAGGCAGGGCGTTCCTATCCGTATAGACCCAGCCGACTATTCACGTGATATAGGTAGGATCAATAACCGAAATAAATTTGTCCTTGGCCCTAGCGGTAGTGGAAAATCTTTTTTCATGAACTCGTTGATCGAACAATATATGTTGTTCAACATGGATATCGTGATCGTTGATACCGGAGATTCGTATTCCGGTACGTCATCATATTTAGGGGGGAAATATATCACCTATAAGGCAGAAAAGCCTATCACTATGAATCCCTTTGTAATAGAGGAGGAGGAATACAATATTGAAAAGAAAAACTTTCTCCAATCCCTTATTGCGTTGTTATGGAAAGGTGCAGAGGGTCAACTCACGCAAGTAGAGGAAGACTTAATATCGGATGTAGTAACCCAATATTATCAAACTTATTTCTCTAAAAAGGAAATAGGTTGGATAGATCGCGCATCAATGGAAGAACTGGAAGCGCATTTGAAAAATTTAGGGGTAAATACACAGCTCCTTTTTGAAGAAGCTAAAAGTTCGAGCGTAAAGGCAGCTAAATGGGCAAATAAAAATTACTACGAAGTATTGCAAATTGAACAAGGGGCTACAGTAGAAGAAATAAAGCATTCATTTAGAAAGCAAGCAAAAAAACATCATCCCGATACTGCTCTCGAAGAAAGCAAAACTCAAAATTCAGATTTGTTTTCAGAAATTACGGAAGCCTACGAAATCCTTACTGATCCTACCTCTCGGGAAGAGTACGATAGAGTAAAGGCAGTTATGAAAATTGAATCAGTGGATGAATTGAAGCTGGAAGAGGCAGACCCATATCAAGCAGTCAATACATTAGCAAAATTCTATACCGATATCCTGAAACAGAAAGCTACAGAACTAGAGGAACAATATCAGATACGACAATTGGATTTCAATTCTTTTTATGAATTTTCGCTATTCCTGATCCCATTAATCAAAGAACGATCTAAAATTCATTTCGACATCGATGAATATCGATTCGTCTTGAAAAAGTTCTATAAAGGGGGGGAATTTGATTCAATTCTAAACGAAGAGGCTGATTCCAGTTTGTTCAATGAACGTCTTATTGTTTTCGAAATCGACAATATAAAAGACAATAAAATTCTTTTTCCGATAGTAACCCTGATAATCATGGATGTGTTCATTCAAAAAATGAGGTTCAGGAAATATCAACGTAAAGCTTTGATAATTGAGGAGGCTTGGAAAGCTATAGCGTCACCAATCATGGCGCCACAGATCGTCTATCTCTATAAGACCGTACGGAAGTTTGCGGGAGAGGTTGTTGTAGTGACACAGGAACTGGAAGATATTATTAGTAACGAAGTTGTTAAAGATAGCATCATTAACAATTCGGACACCTTTTGTCTGTTAGATCAAACAAAATTCAAAGATAACTATGACAAGGTTGCACAAGTTCTTTCTCTTAATGAAGTCGAGAGAAGAAAGATTTTTACAGTTAATAATCTCAACAACAAAAGTAATCGAGGGCCATTTAAGGAGGTCTATATTAAGAGGGGGGCTACAGGCGAAGTTTATGGTGTGGAAGTTTCATTGGAGCAGTACCTAACATACACAACTGAAAAACCTGAAAAGCTTGCCGTTGAAACTTATGCTAACGCTTTGGGAAGTTATCCGAAAGGTCTTGACGGGTTTGTAGGGGATATGAAAAAATGTGGGCTACCTCTATCGTCATTCGTCAGCGTTATTAACTCCATAAATAAACCTCTTGGAAACAATGGAATAGAACTATTGCTGGAACTTAGAAAACATTACGGCAGTAACGCACCTAATATTTTCTCGCAAAATTTCATAAACTCCGGTATGGCTTATGAGGAATGGGTCGAGGCAGGCATTTCCAAAGCAGCTGTATAACCTTAATTAATCATTCTAAATTCTAGGACATGAAAAAAATAGTTTTTTTATCACTGATCTTCATTCCGGTTTTTTCCATGAAAACAACTGGACAAACGGTTTACATGGATGCGTCAGTAATTTTTGCTTTGAACCAATACGATAACAGTTTAAAATCAAAACAAAACGAGACACATAGCTTACAACAAAAAATCCGAAACGGACAAACCTTTGTTCAGGCCCAATTACAAACGGCCAATAATCTCCATGAAAGATTCTTAAAAGGACTTTCCGAAGTTTCAGGTGTAGTCAACGATGCTTTAGTAATAAAAAGAATCTACGAGGTTTCCTCTGACATTGTTGGCGAACTTCAAGATGCAGTCAGGGTAACAGCCCAATATCCCCATTACGCAATTTTCGCGAGTCGGGCGATCAACAATTTTAGGCAACGGTCAATAAATCTGTCCGGTGATGTCGCGCGCGTCATCACCGGTGGAGAAAATAACCTGATGGATTCAGGAGAGCGTCATCGGTTGTTGGGAGAAATATTAATTGAACTTCGGCTCATGAGAGGTGCTGCGTTTGGTATTAGTTCCTCAATTAAACGTGCTGTACAGCTGGGCTTTTTTAGGAGTATGAATCCTTTTCAGACATGGGTTAATCAAGATGCACAAGTAATTAGGAGGATTCTGAAAGATGCAGCAGCGGTCTAACCACAAATTCTTATCACATGAAAAAGTTACTATTTGCAATCATTTTTTCCGCTCACATATTCCCATTTACGGGTAAAGCACAGGTCTATATCGATATGTTGACAGCACCACAGATGCTAATAATGTCGGGAAACATAACGGGAGGTATCGGAGGCGAATTCAAAAAAACAAACAACAATCTGAATAAAATCCAAGAAGCGCAAGTATATCTCAATGCTAAGCTTGCTGTTGTTAATGAGCTACAGAGAAAAGTTCACAACGGCCTCACCCAAGTCTCCGGAACGGTGAGAAACGGGCTTAAGGTGAGACAAATCTATGAGGTGTCGGAAGATATTTTGGTAGGGCTATCGGAGACTGGCCGTTTAGTTTCAGACCATCCACAATTTGCAATTTTCGCCAACCGGTCAGCTTCAAATCTTCGACAAAGGGCATTAGGCCTTTATGCCGAAGTGGCCAATATATTGAGAGAAGATGATAGAAATGTTCTTGATGCAGGAGAGCGACAGCAGTTGCTTAATAGGGTGTACGGTGATCTGATGCTCATGAGGGGCGCGGTATTTGGCATAAACCATTCTATCAAAACAGCCATAAGGGCGGGATTTTGGAGAAGTTTAAACCCTTTCCGGACATGGATGAACCAAGATGCACAGATCATGAGGGATATTATCCGAAACACCCGATACTTATCAAATTAGATAACAATGTAAACAAAGTGGTTATGAAAAAAATATGTTTAGCAATATTGCTGTTGAGCTGCTCTTTTATAAGCAGGGCTGATTATATTTCCTATTACCTGATGCATGAAGCAATTGACAATACATTGGGAGAAGAACGGCGACAAGGAAAAATACGTGACGAACAAGTGGTCGTCACGACTTTGGAAGAAACCAATCGTGCGGAAACAGGAAAATTGGAAAGAACCTACGGTAAAATAGTTTCAAGGTTAAGTAAACTTGGTCTCGCTATAGACGCCGCATTCTTGGTACAGGAGGCCTATCCTGTTCTCAACAGTATCATCACAACGCAAAATAGAATAATCGAACGGGTTAAAGACTATCCCCATATTGCTACTATAGCAGTACAAAGTGAAATACAGATAGTAAAAAAGGCACATTCACTCATAAATTACATGGCTGGGCTTATGCTTTCCATAGGTGATTTCTCCGGTATGAAAGCCGGAGACAGGAAGCTACTATTAGGACATGCTTTATCGGAATTGAAAGATATCAATAGGTTCTCCTTTACTATGCTCTCAACGATCAACGGTCACATCATGACAGAAAGGCTTCGCAGGGGACAATTCGATTCTTGGGTGAACAGGGAAAAAGATGTAGTTATTGACATTATACACAACGCAAAAAAATTATAATTATGAAAGTCTATTGTCTTATGCTCTTTCTTTGTTTCGTTTCATTCATATCACATGCTCAAAACTATGTGGTGTTATATTACGATACTAAACATTATGCAGCATTCCTGCAAAATCATGCAATGCGGATATCACAAGAAGCCATTTTGCAAAACCAAACTAAAGCTATCAGTGATAATATGAACCAAATTAATGACAACATGAACAAGGTTGTCCTGATCAAGGATATGGTGTATAGATACCTGACTGATGTCAACGAAGTTTTAAAGGATGGGAGACAGATCAAATATATCGTCAATCTTGTCGATGACATTGTTAAGGAATCACAGGGCGCGATAGATGACGTCGCTGATGCCCCACAATATTTAGTGTTTACTCAAAAATCTGTTGCGATGCTTCGCTTGCAGGGCATGTACCTTTTCGCTGAAATATCGGAGGTTATAAACAAAGGGGGGGCAGAGGTTATGATGGACAACTCTACGCGTGATCAACTTCTTACCGATATAATTATGCGGCTTAGACTTATTCGAGGTGCATTATACACCATGAGGGGTACAATTAGATGGGCAAAATTAGACGGGTTTTGGAAAACGTTAAACCCATTTAAAACTTGGATCAATCAAGACAAGTTAGTAATTAACAGGATTATAAGGGACTATGAATATTTGACGAGATGAAAAATTTAACAATACTTTTTGCCTTTCTTTTCGTTGTTACCATTAAACTCCATGGACAGACGGTTAGAAGAATCGACGATCCGCACTTAACCGCCCAGCAGGAAAGGATGGTGTTTAAACGATGGGGAAACTTTCTTCCAAATCCAAAATCTTACTGGTGGACAGGGGGAATAAATATCAATCCTCATTATACATTAACTTGGAGTTATTTAGCACCGACACAAAATAGGCGCTATCGCAGTGGAGCTGATATCAGGCCTCTCGGCCCATATGGACACCAAACCCAACGAATGGGCTTAAATACGGCCTTTAAACAGTTTTCGGATAAATACAGGGAATATACCGATTCTATTGCAAAGGATGCAACAGCTGAACTTTCAACAAGTTCGGGTTTATTTTCCACCCTTGACCCTTTGTGGCGACTATATTACTCAAAAGAATTGAAAAGGTTAATAGACTATGACCTTGAAAGTGTAGTTGCTCCCTTGTCTAATAACGAACGGGTTTATTTGGCTAAAACGGGTACAATAAATTGGTATGATGAACAGATGCTAATGATGCAGGAGAAACTTAATGCTACATTCAATCAGGATATAGATAGAGGTAGCCGGATCATCAATTACCATAATATTCTGATGGATTACCGCAAACTGCAAAAAAATTGGATGGCAAAGATATCACTAGCCAACAAGCTCAAAGGAATCCATGATCGTTGGCATGACTCTAAGCTTCCTCCACGAGAGGGCTTTTCACGTAACGGCGCTTCTGATAAGGAAATCATGGAGGCAATAATGCACAGGGTTAATAATAAAACGAATTAATATGAAAAAATTAAAAAACAAATTTCTATGGGCAATGGCATTTCTTTGCTTGCTGTTGATACCGCTAAGCAATTATGCACAAGATGATCCTTTGGCCAACGAACCCCCTCCAAACCAAGATGCGGCAAAAGCCCTCGATTGGGCGCAAGGTGGGCCGGTTTTCGAAGATTGGTTTATGGATGCCTTTCTTACGGAGTACAAAAATGTGGTATGGGGTGAATTTGAGACATTTATCAACGTCGCTACAGCACTCGCGGGATGTTTTATGATTGTCTTCTTTGGAATAAGATCATATGGCATGATGGTCGGGGAACAAAAGTGGGAAATATTGCCGTTGTTAAGACCTTTCGGACTATTAATGATTATTCTATATTGGAAATCTTTTGTTACAATGGTATCATTTCCAACCGACATAATGGCGCGGATGATGAAAACAAAAAATGATGCCCAACAAGAGGTTGTCACCAACATGAGGTTTATCAGACATGAATATCAAAAAGCAATGGTCGACAATCTTTATATGCTGGCAGCGGATGCAAAGCTAGCCGCACAGGAGGGTGAGCAATTGAATGAAAAATGGTACGAATGGATTGGTAGGGAGTTGAAAGAGGGGTGGAATGAGGTTATTGCGCCAGCTGTAGCTATACAGCAAAAACTTGAATTATCATTACAGCTAGCTTTGACTCTAGGCCTAGAATCGATGGCACTCTTTATTTTAAGGATAGCGGTCTACGCGATCTTTGCGATTCAGATCATATATTCCGGAATCTTGATTATGCTCGGCCCAATTTCGGTTGCCGCCAGTATCATTCCGGCTTTCCGAGAAAGTTTTACTACTTGGTTGTCACGCTTCATTTCAATTAACCTGTACCTAACAATTGCACTAATCGTGATGTTTGTGGGGGGGCTGTTCCAAGAATTTGCGCTTGAAGCAGAAGTATTGCGTTATAAAGAGCTTGTAACCCGAAGCGGCGATCTTGTCGCCAACGCGGAATCAAAGTTGATTTGGCTTACTGGAAACGGCATTATTTCATTTGGAATGGTCATCGTTACATTCTTGATGACCGCTGTATGTATGGCTACCGTGCCGTCAATTTCAACATGGATTGTCAATTCCGCCGGTGCTACTTCCGCTGTTTCTACTATGGGCAGAGCAGGCGCTTCTGTAGGTGGTAAACTGGCTATGGCCGGAAGACTTCTTATGGGGGGGAAATAACTCTAAAAATTCCTACGCTTATTCATTGGATGGCGGACGTTGATACGTTCGCCATCTTTTTTTAAAAACAATATACTCATATGTCAATAATTAAAAATATCGAGAGCAAAATCAAGTTGGCTACAGTCATTTCGGTATTGTCATTGGTGGTTTCACTGGCAATTGTCATTGCTGTGATTATTTTCACATCGAAACAGATGGCTGATTCACGAAAGTCTATATACATTCTCGATAAGGGCACTCCTATACTTGCAAAACAGACTGACCAACAAGTTAACAGGCCGGTTGAATATAAAGCTCATGTAGACCTTTATCATTCTCTGTTTTTTAACCTTTCACCTGATAATGACTACATCGAATATCAGATGAAAAAAGCGATGTACCTTATTGATGAATCGGGAATCCAACAATATAACAACCTTAAAGAAAAAGGTTTTTACAACAATATCATGGCTTCCTCTTCGGTGCTGTCAATAATGACGGACAGCATTCAGCTTGATGTCCCGAACAAATACTTTAAATTTTACGGTACGCAGCGGATCGACAGGAGATCGTCCTATGTCATTCGGACGCTGATCACGGAGGGCTATTTGAGGGATGTTCCCCGAAGCCAAAACAATCCACATGGTATCATCATAGAGCGATGGAGGACTCTCGAGAACAGAGATATATCCACTCGTGCTAAAAACTCCTATTAATGAAAAAGTTACTAGAAAAAATCAGACTAGCGAAAGAGGGAGATACGAATGCGGTGAAATCTTTCTTTTACGTAATGGTAGGTGTGATTGTCTTTTCTATTGGATGGTCAGTCTTATCATCCACAGTATTCAAAAAAAAATACAAAAGACCCCATGCCGTTGCATCGGCTAATCCTATCTCGCCACTATCAAATAGCTTCAATGGCGCGATCAGTAGTGCAACTAACCTTATGGAAATCATGGATATCAAAGCCGGTATCGATTCGCTTATGGTAAAGGATACACTGACCAAGGCTGACAGTATACAACTGATGCAGGCGTTTAACAGGTTAGAAATCCTACACAAACAAACAAATTAGACAAGCAATGAGAAAAATTAACTTTAAACAGGGGCGGTATGTTCTACCGCTCTTATTCCTCCCGTTCTTTTTCCTAGCGTTTTACATATACGACGGATTTGCAGGAGAAAAAGAACCCGTAGTGGTCATTAAGAATGATGTAAATGCAGACCTCGCACCTCCATCCCCGAATGTTACTAACGATCAGCTTTCCGATAAACTGGATGAGTACAAAAGGAATTATAAAGAGGGAGACGGCTATACCGCAATAGGTGCGCTGCAGGCGGAAGAAACACAGCGACCTGAACTTGAATCTCTGTATTCAGACGACGAAAAGCGGACATTGGACAGCTTGGAAAAAGCGCTGGAAAAATCTCGAAATGATGGTGCAAGGGCAAATGGAGGTTTTCGCCCGAGGTCCGAAAATCTTTCGGATAACGATAGGATGCTCCTTTCAATGCTCAATCAACAATCAGGCGATAAGCCGCAGGCAGTTGAGCAAGATAAGCAACTTAACCCAACGGATATGATGAAAGAACAATTCAGGCTAATTGATTCGATGGAAAAGGCGAATGACCCTGAATATCAGGAACAGCTTTCTAAACAACAGCGAGAAGCCGAATTGTTACAGGAAATGAAAGAAAGGGAAGCCAATAGATTTTCTGTCCAAAAGGCGTCGATGACCAAAGGAATCTTCAATACTATCAAGGCAAAGGATTCGGAATCTTTTATCAAGGCAATCGTTGATGAAGATATCACCGTATATGCGGGAAGCCGTATCCGATTAAAACTTATGGAAGATATTCTGGTCGGAAAGGAACTGATTTCTAAAGGTACTTATATCTATGCTATGATCAACGGGTTTACCCAGCAGCGTATAACCTTTAATGTTGAATCAATAATGAAAGGCAACAATATACTTCCTATCAATCTTGAAATCTATGATATGGATGGTATGCGTGGACTTTACGTGCCATCTTCGGCTTTCCGTGAGTTCACCAAACAGCTGGGAGGAAACTCCATGCAGGGAATGAACCTCACAACTTCCGGAGGGGAGCAACAAAGCCAATTTCTGATGTCTACCATTCAAAAGGCTTTTCAATCTACGTCAACGGCAATTGCAAAAGCGATTAAACAAAACAAGGCTAATATAAAATACTCGACTTACATATATCTGATCGATCCACAAGAATTAAAAAACAACCAGCAAAATGAAAAATAAAATTAATTTAATACTTACGCTCTTGATGATCACTGTATCATCAGCTTTCGCACAGTTTCAGCAGCCCTCTGATCTACCTACAGTGACTGTAAACGACAAGGCAACAATTCATTTTGTTTCGCCTGAACCTATCCAGTACGTGGATATTTCCACAAACGATTTTGTAGGTGATATCCCCGTGGATAATCTTTTACGTATCAAGTACTACTCAGGCGAATCCGATACAACCAATTCCACTGTTATAAAGTGGGGGGAAAGCAATACCAAAATAGCTGTGGTGACCATCGTTGGCCAGTCTTTTTACGCACAGTATAATTTGGTGTATGACGAAAGAAATAGCTTCCAGTCAGCTATTACAAGTATTGAAATATTGCCCGACAATATGCGCGCATTGGAATTTCCGGAAATGACGCTTTCTAAGACTGAAATGAAAAATTATTCACTTGAAGTGTTGAAGAGAAAAAGGACATATTTCAATGTAGCAGCGAAAGAAAACGGAATGCTGGTACATCTCAATAATATATACTCCTTTGGTGACTATATTTTCGTTGATGTCTCGTTCAATAACCATACTAAGATTAAATATGACGTTGACGAATTCCGTTTTAATATCAAGGACAAGCGTATTACGAAGTCAACGAATGTTCAGGACATCGAGATTAAGCCGGTATTTACCTTGTATAACCAATCATATTTCCGAAAGAATTACCGAAATGTGTTTGTGTTCAAAAAGTTTACCTATCCAAATGATAAGATACTATCTCTGCGCATGAGCGAAGATCAGATATCGGGGCGGAGCATAGAGTTAAGGATTGATTATCGTGATTTATTAAATGCTGACACACTATGACCCGTATACTAACGATTATCTTCTTTCTTTCGATAGCAGCTATCGGGAAAGCACAGGATGGTGTCAATCACTTTTTTTTCCGTGGAGGGCCGGTTTACAAAAACGCCGGACAAGCATCAATAGGCTTGGATTTTTCCTCGAAATACCATAATGCTTATGAACTTGCATTCACTTACTACAAGGGTAGTGGAAACTACCAAAACTACCTGATCGGATTGAATTATAAACCGGTTATCGTTCGTAACAAAAACGCCAATTTCCGTTTCCGTTTCGGAGGATATGCCGGAACTGACAAGAACAGGTTTATAGCAGCACCTAATATCGGGCTGGAATGCATCTTTTCCCTTTCAGGTAAGGTTGACCTTATGATGGTCAATAATAATGGCTATTTCTTTTGGGCGAATAAAGATCAGCGGTGGCGTATAGGCGCTGAAATTGGACTTCGATTCCCTTTGTAGTCAATAGGACGGGAACAAATATGTTCCCGTCTCTTTCCCATTCTCGACAACATTAAAACTATCTTTATGGAAGAACAAAAAGAACAACAGAAAATCTACGGATTTTTACAGCTGTTCGTATTTTTCTTTGTGTCGCTTGATGTGATTATACATGTCTATTTAGCGACAGGGATTTTTGGCCCTCTATCGATTCCACTGGAACGGCTGGGTGGAACACTTCTTTTTAATGAGACACTATATACAAAGTTCTTTACGCTATTACTTGTGTGCCTCGTTGGCATTGGCACACTTGCAAGGAAGAACCTAGAAGCTGATCCCAAAAAGCATGTCGCTATACCTTTGGCAATTGGTCTTATCATGCTGTTTGGAAGTATCTTTTTTCTCGATAGGGCGCATTTAGGAGAACATCAAATCTTATTCCCAAATACCAATACCTTTCAGCTTTTCTATATCGTCCTTTCTTTTTTGGGAACGATATTAACCCTTACAGCTGTAGATAATATTTCCAAGTTTATCAAATCCGGTTTTGGAAAGGATAAATGGAACGTAGAGGCGGAATCTTTCATGCAGGACACTAAGCGGATGGATTCACCAACGTCTATTAGCATCCCTATGCAGTTCTATTATAAGAAAAAGGTTAGAGACGGCTTTATCAATATCAATCCGTTCCGAGGGGTTATGGTACTTGGAACCCCCGGAAGCGGTAAATCATTCGGTGTGATAAACCCAGCTATCCGACAGTTACTTGCAAAGGATTTCACGATGTGCCTTTATGATTTTAAGTTCCCTGATCTTGGAAAGATTGCTTATTATCATTACCTCATGGCTAAGCAAAAAGGCCGCATGAAAGACTATAAATTTCATGTGGTTAATCTGAATGACGTGACAAAGTCCAATAGGGTGAATCCGTTGAATCCGGCATACGTAAGAACGTTGGCCGAAGCACAAGAAATATCAACCGCTCTGGTGGAAGCATTGAAAAAAGGTGATAAGTCCGGCGGAGCAGACCAATTCTTTACACAATCCGCGATCAACTTCCTTGCATGTGCCGTTTATTTCTTAGCAAAATACAAAGGTGGACGTTACTCGTCAATGCCTCACTTGATGGCTCTTCTGAATAGAAGTTATGAGGAAATATTTACTGTGTTACTAACAAATCCGGAACTTCCGTCTTTGCTCTCCCCGTTTATGTCAGCCTTTCAGAAAAAGGCTTTCGATCAATTGGAGGGACAGATAGGAACGCTTAAGATATTCATTTCGAGGCTTGCTACCAAAGAATCCTTTTGGGTGTTTTCAAAAGATGATTTTAATCTAAAAATTTCTGATCCTAAGAATCCGGCAATACTGGTATTAGCAAACGATCCGATGACACAGGATATCAACTCCGCACTTTACGCGTTAATCGTAAACAGGTTGGTGAGCCTAATAAATTCAAAGGGCAATCATCCGACCTGTATCATAGCTGACGAAGCGCCTACGCTATACGTACACCGAGTCGAAAATCTAATTGCTACTGCTAGGAGTAACAAAGTAGCGGTTATCATGGGTCTACAAGAACTACCACAGTTTAAACAACAATACGGAGATAAAACAGCCGAAACGATAAGTGCTATAATAGGAAACATCCTTTCCGGATCAGTAAGAAACAAGCAAACGCTTGAATGGCTTCAAACAATGTTTGGTAAAATTAAACAGACTGGCGAGGGGCTTTCCATCGACAGGTCTAAAACTTCGGTCAGCCTAAACGAACGACTTGATTCGCTTATCCCAGCCGGAAAGATCGCGTCACTCCAAACATCTGAAATGGTAGGATTGGTCGCGCGTGATGTAAAACACGACGAACGCTACACCGGTGATTATATTTCGTCGGCGGTTCATTGCAAGATCAACCTTGATTTGGACGACATAAAGAAAGAGGAAAGCAATTATCCTGAATTGCCTACTTATTACGACTTTAAGGGGAAAACAGAGGAAAAGCTTTTCTCCAATTATAAAAAGATAACCGATGAAATCAGGTATGTAATTGAATCGGTAATGGAGGAACAGGAAACATGAAGTACTTAGCTATATTTATCCTGCAATTGTTGCCATATGCGTTGTTCGCGCAGGATTTCAATTCAATCAGGAAACCTGTTTCATTGAATTCCGTAAGCGTCAAGATCGCTGATACGCCCATTGCCATAAAAGAACCTGATTCGGTAAAAACAAATTTTAGCGAATTAGAAACAACGGAATTGCCGGTCAATGCTCATTTGGAAAAACAACCGGAATTTCATCAAGAAAAACTCGCAATTGACTTTTCAAAACCACTTAACTCGCTTCGCAAAACATCAGGATACGGGCATAGGTTTCACCCAATCCTAAGAAAATGGCTGTTTCACAGTGGCGTTGACCTAGCCTCTAATGCTGATACTGTTTATTCAATTCTATCAGGAAAAATTAAAGAGTCGGGCTATAGCAAAACATTAGGCTACTATGTCCGCACAGAGCATTCAAACGGAGCAATCGAAGTCTTATACGCACATCTTTCAGAGTATCATTATTTGGCTGGTGAGCCTATAAGTGCAGGACAGCCTATCGGAATAACCGGTAGCACCGGCCGTTCAACGGGAGACCATCTTCACTTAGCGGTCTATAAGAACGGAAAACATACTAATCCGATAGCATTCATGTCGGACATTCTACGATTTAATAAACACATAACTACCTACAACAATGAGCAGGAATATAAAAGAGAGAGCGATTTTGGCCTTGACCGAAATAGCCCAACCGGATTCGCAAGTTACAATAACTAATGAAGAGGCTGAATTTCTTGAAATAGAGCTTTGGGACAATTCGGATATTTTAGAAGAAAGGAGGTGTGTCGATGCCGCAGGATAAAAAGAAAGCACACTTTGAACTTGTTGCTGAAAGACTTATAGAACAGCTTGAAAAGGGAACTTCACCATTCCAAAAACCTTGGCAAAGTCTTGGCGGATTACCGTACAACCCAACCACAGACAAAAAATACAGGGGCATGAATTCTATATGGCTTAGTATGCAGGGATTTACTGATCCTCGATGGTTGACGTTCAAACAGGCGCAGGCCAATGACTGGAAAGTCATAAAAGGATCAAAGGGATCGCTGATCAGTTATGTCAAGCTCTTTGACGAAAAGGTCGTAAAAGACGTAAATGGCAATATTGTAAAGGGAGAAGACGGTAAAGCAAAAAAAGAACTTCAAAAACTCGATAGGCCTATCATAACTTCCGCTGTTGTTTGCAACGCAGAGCAGATAGACGGAATCCCCAAACTGAAAATTGAAAACTTGCCGGAACGCCAGTGGGACGATATGAAAAGAGTTGAAAAAATTGTTTCCAATTCCGGAATGAGTATACAACACGGTGGAAGTAGCGCATTTTATAACCCGATACAAGATTCCGTTACCATGCCCAAAAAAGAACAGTTTCCCGAAGCCTCCGGATACTATGGCGTGTTGCTTCACGAGATGGCTCATTGGACAGGCCATGCTTCTAGGCTTGACCGTCCAATGATTGCAAAATTTGGAACACAGGAGTATGCCAAAGAGGAACTAAGGGCCGAAATATCAAGTCTGATGATCGGTGGCGAACTGAATGTCGGGCGTGACTTTGGTCAACACGCGGCCTATGTACAAAGCTGGGTATCTATACTTAAGGACGAACCTTTCGAATTATTTAGAGCCTCTTCCGATGCACAAAAAATAACAGACTATATTTTGAAATTTGAAGAAAAAAGAAACATAGAGCAAAAACAAGAGGCTTCATTCATGCTTCATGATAATATAAGTTACAAAGGCGATAACTACAAAGTTACTGCTTTATTGCCGGCCAAGCGGATCGAGGTGACCATCCAGTCCACAGAGCAGATTATCAACCTTTCTCCCAAGGATGGTTTATACAACTCCCTGTCTAAGGCTATGAGTCAACAACAATCAAAAATAATTGAAAACGCAAACAATCCTGACGAATCAATGATAAACGATAATCGCAATATCAACACGGATTCGGTGAGACCCAAGCGTTAATTTTTCACTTTTAATACTTTATCAAAATGTCAAAATTTTCTATCGATGATCTTCCAAAGGAAGATTTAAAAGCTCTTGGCGTACTTAAAGACGGCCAACTTACACTTGATCAAAAATCACAAAATGATTTGCTTAACGGACGGGTAACAACACTTTTGCGATTGCAGGATATCAAAATAGATGGCCTAGGGATCAATTCATTGGATGCCAAACTGTCGCTGTCAAAAAAAGAAGACGGGACTGTCGGGCTTTATGTCCATCCGATTTACAAAGGCCGTGCAACCCATCCTAATCTTTCTCCCGAAGAGAACGAGGCGTTTTCCCGTGGTGGTGTACATGCAAAACAATCTTCGGCCTACGGAAAAATTACGGACTTTGGCGTTGCAAAGTATAAAGATGATGAAAAGAATACCCCCAGTTTTTTTATTGAACTTGAAAAATTAAATGGTGAAAAATCCAAAATTTGGGGAGTAGACCTTGAACGCGCCCTTAAAGAATCAGGTAAGGGAATCGGAGACGATGCACAGCTTCTTTATAAAGGCAAACAATCCGTTTCAGTGGAGATTGACGGAAAATGGGA
>Ga0079224_100004984_pt1 | contig 17352 bp, 17 predicted proteins | sample Stecom2015_FD_80414 | JGI IMG/M metagenome (GOLD analysis project Ga0079224, IMG submission 80414) | Agricultural soil microbial communities from Utah to study Nitrogen management - Steer compost 2015 | ecosystem: Environmental > Terrestrial > Soil > Agricultural land | place: USA: Utah... | reverse complement strand
TCTTTGTTCAGTAAGTGGCTTTGTCAGATCTGAGTAAGAAAACTTTTCAGGATTCTCGTCGCCGTATTGGACTTCCATCCGTGAATAATCCAGACTTCGGCCATCGACCCTAGGAGGTGTTCCAGTCTTCATCCTGCCGGCTTCAAACCCGAGTTGCACCAGTTGTTCTGTGATACCCTTCGCTGCTGACTCGCCTGTGCGTCCCCCGCCAAACTGTTTCTCTCCGATGTGAATAACACCGTTCAAAAAGGTTCCGTTGGTCAGCACTACTGCTTTTGAGGGTATCTCGATTCCGATTCCAGTGCGTACGCCACACACTCTGCCATCTTTTACGAGGAGTCCGGAGATCATTTCTTGCCAAAAATCGACATTCGGCGTCTGTTCCAAGGCCATTCTCCACTCTTCTGCAAAACGCATTCGATCGTTTTGAGTTCTTGGTGACCACATTGCAGGCCCTTTAGACCGATTTAGCATGCGAAATTGGATCATCGATTTGTCGGAGATGATACCTGACATCCCGCCGAGCGCATCAATTTCACGCACTATTTGTCCTTTTGCAACGCCACCCATAGCAGGATTGCAAGACATTTGTGCTATGGTGTTCATGTTCATAGTACACAATAGGACCTTTGAACCCATTGTCGCGGCAGCATGAGCTGCTTCGCAACCGGCATGCCCTGCCCCTACCACTATGACATCATATGTTGGAAACATTTCTTTTTAAATTATGTTCCACGTGAAACATCCGCGTTTAATCGACAAGATGGCTCTATGTTTCACGTGGAACAGTTACATACTCTCGTATAGTTGAATCCCGAGATTTTCTTGATTTCTCATTACCTCACTTTGTTCCTTCGTCTTGTCTTTATACCCCATTAGGTGGAAGAGGCCATGACTGATGACTCGGCTTAGTTCGGCAGTTTCATCCTGCTCGTGCTTTACTGCATTTTCCTTTACTCTATCGATGCTTATGAAGATATCACCCTCGATTGTCTTCCCTCCTTCCGAATTATCAAAGGTGATAATGTCGGTATAAGTATCATGATTCAAATAATCGACATTGATCTTGTGAAGGTATTCATCAGAGCAAAAGATGTAATTCAATTCACCGATGTTGAAGTTTTCAGTCTTTGCGATCTCTTTCAGCCACGCCTTTCTTTTCAGTTTTTGAGGCAGATTGAAAGCTATTTCTTCAGAAAAGAAGTTGATTGCCATGCTTAGTCCATGTAAAAGGATAAGACAGTCTTTTTGCCCCCTTCTTCGAATTTCACCTCATCGCTAAGATGACGGATAAGGAAAATTCCCCTCCCTCCCGTCTTTTCGATGTTTTCGGGTGATGTAGGATCTGGTAGCTCTTGCAAATCAAACCCGTTTCCTTCGTCCTCTATGATAAAATTCAACTGGTCGTTGTCCATATTGAGTTCTAGATGGACCAATTTGTTTTTATCGTTTTGATTTCCATGAATGATCGCATTGCTGATGCACTCGGTTACGGAGATCATAATATTCCCATAGATGTCATCATTAATCTCGAAGGTTTCTTTCGCGTTGTCGATAAAACTTTCGATGATCTTTATATTCTCTATCAGAGATGGGATTGAAATTTTAATAGACTTCATCTGGAAGATATTCTATGATACACTACTTGTTGAGTTTCTTATTCTAGTTCTAATACAACCGGACAATGATCCGAGTGCTTTACGTTAGGCAAAATTACAGCACTTTTCAGTTTGTTTTGCATTTCCCTAGTCGCCATATGGTAATCGATTCTCCACCCCAGATTTTTAGCTCTCGAGTTAGCCCTAAAGCTCCACCAAGAATATTGATGCGGATCGGGGTTGAAATGCCGGAAGGTGTCAATAAATCCCGAGTCTGTGAATTTTTGCATCCATGCGCGCTCTTCTGGCAGAAAGCCGGATGAGTTTTTATTGGACACAGGATTATGTATGTCGATCGGTTTGTGACAGATATTATAGTCACCGCTTATAATCAGGTTTTGATATTCTCTCCGGAGGTCTTGAGTGTACCCGTAGACGTCGTCTAGGAATTCGTATTTGAAAGCCTGGCGAATATCTCCCGTGGTGCCAGAAGGGAAGTACGAGGAGATAAATGAAAAGTTATCAAAGTCGGCTTGAATCATTCTTCCCTCGTCATCATATCTAGTCAGACTCATGCCATACTTGATCGACTTCGGCTTGATCTTGGTAAATATTGCAACGCCGCTATACCCCTTCTTCACGGCAGGAAACCAATAAAGCTCGTATCCCAAATCTTGAAAGATTGTGGCATCAACGTCTTTTTCCTGAGCCTTGATTTCTTGTAAACCAATAATGTCCGGATTCTCTTCCTTGAGCCACTCTACAAACCCTTTGTTCATGGCTGAGCGAATTCCGTTGACATTGTAGGAGATTAATTTCATTCAAATGTCGATTTGATATTCCTTCTCGAAATATTCCAAGACGTGGAGTTTAAGTAGTTTTTCCTGTTCCAATATATCAAAGTGGGGCAATTCTTTCATCAGCTTCCAGTGCGGCCAGCCCTCTTGGTCTACGAAATCCAACTCGTAAAATCCAGCGTAGCTTAATACCTTACAAATAGCAATATGCATCAGATCTTGTTTCTGTTCCTTGGAGAAATTTTTGATTCCTTTGCCCAACTCTTGAACCCCTATTAGAAAGAGTACGCCATTTAGATCGTTTGGTTTTTTTCCAATCGTTTCCTTCAAGCCTTCCACTAATTTGGACCAGCGTTTTTCAAGATCTAGGTCCCGCTTAAACATTGCTAACAGATTGATTTTCAAGATATTCCCAGTATTCTGCCGCTCTCCGGAGATGGGGAATAACAATGGATCCGCCTATAATCGTAGCGATTGAAAACACTTCGAATATTTCTTCCTTTTTCAGGCCTGCTTCATAGCTTTTGCCCAGATGATATTTGATACAATCATCACATCGCAAGACCATCGAACAAGCCAGTCCTATCATCTCTTTTGTCTTGATGTCCAGCTCCCCGGCGGCATAAGTATTAGTGTCTAGGTTAAAAAACCTCTTGATCACTTTATTGTCTTCCGCCAGGATTTTCTCGTTCATCTTGGCCCGGTAAGCGTTGAATTCTTCTATCGGATTCATTAACTTAAGGATTAATATTTTCCAAATGGTAAATATACAGCATATTGTACCTAAGGGCTAACAACAGAACTTTTTAGCGATGCGTTTACTTTTTTTGAACGATTTTTTAGATCTCGTTTTTCCCCGCACTTGTCCACAGTGTGGTAGGGCACTTTTGGACTTTGAGCATTGTCTATGTACGATGTGTCAGGGATCGTTGCCCTTAGCTAATTTTCATCTCCGGCCTTATGATAATGAGCTGACTTCCAAGGTAATGGGACTGACTCAGGTCAATCGTGTAATGTCTTTTCTCCGGTTTAGCAAGAAAGGTAAAAGCCAAAAGTTATTACATCAACTCAAGTATCGTAACAGACCGGAAATCGGGGTGGAGATGGGACGTCTTTATGGCATAGCACTAATTCATGGCGGCTATCGGGATGAATGGGACGTAATCGTGCCGGTGCCGCTGCATCCTGTAAAACAAAGACGGCGGGGATATAATCAAAGTGAGAAATTCGCAGACGGTCTGTCGACAGCCATTCAGATTAAGAAGTCCAATCTGCTGGAGCGCAGGAAATTCACCGACACCCAGACGAAGAAGTCCCGTCTTCAGAGACTTGACAATGTTGAAGAAGTCTTCGGTTTAAGGTCACAGGAGGAAATCTCCGGCTTACGGATTCTCCTGGTGGATGATGTGATCACTACCGGAGCGACGCTCTGCGCGTGTGCGAATGTCCTTTTGGCCAATGGTGCAAAAAATGTAGATTTGGCTACCATCGCTGCAGGTGGCTAAAAGATCTACTATGAGTATAGATATTGAGTTTTTACGGTATCCTATCGGAAATTTTCAGCTGCCTGAGATCGTCACTACGGAGACAATTGACGACGCGATAGAGACAATCAAGATGTTCCCTGTCCACATCTTTACTGCAGTAAGTCGGCTTTCGGTCGATCAGTTGGACACACCCTATCGTCCGGGTGGATGGACCGTGAGACAGCTGGTCCATCACTGTGCGGATAGCCATATGAATGCTTTCATCCGGTTCAAATTGGCACTGACAGAGGATAACCCTACCATCAAGCCCTATGATGAAGCCAGCTGGGCGGAATTGGCGGACGCGAGGCTGCCGATCGAATCTGCGATAGCGATCCTCAGAGGCATTCATCTTAAATGGGGAGTGGTGTTAGATTCTATGACGGCGGAGGATTTTAGGAAGACTTATCATCATCCTGAAAAGGACCGGAATCAACGTCTGGAGGAGATTACCTTGCTCTACGCTTGGCATTCTCAGCACCACCTTGCCCATATCCAGCACTTGATCTTGAGGGAAAACTGGTAAAGTCGAAAATATGAACATCTCTTTGAAGGATCAACGTATTTTGGTCACCGGCGCCTCCCGCGGCATTGGACGGGCTATTGCGCGTCAGCTGTCCGACTCAGGCGCAGAGGTCATCATTCATTATAACTCAAACATAGCCCAGGCGGAGAGCCTGCTGGCCGAACTCAAAAGTCCCGCTCGCCTTGAGGGGTGTGACCTCTCTCAGGCCAGCGAAGTTCTGGGATTTATTCCTAAGCTCGTAGAGAAATACGGACCTCTGACAGCCCTGGTCAACAATGCCGGAATCTCCCTTCCTGTAGCCGATTCACTGCCGACGGAGGAATGGTTACAAATCTGGGAAAAAACGATGGCGGTGAACTCCACTGCCGTTGGGATTCTGTCCAAGGAATTCATTGATCAGGCAAAGTCTCAGAAAGAAGGAAGGATTGTCATGATCTCATCGAGGGCGGCGTTTCGGGGAGATACACCTGATTATCTAGCCTATGCTGCTTCCAAAGGTGCGATGGTAAGTTTGACACGGTCGATAGCCAGACATTACGGAAAACAGGGAATTAAGGCGTTCTTGATCGCGCCTGGATTTACCCGGACCGACATGTCCAATGCGATATTGGCAGCCTATGGAGAGGATTTTGCGCTAAAGGACATCGCGCTGAGTGAGCTGACCCGGCCCGAAGATATCGCTCCCATGGTGACTTTGCTGTGTTCCGGTCTCGCAGATCACGCGACGGGAACCTCGATTGATATGAATGCGGGTTCGTATGTAAGATAGGCCTTCGGGGAGCGTTGATTTCGCAGCCGAACATTTGGATTAATTTCGAGAAACATGAGCAAAAGAGATCCTGTACTTACTCCGGAGCTGGTCAAAATCTTGAAGATCTTCATTTTTTCCTCCCTGGCGCTGGTTTTAGTCTTCTCGTTCTTTGATGGCTACCGTGCGAATAACTCTGGAGAAGACCGGACATTCCGAGTGAGCGACTCCAACCGGCTGTATTTCCAGAATGTCCGTTCGATTCACTATGAGCGAGAAATCCGACAGGACGCCGCCATGACCTTGTTTAGACATCGAAAGCGCCTGCAAACGGACACCCTGCCGACCTTGGATCCATTGATTATCCTGAATCCGCAGAAAGACGAAGCTTACATTTATTTCGAATTGACGCATGCCGAATGGCCGATTCTGATTAAGGTAACGTCGTCCGAGGGCGTGGAATCGATCGAGTTTGCGAATGGAAATAATCAGGATCATTTTAACTTTTTCAAGAAATTAACACCCACGATCGACCAGAATGCCCGTTATGAGCTTGTTTTGGGAGATAAGACCTTCCCTCTTTGGAATGATGAAATAGAGAAGGATGTAGTGAAAACAGTCGCAGAGGATTATTTTAGACTTTTAGATTACACCAATTGAAATGGAAAATACCACGAACAAGGGGCTAGCGCTATTCCAAGCTCAAGTCGGAAAGAAGCTCGACAAAACTCCATCGGCAGCAGGAAATTGGCTCCGCGGAACCCTCCTCGAGATCGAGCTACATCATATCAAAGTCTCCTACTCGGTGCGTCCTGACATGTGTAATCCGGCCAGGATTCTCCATGGTGGCATCGCTTCTCTGATGATGGACGATGTGATCGGAATGGGAAATTTTGTCTCGGGATCCGAATATCTGATGACCAGCATCAATCTCAATGTGGACTTTTTGTCTTCTGCTCAGATCGGTGACACGCTCGTAGTGACCGCCAAACTTATCCGCTCCGGCTCAAACTTGAACCATTGGGAAGCTGTGATCAAAAAAGAGAACGGAAAGATAGTTGCCAAGGCTAGCTCCAATCTGATCAAGACGCATGTAAGACTCAGTGACCTCGGATTTTAACTAATTCTTCCTATCTTCCTTCATGAAAAAACTAATACTTTTAGCCTTCTTTGGCTTCATTAGCACGGCGTCTTTTGCCCAATGGACGGTTTCATACCACCAAAGCAATCTTCCCTTTATTGGAGTAAATAAGCAAATCGCTGAAAAATGGTTACCGGAGTTTAGAGTTGGTACCGATCAGTATTTTGAGGATCTAAGTCTTGAATTGGATGTAAATTACATCTTCAAAAGGACTGATCGATTTGAGTTTTACGGTGGTTTGGGCGGACGAGTAGGTAATTTCGAAGGCTTGGTAATTCCTGCAGGTTTAAATATTTACCCATTTGAACAAAAGGATTTCGGCTTTCATATAGAAGGCGCAGCTATTGTTGGAGGAAGCGGAATAGCGCGTGGCTCTTTCGGTGTCCGGTATCGCTTTCTGAAAGATTAGAACCGCTCCAGCTTCACCATCAGATCCCAGACGGCGATGCCTAGGGAGACAGAGATATTAAGCGAATGCTTGGTGCCGAGTTGCGGGATCTCCAGGATGTGATCGCAGGCTTTCAACACCTCTTCTTCCACTCCGAATACCTCGTTTCCGAAGATTAGCGCATATTTTTTGTCTTTTTCGGGAGAAAAATCATTCAATTTCACCGAGCTTTCTACTTGCTCCAGCGCGCAGAGTTGATAGTCGGAGGCCTTGAGCTTTTCGATCGCCTCAGCGGTGTTGAGGCAATATTCCCATTCCACCGACTCGGTAGCCCCCAAGGCGGTCTTTTGGATATCCCGGTGCGGAGGGGTGCCGGTGATGCCACAGAGGAAGATTTTTTCCACCCGAAAGGCATCGCCCGTGCGAAAAGCAGACCCAACATTGTTGAGGCTTCTTACGTTGTCCAGCACCAAGACGATGGGAGATTTTTCTGTTTGTTTGAATTCCTCTACCGAAATCCGGTCGAGCTCTTCCATGCTTAATTTTTTCATCGTTTTTTGATCTCCTTCCCTAATCGCCTATTTTCAGCCCCAATTCCAAATCCAAAAGTAGCACAAATCCCTCTTTCACCCCATGAGTAAATCCAAAGCCGGCGAGGAAACCCCTCTAATGAAGCAATATAATGCCATCAAGGCAAAGCACCCCGGAGCACTGTTGCTTTTTCGGGTGGGGGATTTCTATGAGACTTTCGGTGAGGATGCAGTCGCGGCAAGCAGGATCTTGGACATCGTGCTCACGAAAAGGGCCAATGGTGCTGCTTCGCATATCGAGCTGGCAGGTTTTCCGCATCATTCTCTGGATACTTATCTGCCCAAATTGGTGCGTGCCGGGAATCGAGTGGCCATCTGCGATCAATTGGAAGACCCAAAGACAGTCAAAGGAATCGTCAAACGTGGTGTTACCGAACTGGTAACCCCGGGCCTTTCCTACAACGATCAGGTGCTCGACACCCGCAAAAATAACTATTTAGCTTCGGTCTGCTTTGGAAAGGAAAAGCACGGGATTGCCTTTTTGGACGTCTCGACGGGTGAATTTATGTGCGCAGAGGGCAATTCTGCTTACTTGGAGAAGTTGCTTCAAGGCTTTGCTCCTTCTGAAATTATCTTTTCGAAGGCCGCTAAGAAGATGGCTTCGGAGCTTCTGGGAAACGATTTCATCACCTTCCACTGCGAAGATTGGGTGTATCAATACGATTTCGCTTATGACAAACTCAAAAATCACTTCGGCACCGCAAACCTCAAGGGCTTTGGCATAGAGGAGCTCGAATCCGGGATTGTGGCCGCAGGGGCGATCCTATATTATTTGGAAGAGACCGAACACCGCGAGGTGCAGCATATTTCCGTGATATCGAGGATAGCGATGGAGAAGTATGTCTGGCTGGACAAGTTTACCATCAGAAATCTGGAACTCGTATTTCCTCAGCATGAAGGCGGTGTCCCGTTGATACAGATCCTCGATCAGACGGTGACTCCCATGGGTTCGAGGATGATGAAAAAGTGGATGGTACTTCCCCTCAAGGAGAAAAAAGCGATCGAGGAGCGGTTGAACGTGGTGGATTTCTTCTATCAAAATTCCACTTTGATCGAGGAGATTATCGTTCAGCTCCGGCACATCGGTGATCTGGAGCGACTCATCTCTAAGGTGGTCGTGGGTCGGGCAAATCCCCGGGAGATTAACCAGATCAGGAGGGCGTTGAAATCCACGCTTCCGATCAAAGAACTGCTGAAGAACCAGTCTAATGCTACCCTAAAGCGACTTTCCGATCAGATCAATCCCTGCGAATTTTTACTGGAAAAGATCGAGCGGGAGCTGCAGGAGGATGCACCGATGTTGGTACATCAAGGAGGCATCATCAAGGATGGAGTGGACGCGGAGTTGGACGAATACCGGGGCCTGGCCAATAAGGGAAAGGATTTTTTGGTACAAATCCAACAGCGTGAGGTACAGGAGACAGGAATTTCCTCACTGAAAATCTCTTACAACAAGGTTTTTGGCTACTATCTGGAGGTCACACATGCCCACAAGGACAAGGTTCCTCAAGAATGGATTCGCAAACAAACTTTAGTCAATGCAGAGCGGTACATCACTCCGGAGTTGAAAGACTACGAGGAGAAAATCCTCCATGCCGAGGACCGGATGCTGGGGATTGAGCAGCGATATTTTCAGGCTTTGGTACAAGAGGCGGCACAGTACGTCACCCAGATCCAGCAAAACGCACGGGTTTTGGCCACCTTGGACTCGCTTATTTCTTTTGCAAAAGTCGCACTGAGTAATTCCTATGTCCGTCCTAAGATCTCTGATACAGATACCCTGGAGATCAAAGATGGCAGGCATCCGGTGATAGAGAAGCAACTTCCTCCCGGCGAACACTATGTGCCCAATGACATCTATCTGGATCATGACAGCCAGCAGATCATCATTATCACCGGCCCCAACATGGCGGGTAAGTCTGCCCTGCTCAGACAGACGGCGCTCATCGTCCTGATGGCTCAGATGGGATGTTTTGTGCCTGCTTCGTTTGCCCGGATCGGGATCATCGACAAGGTATTTACCCGGGTCGGGGCTTCGGACAACCTGTCTAAGGGCGAATCCACCTTCATGGTGGAGATGACCGAGACGGCCAGCATCTTGAACAACCTCTCAGATCGGAGCTTGGTGTTGATGGATGAGATCGGCCGGGGCACGTCCACGTATGACGGCATCTCGATCGCTTGGTCAATCGTCGAGTTTTTGCACAGCCATCCGACCTTTAAGGCGAAGACGCTTTTTGCCACTCACTATCATGAGTTGAATCAGCTGGCGACAGACTTTCCGCGTGTGAAAAACTTCAACGTTTCGGTCAAGGAACTGGGCAACAAGGTAATTTTCATGAGAAAGCTCAAGGAAGGCGGCAGTGAGCACAGTTTCGGGATCCATGTGGCCCAAATGGCGGGAATGCCTAATCCGGTCGTTCTCCGCGCAGCGGAAATTATGGGACATTTGGAGAAGGACAAGGCACTCAAAGAGAAACAAGACCATTTTAAAACTATTCCTAAAAATAATTTTCAACTTAGTTTGTTTGAGATGGACCCAAAGTTCTCGGAGGCGAAACAGCTTCTGGATCAGATTGATATCAACGCCATCTCTCCCATCGAAGCGCTCCTCAAACTGCATGAAATAAAAAAGAAGTTGGATTAATACGACTTTCGAATTATATTAACTACGGTTTAGTTAATTAAGGAGGCTTTTTACATGGATAGGGTGTTGCTCGAGGACCTCAGGAAACAGGATAAGTATACCAAATTTTTTAAGGAATGGAAGGAGCAGGAATTCCGGGGAAAGATCGATGAAGAAAAGCTGAAAGATGAGTTGGCTGTACTGAGTAAAGCCATTGGCATCAAGGAGGGCCTGGTCATTGCCTGCTTCGACTACAGAAACTTAAACTTGGCTTTCTTTACGGGAAACATTGAAACCCTCACCGGCTACCCGGAGTCTATGTTTAGAAACAAGGGGATGGAGACCTCTATGACGATGATTCATCCCGAAGACCGTCCTGAGCTCTTTAAGTTTCAAAAGATCGTGTTCGAGATCTTCCATTCGCTGACTATTCCGGAGAGACATACCTTCGAATTTTCCTACACCACGCGATGGGTCCATCGCAATTCTCAGGAAGTGATCTGGGTGACCTCCCGGGTAAGGCCATATGTCATCGATGAGGCCGGTAACTTCATCATGGATCTGCATATCATCGTGCAGCTGTTTAATCCCCCGAAAACGAAGCAATACGACTGGAACTACATCTATACCAGCGACAGCGGAGAGAAAATCTTTGTAAGCAAGAACTCTCCTACCGACAAGGTAGTCAAGATGACGTCCAAGGAACGTCAAATCGTTGGGTTTATCCTGGAAGGGAAGGAATCGAAAGAAATAAGCGAGATCCTTAACATCTCGGTAAATACAGTGGCGACGCATCGCAAAAACATCTTCCGAAAGCTGGGCGCCAAAAATGTCGGGGAAATGGTGAAAATTTTGGCCTCTATCGATTTTTAAAAAAGCCTGTAAATCAGTCATATTTGCAGATTTTCCAGAAATTGCTGAAAAATTTCTTACGCTCAGACTTGTAAAATTATATTTGAGGCTTACCTTTGCATCCACAATTCACCCAGATCACGTTCTGGAAATTGACTTAAGCGAGAGTAGCTCAGCTGGTAGAGCACGACCTTGCCAAGGTCGGGGTCGCGAGTTCGAATCTCGTCTCCCGCTCAACAAAGCCCTTGAAAAAGGGCTTTGTCATTTCAGGACATTTCTAATTTTGAGATGGATCTGAGCCTCTACATCGGCGTAGAGTATGCCGGGATGGTGGAATAGGTAGACACGCAAGACTTAAAATCTTGTGGGAGCAATCCCGTGCGGGTTCGATTCCCGCTCCTGGTACTGCTGATAATCAGCGATTTAGAGCTTCCTCACAAGGGAAGCTCTTTCTTTTTCAAATCGTGGCAGCAAGACACGGTACAACTGGAAATGGACCAGTCCTGTCAGTCATGGGATTTGAGTCCATCGAGTTTTTTGTTTGAAAACTGTTGGAAGGATAGGATTACTTCGGTCTGCTGTTGCCTCAGGCCTATCTGGGTTTCTCGAGCTGAGGTCAGCACAAAGTAAAGAAGCCGCTTTTGAATGTGAGTGAAGGCAGTACGGGCGTTTTTCGAAGGATTCTTTAAGTATGTGGGACTTCTTGAGTTGAAGGGAATAGGCTAACCTTGGCACAAATCTAGAGCGATCCGCTCGAAGCAAGGCCAGGAATTGATTTGAGCCATACACTCATGGAATGACAAAGCCTATTTGTACAGGCAAGGGATAGAAGCCACACCCTTTCGCTTTATTCTAAAAGCTAAAAAGAGTCGGCTTAGATAAACCGACTCCTTTTCTTGATTTGACCGTCTATTGGAAGAGACCGAAGTGAATTATTTTCCCAACAAGGAATGAAGATCTGCCGGAGAATAGGCCACAGATTTCAAGGTCTTGCAGTCACCTTCGCGGAAGACCAAAAACAAGTCACCTTCTTTTTCATAGAAGCATTCGGTGCCTTTTGCATTGTAGTGAGCCACGGTTGCTTTGGCTTCCTCTTCAGTTTTGCAGGCCTTGCTCATGTTAGAACGCTGGACTTCGTCAAAGAGGGCTTTGAACTTTTCTCCCAAACCAAACTCTAGGATAGCACCTGAAAGCACGTACTGCAAGTCGCAGAGCGCATCGGCAATCTCTACAATGTCCTTGTTTTTGATCCCTTCTTCCAATTCTTTCAGCTCCTCCGCCAAAAGCGCAACACGCAGATTACATCTCGTTTCTGATGGTATCGTCGGCTCGGGGAGGACGGGGTGCTTGAAGGTTTCGTGGAAGAGAGCGACTGAGGTGAGTGACTTGGGATCTTGCATGACAGGAATAAATGATTGCCCGAAATAAATGAAAAAGACCGGAAAACCGGCCTTTTCTGAATCGATTTGTCAGCGCAGATTATACCGAGGCTGCAGCAAAACGGTCCGCAACAGTGTTCCAATTGACCACATTCCAGAAGGCAGCCACGTAATCAGGACGCTTGTTTTGATAGTTCAGATAATAGGCATGCTCCCACACGTCCAGGCCGAGGAGGGGAGTCCCCTTGAAATCAGATACGTCCATCAGAGGATTGTCCTGATTGGGCGTAGAGCCAATGGCCAGCTTCTTGTCAGCACCGACGACCAGCCACGCCCAGCCCGAACCGAACCGTGTTTTGGCCGCCTCGTCAAACTTGCTGACGAATTCATCATAGCTTCCAAAAGAAGAGTCAATCGCTGCGGCGAGTTCGCCTGTCGGTTTCCCTCCAGCATTTGGAGACATCACTTTCCAGAAGAGCTCATGATTATAGTGACCGCCGCCGTTGTTTCTCATCTTCACAGAATACTTTGACACTTCCTTCAGCACATCTTCCAGGGGCTTATTTGTATCTACTTTTTCTTCCGTAACGGCTTCTCCGAGGCTTTTTGCATAGCTCGCGGCGTGTTTTGTATAGTGGATTTCCATCGTCATTGCGTCGATGTGTGGGACGAGGGCATTGTAATCGTAGGCTAGAGGTGTCTGGGTGAAGCTAGTGACCAAAGTCGCCTTGTCTTCGCCATTGACATCCGCAGCGCAGGCGCTCAAGATTCCGGTGCCCACCAAGCTCATCGCCAGGCTCGCTTTAGACGTATTGGCCAAAAATTCTCTTCGTGATAATCCGCTTTCTAGACTTTTCATAGTGGTATAGCTTTGGTGTATGTTTAGGATCAACTCTTGAAATTAGCCAATCCCTACCGGATTAAAAATTGATAATCAGACATTCCGTCCGAATTCCTGACAAGTTGGTTATGTTTGCAAATGAATAGACTCTTGGAAAAGTTTTTGTCAGGAGAGGAGAAAACAGCTGGAATGGAAGTCAATTTCTATAAATATCAAGGCACTGGCAACGATTTCGTTATGATCGACAATCGTGACGGGAGTTTTGACGGAAGCCACCTGGACTTAGTAAGAAGGCTTTGCGACCGCAAATTTGGAATCGGAGCTGATGGTTTGATTGCGATCCAGCCGCATCCAGACTATGATTTCGAGATGGTGTATTTCAACGCCGACGGGAGTCAAAGCATGTGTGGAAATGGCGCCAGATGTGCGGTGGCCTTTTCGGCCTTTTTAGGGATAACCGAGGGGAAAACAAACTTTCTGGCAATTGATGGACCACACGACGCTGTTCTTTCTGGCAGCCAAGTGGAGCTTCTGATGGGGGATGTCAAGGGAATCGAGCAACGGTCCGGAGATTTCTTTGTCAATACCGGCTCGCCTCATCACGTTCGATTTATCGAAGAGGCAGATGGATATCCGGTTTTCGAAGAGGGAAGATCCGTCCGCTATGACGCTGGCTATGCACCCGCTGGCACTAATGTCAACTTTGTCCAGCCCTTGGCCGATGACGAAGTTTTTGTGCGAACTTACGAGCGGGGCGTCGAGAATGAGACACTTTCCTGTGGTACAGGAGTCACTGCTGCGGCGATAGTTCATGGCGCAAAACGCAATCAAAACAGCGTGAAAATCAATACGCTAGGAGGTGAATTGTCTGTGCGTTTTCATTCCAATCCTGACGGCTCTTTCAGAGAAATTTGGCTTATTGGCCCAGCTGTGCAGGTTTTCGCAGGAAAAATTAATATTTAAACTACCAATCAAGGGCGACTGTCCGAGGTTTTACTTATTACCAATTCTAACAAAAACGGCTTATTTTTAAGCCCCCCAAATCGGGATTCTATATAGAGACATGCTAGATTTTATTGCAAAAGGACTGGCCAAAGTATTTGGCACGAAGTCCGACCGAGATATTAAGGAACTTCTTCCCAGAGTTACCGAAATCAATCAGGCCTTTGCAGGATTGAAAACCCTGAGTGACGATCAACTTCGCGCAAAAACCTACGAAATAAAGGACGTCATCAATAACCGATTGAAGTCAATTGACGATAAAATCGGCGAGATCAGGACTCAGATTGACGCGCTCCCCACCCAGGCAATTCATGAAAAAGACCGCTTTTTCAATGATATCGACAAGCTAGAGAAAGACCGGGACACTGAGCTGGAGAAGGTACTCGAAGAAGTGATGCCGCAGGCTTTTGCTGTGGTGAAGGAAACTGCCAGACGATTCAAGGAAAACGGCAAACTGGTGGTGACCGCCAGTATGAACGACCGCGAGCTCGCTGTAACAAAGCCCAACGTCGAGATCGAAGGAGACCAAGCTATCTGGCATAACAAGTGGATGGCCGCCGGCACCGAAGTCGTTTGGGACATGGTTCACTACGACGTGCAGCTGATCGGAGGGATGGTGCTCCACAAGGGTAAGATCGCCGAGATGGCCACGGGTGAAGGTAAAACCTTGGTTTCAACCCTACCTGCGTTTCTGAATGCCCTTGCCGGAAGAGGCGTTCATATCGTGACGGTCAACGATTACCTGGCTAAGCGTGACTCAGAGTGGAACGCACCGATCTTCGAATTCCATGGCTTGACGGTGGATTGTATCGACAAGTATCAGCCCAATTCTGCGGGCAGAAAAAAAGCCTACGCTTCTGATATCGTCTACGGTACCAACAACGAATTTGGCTTTGATTACCTGAGAGACAACATGGCCCGTGAATCAGGAGACTTGGTTCAGGGCAAGCACCATTTTGCCATGGTGGATGAAGTTGACTCCGTCTTGATCGATGATGCGAGGACGCCGTTGATCATCTCAGGACCGGTGCCTCGAGGCGATGTGCATGAATTTGATCAGATGAAGCCCCGGGTTTCCACCCTGGTAGATGAGCAACGGAAACTGATTCAGGGATTTTTGGCGACAGCAAAAAAACTGATCGCAGATGGCAATGACAAAGAGGGTGGCCTGGCGCTCTTCAGAGCATTCCGCGGAATGCCGAAGTATAAGCCTTTGATCAAGTATCTTTCTGAGCCCGGGATCAGGGTGATTCTCCAGAAGACGGAAAACTACTACCTCCAGGACAACAAGCGAAACATGCCTGAAGCGGACGAACCGCTGCTGTTTACGATAGATGAGAAAACGAACGTTGTCGATCTGACCGATCGTGGTATCGAGACGATGACCACCAAGAACGAAAATGCTGAGTTTTTCATCCTTCCTGATATCGGAGTTGTCATTGCTGATCTGGAAAAAGAAGAGGGCATCGACGACACGGAGAAGCTCGTCCGTAAGGAAGAAGCGATCAAAGATTACAGCGTAAAAGCTCAACGTATCCACACAGTTAACCAGTTGCTCAAAGCTTATTGCATGTTTGAGCGGGATACCGAATACATCATCGTGGATGGCAAAGTCAAGATCGTCGATGAGCAAACAGGCCGTGTGATGGAAGGACGTCGTTACTCCGACGGGCTGCATCAGGCGATTGAAGCCAAAGAAAATGTAAAAGAGGAGGATGCGACTCAGACTTATGCCACGATTACACTCCAGAATTATTTTAGAATGTACCACAAGCTGGCAGGTATGACGGGTACTGCAGAGACCGAAGCTGGCGAATTCTGGGAGATCTACAAGCTCGACGTGGTGGTCATTCCTACCAATAAGCCGATCATCAGGGCTGACAAAGAAGATAAAGTTTATAAGACTGTAAGAGAAAAATTCAATGCGGTCGGTGAGGAAATCAACGAGTTGGTCGCTGCGGGAAGACCATTATTGTTGGGTACTACTTCGGTAGAGATCTCCGAAGTACTCAGCCGGATGCTGACCCTGAAAAAGATCCCTCATCAAGTGCTGAATGCGAAACAACATGCCCGTGAGGCCGACATCGTAGCTGCCGCTGGTCAGCCAGGGACCGTCACCATCGCCACCAACATGGCAGGTCGTGGTACAGATATCAAGTTGACAGCGGATTCCAGGAAAGCGGGTGGTCTTGCGATCATCGGTACAGAACGCCATGAATCCCGTCGTGTCGATAGACAGCTCCGAGGACGTTCCGGACGACAGGGAGATGTGGGATCTTCTCAGTTTTTTGTATCGCTCGAGGACAGCTTAATGCGACTATTCGGGTCCGACCGTATCGCAAAGCTGATGGACCGCATGGGCTTGGAAGAAGGCGAAGTGATCCAGCATAGCATGATTACCAAGTCTATCGAGCGAGCTCAGCGCAAAGTGGAGGAAAATAACTTTGGCACCCGAAAAAGACTCTTGGAATACGATGACGTGATGAACTCGCAGCGTGAAGTTGTCTACAAGCGCCGCAGAAACGCGCTCAAAGGCGACCGACTGGAACTGGATATCCTTAACATCCTCTTCGATGTCTGCGAGAGTCTGATCGACATGGGCAAGTCCACCGACAGCGCGGAAGATCTGAGAATGAACATCTTCACCACTCTGGGTGTAGACTACCACATCACGGACGGGGACCTGAAGTCCAAAGATGCGCCGACGCTAACTCAGGAGCTTTATGCCACGGCTTTCGAAAACTACATCAAGAAAAACAACACCATCGCACTGACGGCACTTCCGATATTCAAGAGAGTTCAGGAAGAGAGAGGTGCTACCGTGAAGGATATCATGGTTCCGATTTCTGACGGAATGAAGCAAATTGGTGTCGTTACCAATCTCCAGACGACCATTCAGACAGAGGGAAGAGAATTGATCCGATCGATTGAAAAGAACGTCTCTCTGGCGATTATCGACCAGAACTGGAAGGAGCACCTTCGTGATATGGACGACCTGAAGCAGTCGGTACAAAATGCCGTCTATGAGCAGAAAGATCCGCTGCTGATCTATAAGTTTGAGGCTTTTGAGATGTTCAAGAGATTTATCGGCAAGCTGAATGAGGACATGATCACGTTCCTTTCCAGAGCTGATCTACCGAGACAAGCTCCAGCCCAAGTACAGCACGCCCAGACGCAGCGTGCTCCCGCGCCGAAACGTCAGACAGCTAAGCCTGATGTGGCACGCTCTTTGCACCCAGGTCCAACCCGAGCCGCTGGCGCCGCGGCGGGTGCTGGGCGCCCGGCCCAGCAGCCGATCGCTCCCAGGAAGGTAGAGCACACTTTTGGCAGAAGCGATA
>Ga0079224_100004982_pt1 | contig 17355 bp, 20 predicted proteins | sample Stecom2015_FD_80414 | JGI IMG/M metagenome (GOLD analysis project Ga0079224, IMG submission 80414) | Agricultural soil microbial communities from Utah to study Nitrogen management - Steer compost 2015 | ecosystem: Environmental > Terrestrial > Soil > Agricultural land | place: USA: Utah... | reverse complement strand
TCGTGGTCCAAACTTTCGAGTTGCGCCTCGAAGGACCTTATTTCATTTACCAAAGGCTGAAGGGATCTTACGTCTTTTTCAGATTTGTCCCCTACAAAAACCTTGAGTACGGAATTGATAAAGCTCATGAATTGTATTTATGTTAGACGGGCAAAAGTTGTTCCAGAGCCGGGATTGGTCCAAAATTCTCTTGCTGGGCTGTCAAAATTACATAAAAAAAAGCCTCTTATGAGACTTTTTAACGTGCTTTCTGATCAGAGAATCAATATTCATCCTCATTCCAGAGGTAGTCCTCCTCGGTGGGATAGTCTGGCCAGATTTCTTCGATGGACTCGTATATCTCGCCACCCTCTTCTTCCATGGACTGCAAGTTTTCCACAACTTCCAAGGGAGCTCCGGTACGGATTGCATAATCGATAAGTTCATCCTTGGTGGCCGGCCAAGGTGCGTCGCTCAAATAAGAGGCTAGTTCCAGTGTCCAGTACATAGTAACGATTTGATTTTAAATTTTTTGCAAAAGTAATTTTTAAACCCAATCAATCAAGTAAAAACTCCATTATTTAAAAATTATTTTCTTTTCGGCAAAATCCATGCCCCAAAAGAAACAATTTCAAGGTTCCAACTTCTGTGGAATCCACTTGACTTCCTGGATTTTCAAATCCTTTGACAACTTCCGTGCCAAGACGAACAAATAATCGGAAAGACGGTTGATATAGGAAAGAACCTCCTCGGGAACGGCATCATTCTCATTTAAAAGGGAGATGGCCCGCTCCGCCCTTCGACAAACGGTCCTGGCGATATGACAGTTTGACACAGTGGGATGCCCCCCCGGCATGATGAAATGTGTCATTTCAGGCAATTCCGCATTGATTCGGTCCATTTCCCGCTCCAGGAGTTCGATGTCCCCTGCCAGTATTCTTGGAATTTTGAGTCTTTGGTCCTTTTCCGGTTCGGTGGCCAGAATGGAGCCCATCGTGAACAGTTTTAACTGGATCAGGGCCAACATTTCCTTGGAATGTGAATCAATGGGCTGATCGCGCAACAATCCCAAATGCGCATTGAGCTCATCCACTGTGCCATAGCTATCGATACGGATGTGGTGTTTGGGCACCCTTTTGCCCGTAAAGAGAGAGGTCGTGCCCTTATCCCCGGTCTTGGTGTATATTTTCATGTGGTATGCTTCTTTAATTGGTAGGTGGTCCCCAGTGCCCGGGAATCATTCGCGGGAGCTGTGCTTGCGCTTGCCCTCCATAAAACTTCTGGATTTCCGGCGTTTGGACCTGCTTCTGTTCCTGTAGATAATGATCAGGTAGACCACGGCCAACACGCCGAGGACATACCAAATGATGTTGTCTGTCATACTATTTTCCATACTTAAAAATAAGGCATTAAATCCGAACTTTAAAATGTTCCTTTTGCTGTTCCCTTCTGATAAATAGGATTCCGCAGTGGTATAGGTCCATGCTGACGCTGATTTGGGGCAGGGCGATCAGGGAGTTCCACAACTGTAGCTTTTGCGGGTTCGACCGGATGCCATCGATCAGGATCATGCTGTCATTGTGCAGCCTCCCCTTGGACAACAGGGTGTTGAATTCCGAAACATCCAACCGCTCGAACAAGAGCAGATCCAAGGGATCCTTGTCAAATCGGATCGTGGAATCGACTTTCAGCATCCGCTGCCTTAGGGAAACCCGATTCCCGATGCGGATATTTTTGGCCTCGAAATATTTTTGGCACTTCAAAAGAACGTCCAAGGTCCTGTTGCGGTCCATTCTCGGTTTTCTGTACAGGCACCGGGTCACAAGCCCATAGACAAAGGGGGAATGCAACCCGTATTGGTTGGTGGATTCCAACAGAAATCGAATATATGCCGCAATTCCAAAAAGCATGTTTCAACCAAATTGATTACTCCTCCATCCGGGAGGAGAGTTCGAACCAACGTTCGGTCTTTTGATCGATGGCATCGGTGACCTCCCTGAGCTCCACCGATAAACTGTCGATCTCTTCCCCTTTGAGCCCGGGCTGCGCAAAGCTGTTCTGCAGCCCCAACTTCCTTTCCTCCAAATTCTGTATGTCCTTTTCCAACTGTTTGTATTCCCTTTGTTCCATATAGGACAACCCGATCCTTTCCCGATCCCTTCCCTTGGATTTTTCGGTCTTTTCCTGGGCAAGGTCCCTCTGCTCCCTTCTTTCGAGCTCCTGACTGCCGGCATATACCCGGTAATCCGTATAGTTTCCGGGAAAATCCTCTATGGTTCCGTCCCCTTGGAAAATGAAGAGATGGTCCACGATCTTGTCCATGAAATAGCGGTCGTGGGAGACCACGATCAGGCAGCCCGGAAAATCCAACAAAAACCCTTCCAAGACGTTCAGGGTCACGATATCCAGGTCGTTGGTCGGTTCGTCCAGGATCAAGAAATTGGGATTTTGGATCAGCACGGTACAGAGGTAGAGGCGTTTTCGTTCCCCCCCACTGAGTTTTTCCACAAAGTCGTATTGTTTTTTCCGATCGAACAGAAAGCGTTCCAACAATTGCTGGGCGGAAATCTGCTTCCCTTTTTTCAAGGGGATATAATCCCCGAATTCCCGGATGACATCGATGACCTTCTGTCCTTCCTTGACGGCAATGCCCTTTTGGGTGTAGTAGCCAAACTTTACGGTGTCCCCCACAACGACCTTTCCGCTGTCCACGGCCTCCCTTTGGGTGATCAGGTCCAGGAAGGTCGATTTGCCCGTGCCGTTCTTTCCAATGATGCCCACGCGTTCCCCTTTTCCAAAGGTGTAATCGAATTTGTTGAGAATGGTCTTCTCCCCATAGGCCTTGGATATTTTGTGCAATTCCAGGATTTTGCTGCCCAGGCGTTCCATATTGAGCTCGAGCTCGACCTGATGGTCTTTTTTTCGGGCCAGGGCCCTTTGTTTTATTTCCTTGAAATCATCGATCCGGGATTTTGATTTTGTGGTCCTTGCCTTGGGCTGCCTGCGGATCCAATCCAGTTCCTTTTTGTACAGCAGTTTTGATTTGTGCTGTTCCACCGTCTCCCGTTCCATACGGGCCTCCTTCTCGTTCAGATAATAGGAGTAATTGCCCTTGTAGGTATAGAGCTGGTTGTTGTCCAGTTCGATGATCTCATTACAGATCCGATCCAGAAAGTAGCGGTCGTGGGTGACCATGAACAGGGAAATGCTCTCCTTGCTGAAATAGGCCTCCAGCCACTCGATCATTTCCAGGTCCAGATGGTTGGTGGGCTCATCCATGATCAATAGGTCGGGCTTGCCCAGCAGGGCATTGGCCAGGGCCAGGCGCTTTCGTTGCCCCCCGGAAAGGGTGGAGACCTTCGCGTCGAGGTCCGTGAGCTGCAATTTGAACAGGATCTGTTTGTACTGGGTCTCAAAATCCCAGGCATTGTGCCGTTCCATGGCCTCAAAAGCCCTTTGGTAGGCCGCTTCGTCCCCGGGGTTTTCCACTGCTTTTTCATAGGCGGCTATGATCTTGAGAATCTCGTTGTCCGTGGACAATATGGTCTGTTCCACGCTCAAGCCTGGATCCAAGGGAGGGTCCTGTTCCAAAAAGGAAAGCTTGATGTCCTTTCTCATGGTGACCTGCCCCGTTTCACCGCTGTCCTTGCCGGCCATGATGTTCAGGATCGAGGTCTTTCCGCTGCCGTTCTTCGCGATCAGGGCAATTTTTTGATCTTTGTTGATCCCAAAGGAAATTCCGGAGAAAAGCAGCAGTTCCCCATAGGATTTCGATATGTTTTCGACGTTCAGTAAATTCATGGAAATGGATGAAATATTTTGAAATGTGCAATTTCCGGTCCCTGTCCCTTTTTCATGCCGTGATCCCTATTCTTCCTTCCCCTTTTCAAAGCAACAAAATACCGGGCTGCTAAAATAGCCTTTATGCGTCGATTATCCCGTATTTGGACCCTGGGGCATTTACTGCAATGGCCCGGGCCAATGGAAGGTCGCTTCCGGTATTCCAATACATCAATGGCATCACAAACCGGAATACCTGATCATATAGGCGTAGCGGATCGCCAGGGCCGCGATCAGGGGAATGAATACAGGGGAAAACTCCTGGATCCCGAACATCCAAAACACCAGGCCCAGGCCGATGAGGCCCAAGGCGGCCCACAGGTATTTCGCGGACCAAGGGGGCAGTCGGTCCCCAAAGGCAAAGACGAAGGCAAAGATCGCATTCAGGGGGAAGGCCCATAGTACGTTGAAGTTCATGGGTGTCGAAGTGTGTTGGGTCCCAAACCAGAGGACCAATAAAAAGCAGCCGACAAAACCCGTGATCGACATCAACCCAAAATCCAACCAGCGGCTTCGGGTCTTATGGGTGTGGTCGAAATAGGTGATGGCCAGGGTAAAGGCCAGGAGTATCAAGAACCAGAACAAGGGGGAAAGGGGAAAAAAACCCTGCTGCACGGGCTGGCCGTAATCCAGGATGGTGCGCTCCCTCTTGACCAGGGGACGGTCGTGAAACCTGGTGTTGCGAAGTTGTTCCATGGCGTAGGTGGGAAGGAACATATGCTCCTGTACCGTGGCCTTTCGGTCCACCACCGATCCAAAAGCCAGGTCAATGCCCAGCATGGCCCAGGAATTGGTCTTGAGAAACTGCCTGACCAATTGCCTAAAGGTGTAGCGCCTTTCCAAGTGGGAACCGTCAAAGACTATGGCATCCCCGAACTGCTGTTTCAAGATCACCCCGCTGATGCTGGAACAATTGTTCAATAGGGGGTCGTAGAGGTAATCCCTGTTTTGGGGAAGGTGGTTGTATTCAAAAAAGGCGAGCAATTGGTTGCGCTCCTTTAGGTCCAGGTCCAAGATTTGTTCCTTTACCCAGCGTTTTTCCAATTCGTATTCGAACAGAAAATCGTCAAAGCTCCTCCTGGAGAGGGAGTATATCATCTTGCCCTTGACGAAGTTCAGGTAGAAGTTGGGCCCGTTAAAATCAAAGGTTCCGTAATTATAGACCTGGTCCAGGCCAAGTTCGGGATCCTGTACCCTGAAGGCCGTATGGCCAAATGCGGAATAGAGTTCCTCCCCAGGGGCGCAGGTCAACATGCTGATCTTTGATTTTTCGGTCAGGGGTATGCCTTGGGAAAAGAGGGCACTTCCCAAAAGAAGGGAAAATAGGACTGTAAAAAGGGTTTTTGGTCTTTGGCTGAAATTCATCAGCGCAAATATCACAATTATTACGGCACGGCCGAACTTCTGGGACAAACAGTTTGGATTTTAGGTTATTTTTACAAAAAATGAGTCGGATGAGAACCTATATCCCCAACTTTTTTACCATGCTCAACCTAGGGAGCGGATGTGTGGCCACGGTATTTGCGGTACTGGGCAAATTGGAATGGGCGGCACTTTTTGTGTTCCTTGGGATATTCTTTGATTTTTTTGACGGCCTGGCCGCCCGGGCCCTCAAGGCCCAAAGCGAACTTGGGGTCCAATTGGATTCCCTGGCCGATATGGTCACCAGCGGGCTGGTCCCCGGCCTGGTGATGTTCCAATTGCTCAATATGGCGGGACGTGGCGGCTGGAACCTGGGCTTTTTGGGCCATGATATGGAAATGACCCTGCTGCCGTTTTTGGGTTTTGCCATTACCCTGGCCTCGGCCTATCGATTGGCCAAGTTCAATCTTGATGAAAACCAGACTTCCTCCTTTGTGGGGCTGCCCACCCCGGCCAATGCCCTGATGATACTTTCCCTGCCCCTGATCTTGTTGCACCACAACAACGATTGGCTCAATTCCTTGATCCTGAATCCCTGGTTTTTGATCGGCCTGACCCTTTTGAGCAGTTATCTGTTGAACGCCCCGATCGCTCTTTTTGCACTGAAATTCAAGAATTTTGGGTTTGGGGACAATTGGCTGCGCTACCTTTTTCTTATTGGGAGCCTGATCATGTTGTTGACCTTGAAGTTTTTGGCCATTCCCCTGATCATTATTTTCTATATCCTGGCCTCCTTTTTGATGCCCAAGGAACCTTCTGTGGACTAAAAATCCAATTTTTTCTCCCGGAGCTGGAAGTTCTGCCCCAAATAGACCTTTCGCACCATTTCGTCCATGGCCAGTTCCTCGGGGACGCCGGCCTTTAGGATGCCCCCCTCGAACATGAGGTAAGATCGTTCGGTGATCGCAAGGGTCTCCTGCACATTGTGGTCCGTGATCAGGATGCCGATGTTTTTGTCCTTGAGCTGGGCCACGATCCTCTGTATGTCCTCGACGGCCACTGGATCCACTCCCGCAAAGGGTTCGTCCAATAGGATGAACTTGGGGTCGGTGGCCAGGGCACGGGCAATTTCGGTACGCCGTCGCTCGCCCCCGGAAAGGAGGTCGCCCCGGTTTTTGCGGATATGACCCAGGCCGAACTCGTCGATCAGAGACTCCATTTTCATATGCTGTTCCTTCTTGCTGAGCTTGGTGAGCTGTAGGACGCTCAGGATGTTCTTTTCAATGCTGAGTTTCCGGAACACAGAGGCCTCTTGTGCCAGATAGCCAATGCCGTGTTGTGCCCGTTTGTACATCGGAAATCCGGTGATGTCGGTCTTGTCCAAATAGATGGAACCCCCGTTGGGCTTGATAAGACCCACAATCATGTAGAAGGAGGTCGTTTTTCCGGCCCCGTTGGGTCCCAAAAGCCCCACGATTTCCCCTTGGTTGACTTCCAGGGAGATTCCCTTGACCACCTTTCGGCCCCTATAGGCCTTCATGATATTTTCTGCGCGTAGCTTCATAGGATTCGGCCAAAACTAAACATAATCTTTCTCCAATGGGCCCAATTTTGGATTTTTTTAGGCTTCCCCTTCCTCCAGGGCTTCCCAGAATTCATAGGCCCGACGCAGGTGGGGCACCACTATGGTTCCCCCCACCAAGGTGGCGATGCCCAGGGTCTCCATGACCTCCTCCTTGTTGGCGCCGGCCTTTTTCGAGGCCTCCAAATGGTACTTTACACAATCGTCGCAGCGCAGAACGGCGGAGGCGACCAGACCCAACAGTTCCTTGGTCTTTACATCCAGAGCCCCGGCCATATAGGCATTGGTATCCAGATTGAAGATTCGCTTAATGAGCTTGTTGTCCCCCTCCAGGAGCTTTTCGTTCATCTTGGAACGATAGGCATTGAACTCCTCCACTTTATTTGCCATTGTTGACCGGTTTGTTGTTTTTGGCCTCTCTCTCCTTTTGGGCCTCTTCCTCTTTTTTGGCATCCTGTCTGAGGACCCATCCGGAGATATAGATGCTCAATTGGTAGAGCAAAAGGATGGGAATGGCCACCACGGTCTGGCTTGCCACATCCGGGGGGGTGATGATGGCCGATAGGATAAGGACCAGCACCAAGGCCATCTTTCTGTATTTCTTGAGGAATTCCGGGGTCACCAATCCGACCTTGGTCAGGAAATAAATAATGATGGGAAGTTCGAACATGATCCCACAGGCGATCACCGAAGCCCGTACCGTGGAGACGTAGGAGGCCAGGTCGATTTCATTGAGGACTTCGCTGCTCACCTGGTAGGTACCCAAGAAATTGATGGACAGGGGAGCGACCACATAATAGCCGAAGACCACCCCGATGAAGAACAGGAAGGAGGCCGTTAGGATGAACCCCCTGGAATGTTTGCGTTCATTCTCGTAGAGCCCCGGACTGATGAACCGCCAAAGTTCGTACAGGATGTATGGAAACCCCAAAATGATACCGGCCCAGATGGAAGTCCAGATATGGGCCGAAAATTGTCCGGCCATCAACCGGCTCTGAATGGTAAAGGGCAGGGACCCCCCGCAGAAATCGGAGTCGATCCCAAAGAAAGTGGCAAGCTTGCAAAAGAACCTATAGGTGGGGAATTCCATGTTCTTCGGTCCGAAGATGATGACATCGAAAATAAAGCCCTTGAAGGCAAAGGCCACACAGGCGATGATCACCACGGCCAAGGTGGAACGGATTAGATGCCACCGAAGTTCCTCCAAATGGTCCAGAAAGGACATTTCATCCGGGTTTTTCTTTGCTTTCTTTACCATTATAGGATTCCCTCGTTTATCAGGTTATGGAGATGGACGACCCCGGCATAGGTGTCGCCGTCAAAGGCCAACAATTGTGAGATGTTCTTTTCCTGCAACAGTTTAAGGGCATTGACGGCCAAGGTGTCCACCGCAACCGATTTTGGATTGGAGGTCATGATGTCCTTGGCGGTGAGGCCGCTGATGTTGTCGTATTTGTTGAGCATCCTCCGGATGTCCCCGTCGGTGACGATGCCGACCACCTTTCCCCGATCGCTCACGGCGGTCACCCCGAGCATTTTCTCGGAAATTTCGATGATCACTTCCTTGACGCTTGAATTTATGTCGACCTCGGGCTTGCTGTTGCCGCTGACGATGTCCGCGACCCTGAGGTAGAGTTTCTTGCCCAGGGAGCCCCCTGGGTGGTATTTTGCAAAGTCGGAACTGCTGAAGCCCCGGAGTTCCAACAGGCAGATGGCCAGGGCATCCCCGATGGCCATTTGGGCCGTGGTACTGGTGGTGGGGGCCAGATCGTTTGGACAGGCCTCCTTGTCCACATGGGCGCCCAGCACAAAATCGGCCTGTTTGGCAAGGATGGATTCCATATTGCCGGTGATTCCGATCAATTTGTTGCCCCCGGATTTGATCAGCGGCAACAAAGCCTTTATTTCAGGGGTGTTCCCGCTCTTGGACAGGCAGATCACCACATCGTCCTGTTGGATGGTGCCAAGGTCCCCGTGAATGGCGTCCGCGGCATGCATAAAGATGGAGGGGGTGCCCGTGGAGTTCAGGGTGGCCACTATTTTTGAGGCGACAATGGCACTTTTTCCAACACCTGAAACCACAACTCTTCCCTTGGAATCCAGGATGTATTGCACGGCCAAGGCGAATTGGCCGTCCAACTGATCGATCAGGCCCCCAATGGCCCTGCTCTCCAGTTCGAGGGTTCTCTTTGCTATGGACAAAATGGACTGGATGTCGTTCAAGCCAATTAATGAATTATGTGGTTGCAATCCTAAAAGAATGTCTTATCTTTAAGTTTACAAAACTAATCAAACTATCCTTTATAGACCATAAGGGAATGTGGAATACTTCAAGCACTTGATAGTTGAAAAAAAAAGTTTCGACGACCTCCCGGGTTGCCTGGCATTATATTAAATAGAAAAATGCGGAAATGAGCTTAACGAATACGGATTTGCATTCCTCTCTTAAAAAATATTTTGGTTTTTCTAAATTCAAGGGACTTCAGGAAATTGTTATCAAGAACATCATGGAGGACAAGGACACCTTTGTGATCATGCCCACCGGAGGTGGGAAATCCCTATGCTACCAATTGCCCGCCCTTGTCAAGGAGGGGACCGCCATAGTGATATCCCCCCTGATCGCCCTGATGAAGAACCAGGTGGACGCCATACGGGGAATATCGGAACAGAACGGGATTGCCCATGTCCTGAATTCCTCCCTGACCAAGTCGGAAGTGAGACAGGTCAAAGAAGATATTTCCAATGGGGTGACCAAACTCCTGTACGTCGCCCCCGAATCCCTGACCAAGGAAGACAATATCGAGTTCCTGAGAAAGGTCACCCTATCCTTTGTGGCGGTGGACGAGGCCCACTGCATATCGGAATGGGGCCATGATTTCAGACCGGAGTACCGCAACATCAAAGGAATCATCAACCGTTTGGGGGAGGGAATCCCGATAATCGGCCTTACCGCCACGGCGACCCCAAAGGTACAGGAGGACATCATCAAAAACCTGGGGATGGTCGATGCCAAGGTCTTCAAGGCCTCTTTCAACAGGCCCAACCTCTTTTATGAGGTCAGGCCCAAGACCCAGAATGTGGATGCGGACATCATCCGTTTTGTAAAACAGCATCGGGGAAAGTCCGGCATCATCTATTGTCTCAGCCGAAAAAAGGTGGAGGAACTGGCACAGGTCCTTCAGGTCAACGAAATCAGTGCGGTGCCCTACCACGCGGGCTTTGATGCCAAGACCCGTTCCAAATACCAGGACATGTTCCTGATGGAGGATGTGGACGTGGTGGTGGCCACCATAGCCTTTGGTATGGGAATCGACAAGCCCGATGTGCGTTTTGTGATCCACCACGACATTCCCAAGAGCATTGAGAGCTACTATCAGGAAACGGGCCGTGCGGGCCGGGATGGGGGAGAAGGGCATTGTCTGGCCTTCTACGCCTATAAGGACGTTGAAAAACTTGAAAAGTTCATGTCCGGCAAGCCCGTGGCCGAACAGGAGATAGGAAGCGCCCTGCTGCAGGAGATCGTGGCCTATGCGGAAACTTCCATGTCCCGCAGAAAATTCATACTCCATTATTTTGGGGAGGAATTCGATGAGGTCAACGGGAAGGGGGCCGATATGGATGACAATGCCAGAAACCCAAAGCCCAAGGAAGAGGCCAGGGACGAGGTCGTGAAGCTCTTGGGCATTGTCAGGGACACTAAGGAGAAATTCAAGTCCAAGGAAATCGTGAGGGTATTGGTCGGGAAGACCAATGCCATGATCAGCTCCCACAGGACCGAAGAAAAGCCGTTCTTCGGCACGGGCAAGGACAAGGACAAGGCCTATTGGATGGCCTTGGTGAGACAGGTGCTGGTGGCCGGATTGTTGCGCAAGGAAATAGAACGGTACGGAATCCTGCACCTGACCGAAGCGGGGCGCAGCTTTCTTGAAAAACCGGAATCCTTTATGATGACCAAGGACCATACCTATACGGAAGAAGGTATGGATGCCGGGACCACAGCTTCCAAAATGGGGGCAGCGGTCCTGGACGGGACCCTCTTGAAATTGCTCAGGGACCTACGGAAAAAGGAAGCCGCCAAGCGGGAAGTGCCTCCCTTTGTGGTCTTTCAGGACCCTTCCCTGGAGGATATGGCCCTGAAATACCCCATCAATATGGAGGAGCTTCTCAACATTCAGGGAGTGGGTGAGGGCAAGGCCCGAAAGTATGGAAAACCCTTCCTGGAACTCATCGACAAATACGTGGAGGAGAACGAAATAATAAGGCCGGACGACCTGGTGGTCAAGAGTACCGGCGCCAATTCAGGCCTTAAACTCTATGTCATCCAAAGCATAGACCGAAAATTGCCCCTGGACGACATTGCATCGGCAAAGGGCCTGGAACTCCCCGAACTGATCAAGGAAATGGAACAGATCGTGTTCAGTGGCACAAGATTGAACATCGGTTATTGGATCGACGAAATCTTGGACGAGGACCAACAGGAAGAAATCCACGAATACTTCCTGGATGCGGATACCGACTCCATCTCCCAGGCCATCGAGGAATTCGATGGGGACTATGAAGACGAGGAACTCAGATTGTACCGCCTGAAATTTATAAGTGAGGTAGCGAATTAAAATCCGCTGCCCCACTCATTTCCGGTACTGGCCGTTATCATGGCCACGATAAAACCAAAATAGATGATCACGAGCACCAGGATGATCAGCGAGAGGAACAAACCGATATAGGACAATATCCTTCCGGTGTTCACCAGGCTGTAATCGGTATATTCCTCGGGGTTCTCCCGATACACCCTGCTTGAGGTCTTGGCCTGTATCAGGCCAATGATGCTGAATATGGCACCGAAGGGGCCACAACAGAACAGGGTGCCGACTATGGAAAGGATTCCCATGACCAGCACGGTGTTCGCTCCAGGTAATGGTTTTAGGCCCATGACAGTTTATTGTTGGAATTGTTCTGTCATCTCATTGACCTTTTCCATATAAGCATCCCAGCCTCCCAATTGGCTGATGGACCACGAGGTATAAAGAAAGTAGAGTACCCCCAGGACCATGGCGACGATCGCCAGTATTCTCACGGTCTTCAGGGTATTGTAGTTTCTGTATTGCTCCGGATTTTCCATATAGGTCTTTTTGTCCTTGTTGACCAAATAGAAGGCGATTCCCCCGAAGAGCAATCCCGGTACCCCGCCGAAACAACAGCAGAGAAAGCCCAGTATCGAAAGGACCAGGGCAATGGTCACATTGGGTAGATTCTTTTGTTCCATATTCCAAAAATTTAGTGGGTTAATTTATAAATGAAGTTTATCAGTATCAGTGCCACACTGGCTATGGCCAGTACAATGATGAACCTATCGTCGATTTTCAGTTGGAACACCTTGCTGCAAAGAACCAGGACAAAAAGGGGGATCAGGGTAAATATGGCCGGGAACATTTGGAAGGCCGCCAAAAATTCCCCCTGCAACAATAGGCCCACAGATCGTTGAAGGCCACAGCCCGGACAGTCCACCCCAAGGAATTTTTTGTTGAGGCAAGGAAGCATATAATCCTCCAGACCGGACAGATATAGTGACTGTTTTATGATCATCGTGCGCTGTGACTGCCGAAAAATACTATTATTTTTGCGTATTGGGATTATCTTTTCCATCATTTTTTTAACAGCAGCGGCCATGGACAATTTTAGGATAGGGGAACGGGTGGAAGTATTGGACGAGACCATTTCCGGGTTGGTCCAAAAGGTGGAAGGAGATCGGATCACCCTGATCACGGACCAGGGCTTCCCCATGCAATACCACGCCAGGGAACTCATAAGGATGGGCGGGAGCATTTCCGTATCCAACCGGCAGGTGGGCCAGGTCAAGAAGGAAAAGGAAGGTCTCCGAAGGAAAACGCCCCCGAGGGTGAAACCCAAGCAGCGACAGGCGCCTAAAATGGAAGTGGACCTACATATCGGCCAATTGCTGCCCTCGACCAAGGGCATGGGCAATCACGACATACTGAACGTCCAATTGGAAACGGCAAAAAGGCAGTTGGAGTTCGCCATGGCGAACAGGATCCAAAAAGTGGTGTTCATCCACGGGGTCGGGGAAGGGGTCCTAAAGGAAGAACTGCACTACCTCTTTGGCAGATACGACAACCTGGAACACTACGATGCCGATTACCAAAAATATGGTTTGGGGGCCACTGAGGTTTACATCTTCCAAAATCCCTGACCTTAGGGTATGGCCGTGTTGACCGCCCCGAATTCGTCTATGTTCATATTGGTGATGCGTTCCCCTTTCCCGGTCACAAAGGAAATCCCACTCAGTCTGATGTTGTGGACAAAGTTGACGCTGTCCAGGGCCATGGTCTCAATGAGGACCATCCCGCCCTGGGCCTCCACCTCATCGAGGACCTTGGGATCCACCGTCGGAATGTCGTCGCAGAAGTAATTCTTGGAGACATTGCCCGAGAAGATCCGATAGGTCAGTTGGGACTGTCCCGGTACACTGCTTTCGGTAATTATGGTGTCCCCGATGACCCCTCGGTTCAGGACCCCGCTCTGGAGTTCCAGGATCAAGGACTCGGTCTGGTTTATCTTGAAAAGTATGTTCTTGGCATTGGTCCGTGGAGCGGTACAGAACTGTAGGGAGACACTGTCAAAATTGATGGTCTCGATCTCCAGGTCATTATCGCCACAGGACAAAATCAGCCCGGTACAAATCATCAAAAAGAAAGTTCTTCGCATGAGCCAAATTTAAGGCAATTCCATTTTAATCCACACATGTGAAGGTCCACTTTAAAAGAAATTAACTTTATTTCCCGTAATTTTGACCTCCTTAAATCAGAAAGCAGCATGCAAAAAGTGTATTTGGACAATGCGGCCACCACCCAGGTCCGGGAAGAAGTGATCAAAAGGATGCAAGAGGCCTTGGCCCAACATTACGGCAATCCTTCCTCGACCCACAGTTTTGGAAGAACGGCCAAGACCATGGTGGAGCAGGCCAGAAAGAACATTGCCAAAATATTGAATGCGCAGGCTTCGGAAATAATCTTTACCTCGGGGGGCACCGAGGGCAACAATATGATCCTGCGCTCGGCGGTCAGGGACCTGGGGGTCGAAACCCTGATCACCTCCAAAATCGAACATCACGCCGTTTTGCACACGGTGGAGGAATTGGAACGGGAGTACGGCACAGCGGTCCATTATGTGGAACTCGACGCCCATGGGAATCCTAAAATGGACCATTTGGAGGAATTGCTCCAAAGGGACGGTTCCAAAAAATTGGTCTCCCTGATGCACGTGAACAACGAAATCGGCAATTTGACCGATACGGCCGCGGTGTCCCGGCTCTGCAAGGAACACGGCGCACTCTTCCATTCGGATACCGTGCAGTCCATAGGACATTTTCCCTGCGATGTACAACAATTGCCCGTTGATTTCATGACGGCCGCTGCCCATAAGTTCCATGGCCCCAAGGGGATCGGCTTTGTCTATATCCGCAAAAACTCAGGGCTCAAGCCCTTGATTCTCGGGGGCTCCCAAGAAAGGGGCCTGAGGGCCGGCACCGAGTCCTTCCACAATATTGTGGGACTGGAGGAGGCCCTTGTCCAAGCCTATGAACATTTGGAAGGGGAGACCCGGATCCTTGAGGGGCTCAAAACCTATTTTGTTGAAACCCTGGCCCGGGAAATTCCCGATGTGGCCTTCAACGGCCATTCGGGGGACCTGGACAAAAGCACCCCCACCCTGGTAAATGTACGCCTTCCCCTGGATCCCCAAAAGGCATTGATGCTGTTGTTCCATCTGGACATGAAGGGAATCGCCTGCTCCAAGGGAAGCGCATGCCAGTCCGGAAGCGATCGGGGCTCCCATGTCCTGGAGGAGATCCTCCCCAAAGGGGAACTGGAAAAACCTTCCCTGAGATTCTCCTTCTCAAGTTACAATACCAAGGAGGAGCTGGATTATGTGGTAGAGGTCCTCAAGGAATACATTGGGGCCTGATCAATCCCTGTTCCTTCTTTTTCGCTCCTTGTCGTAGGGAAACTTTCTGGAGGCGGTCCGCATCATCCGATCGATGAGCTCGGTGGTGTTCTTTCCGGTTCTTTTGCTGATTTCATTTTCGTATTTCCAAAGCAGTTTCCCGGTCTTTCCGTCACTGATCTTCAGGCCGATTCTTCCGTAATCCGCATTTCCACTGAAATAGTCCAGCAGGTTGAAATCGGTGGGCACCCCTTCGGAGAGGAGGATGTTCAGGTTCAGGGTGCCACTGATCAGTCCGTCCACTTCAAGGATCTCACAGAGCTCCTGGGTGGTAAAGGTGTCGATATTGCCGTAGTCGATCCCATTGCGGGCCAGGATGGCATTGGTATTCCTTATGTTCTGGAACTCCACATCGATCCCCTTGCGCTCCTTCCGTTTGGAAAAATAGGTTTCCAGGGCATTTTGAACCGCCTGTCCCTCCTTTTTGGCCAGGACTTTCAAGTCATCCCGGTCCACTTCCTTTTTGAGTTCCAAATGGGCGATAAAGGGGACTATGGCCAGGATTTCGTGTTCCTTGGCAAATTCATCAAAGTTTTTGTTCTCAAAAATGTTCTTTTGGGAAAAGGCCACTGTGGTGAAAAGAACAAATATGAAGGCAATTTTTCTCATGGATCTTCCTTTTGGGAGGGCGGTTTCCCACTGGGATGTTCCGCCCCTTGTTCCCGAAGCTGCAAAAATAGGGCTATTTCCTAAAAAAAGTCAGCTCGTACCGACTGGAATTGCCCACATTGTCCGTTACGGTGACCTCTAGGTCACATTGGGTCGCATTTTGGATCTTGTCGTCAAAATTGTAGGTGATCGTATTGGTCTTGGGCTCGTATTCCATCAAGATCCATTCCCCGTTCAAGGTGGCCCTGTAATCGGCTATCCCACTTAGGTCGTCCGCAATGGTCAGGCTCAGAAAACTGAAATTGTTCAACACTTGGCCTTCCTTGAAATTTTTAGGGACGATCGTGGGGGCGATGCTGTCCCGGAGCAGGGTGAAGTTGCCCAAGGTCCGCGTACGGGTGGTATGGGCACCGTTCCGCTTGTAGGTTTTCAAGTGGGTGGGCCTTGAGTTTGCATCCAAACGGGCAATGAACAATTGCTTTCGCTGGGATTCCGGGTAGTTTGAGGGATCGAAGCCGATCGTAAAGTTCCGATGGGCCGCGACACTGTCGTCGTGAATGCCCACGGTATCCTTCCCTTTTTGCAGGCGGATGTGGAAATCCTCGTAAAAGGTATTGGCCGGAAAGTAGACCTTTGCCACACCGAGATCGAAACTGTTGGGTCTGTCGGCCAGGACCAAATCCGGGGTTTCCCCTCTGTCGCGGTGTTTGGTAGGGACTTCCCTTTTGCCCTCGACCGGGATCAGGAGCCTAGTTTCGTTCCCGGCAAAATCGGATAGCACGATCTCTACGTCATAGGAATGGCCCTCGACCACTTCGATCTTGCCGTTATTGTGGAGTTCCTTATAGATGTCCAGATGGTTGTAGGGCTCCTTGAAGCATTTTTGGATCCTTTGCCCTCGTTCATGCAAATATTCGTAGTCGATAAAGGTGTTGATATAGCGGGTCTGGGCAAAGGAGAAACTTTCAAAGTCAAATTCCGATTGGACCCTCCCGTTGACCGTTTGCCTGACCCGGTACAGCCCGTTGCGGTTGGCCGCCATATCCAGGCGATCAAATCCGTTGATCCCAAAACCTATGGTGCCGATGGCATTGATCTTGTCGGCCAAAAAGGAACCATCGGCTTGTTTGGTAAAATTCAAGGGCATCATCACTTCACTGCGGTCGATCACCGCACCTTCGGAAAGGGGATAACCAAAGAGGCCCAACAGGGTGGGATTGGTGGCATCCCTTACCTTGTAGCCGTAGAGCAGGGGATTGGTCGGCCTTTCGGTCAGGCTGCTTCGGATCTCAAAGTGCAGGTGGGGGCCGCTGGATCCCCCGGTGTTCCCGGAGTAGGCGATCAATGAACCCTTGGGCACCTTAAGTTCCCCATAAGCGGGGAAGATCTCCACCTCATAGGACTGTTTGGCATACTGTACTTTCTTCACGTACTCCTCAATGTCGGGCGCAAATTTCCTAAGGTGGGCATAGACCGAGGTATATCCATTTGGGTGGGCCACATAAAGGGCCTTGCCGTAGCCCCAATGGGATATTTTGATCCGCGTCACCACACCTTCCTCTATGGAGCGTACCGGCAAGCCTTCCCTTTGTTGGGTCTTGAGGTCCAAACCGGAATGGAAATGATCGGAACGCAACTCTCCAAAAGATCCGGCAAGGATCAAGGGAATGTCCAAGGGGGGAAGGAACACATTTTGGGGATATTTTTCTTGGGCGGGCAGCGCGAGGGCCACCAAAAAAAGGATCAGGGAATACGTTGGGCGCATAAGGTGCTTTATGGTTAGATACGAAAGTAACCAATGTTTGGTTCAATGTAAAATAGTGACATTGGCCCTACAAAATCCAAAACCGTGCCAAAAGAATAAATCCAAAAACTATTGCGAGGTTACCCTAGGTTGGTTAACTTTGTGTAGTAAGCATTGATGTTTGCAGCTATGGGGGAACTGGTTGGGATTGTCGATTCTC
>Ga0079224_100004981_pt1 | contig 17358 bp, 8 predicted proteins | sample Stecom2015_FD_80414 | JGI IMG/M metagenome (GOLD analysis project Ga0079224, IMG submission 80414) | Agricultural soil microbial communities from Utah to study Nitrogen management - Steer compost 2015 | ecosystem: Environmental > Terrestrial > Soil > Agricultural land | place: USA: Utah... | reverse complement strand
GGGCGGTCGCGCTCAGGCGGACGGGAGCTCGGTGGCCTTGTCCCACGCGCCGACGACGCGACCGTCGCCGGTCTCGAGGCGGAACGGGGCGAGGGGCAGGTTCCCCGCGCGCCGGCGCGCCCGGAGCACGTCGAGCGCGGCGCCGTCGTCGGCCGCGCCGAACGGCTCCCCGCGGCGCGCTCCGCTCGCGGTGACGACGAGGTACGTCGCGAGCGCGTCGTCGTCGTGGTGGACCTGCTCGGCGAGCGCCGCGACCTCCTGCGCGAGCTCGAGGCTCGGCAGCGCGGCCCAGGTGCGCCGGGGCCCGTCGAGGGTCCACGTGCCGTCGTCGTCCTGACGCGCGACGTACTCGCGCGCGTCGTTGAGCGCGCGCCAGGTCGAGGCGTCGAGTGCGGTCCAGGTGAGCATGTTCATGGCGTCGTCCTGGGTCGGGCGGCGGCCTGGACTCTCGTCGGTCGAGCGTCTCCCCCTGCCTCCGGGTGCGACCCATCAGGCAGCGTACGCGCCGGGCGACCCCGGCGTGTCCTCCCAGAGGCGGACTTGTGCTCGTCCGCTCGGCGTATCCGGTCGACGGCGTCAGGCGCTGCTCACGCGGCGCGGCTCGCCCGGTCGTGGGTCAGGCGGGCGGGGGAGCGGTGCTCGCCCGGACGACGAGCTCGGGGCGCACGACCTCGGGCTCGTGGACCGTCTGCGGGTCCGTGACCAGCGCGACGACGTGCTCGACGGCGCGTCGGCCCATGTCGTGGAACGGCTGGCGCACGGTCGTCAGGGGCGGTGCCGCGTACGGCGCGAGGGCGATGTCGTCCATGCCGACGACGGACACGTCCTCGGGCACGCGCCGGCCGAGCTCGGTCAGTCCGCGGACGACGCCGAACGCCATCTCGTCGCTCGCGACGAACACGGCGGTGACCTCCGGCAGCCGGCCGAGGAGGAGGCCGTTGCGGTAGCCGGACTCGGGCGTCCAGTCGCCGTAGAGGACGGGCGGGACGTCGCGGCCCGACTCCTCGAGCGTCGTCTGCCACCCGGTCGAGCGGCCGAGCGCGTCGTTCCACGACTCGGGGCCGGACACGTGCCATACCGTCGTGTGCCCGAGGCCGAGGAGGTGCTCGGTGGCGAGGCGGCCGGCCTCGACCTGGTCGACGGCGACGATCTCCGTCGCGAGCGAGCGCATCCCGTCCACGACCACGGTCGGGACGTCGCGCGTGACCTGGGCGAGCGCGCCCTCGTCGCGCACGGGGACCGCGATGACGAGGCCGTCGACGCCCTGGTCCAGGAGCCGGGCGGCGGCCTGCTCGATCGCGGCGGACGACAGCGAGGACGTGGAGGCGGTGCTGACGAAGTAGCCGGCGGCGCGGGCACCGGTCTGCATACCGAGGAGGAGCGCGCCGCCCGAGTAGAAGTCGGTCTCGTGCGTGATGACCCCGAGGGTCCGGGTGCGGCCGGTGACGAGCGCCCGGGCGAGGCTGTTGCGCCGGTACCCGGTCTCCTCGATCGCCGCGCGCACGCGCGCGCGCGTGACGGCGTTGACGTTGGGGTGGCCGCTCAGGACGCGCGAAACGGTCTGCGCGGAGACGCCGGCGACGCGCGCGACGTCCGCCATCGCGGGGCCTCGGCCGCGGGGCGACGGCTCGGGCGGTGACGCTGGAACCACGGGACCTCCTCGTCGGGTGCACGTCCGCGTGCCCGGCAGCGTAGTGGACGCGACGGACCGTGCCCCGCCGCCGCACCACCGCACGCGGTGCGGATTCGTTGTTGACGATAACAGGCATTGCCTGACGGAGCGAGAGCCTGGTGCGCGCTTGGGCGGAAGACAACATTGGTCTAGGGGTTGTTATGGATATCAACCCTGTGTCAGAGTGAGCGCGCACGCACAGCATGGTCCCCCCCTCCGCACAGAGTCGTCAGAAGGAGCGCCATGAGCAGTACGCAGCGCGCGGGCACGCGCGACTGACCGACGCCGCGTCCCCGCACCCCGCCCCTCGGGCGGTCCTCGACGGCGAACGATCCCTGCAGCCGGTTCGCTGGGTGCCTGCAGCGGGGACCGCGCGCGGTGCGCGCACGGGCCGGTACCGGTCACTACTGGGGGTGACCGGCACCGGCCCGACCCCGCGGTCTCCCCGCTCCGTCGCAGGACGGAGCGGCACCGAGGCCGCGAATCCTAGGATGTCTGACGTCATACATACTGGTGACCGGCACCGCCGCCGACACCCCTGAACGCCCTCGCCGCGTCCGACGGTCGAGGCCCACCTGGATCGAAGGAGATCGAAGAATGCGGAAACCAACCCGCCACCGCCGGCCGAGGCGGGCCGCCGCCGGCGCGGCGCTCTCGGCGGTGCTCGTCGCGACGCTGGCCGTGCCGGCCGTCGCGACCGCAGCGCCCGTCGCGCCCGCAGCCGTCGAGGCGACCGCCGACCCCGCCCTGCCCGACGTCATCCCGTCGCTGCGCGACTGGACCGACGGCGAGGGGTCGTGGACGCTCGTCCCCGGCACCCAGGTCGCCACCGGCGGCGACGGCGCGCTCGACGGCGCGGCCGACCTCCTCGCGGGCGAGCTCGGCGAGCTGCTCGGCGAGGACGTCCCGGTCGTGGCCGACGCCACGGCCCCGAGCGCCGTCGCGCTCGACCTCGACGCCTCGCGCACCGACCTGGGCGAGGAGGGCTACGCGCTGACGATCGACGCGGACGGCGTGACGATCGTCGGCGCGACGGCGCAGGGAGCGTTCTACGGCACGCGCACGCTCGCGCAGATGCTCGTGCAGCAGACGTCGCTCCCGGCGGGCTCGACGGTCGACGTGCCGCAGTACGCCGAGCGCGGCGTGACGCTGTGCGCGTGCCAGATCAACGTCTCGGAGGAGTGGATCGACCGCCTCCTGGAGGAGATGGCGTCGCTCAAGCTCAACTACCTGCTCGTCGAGCTCAAGCTCAAGAGCTCGGTGCACCCCGAGACGGCCACGTGGAGCTACTACACGCCGGAGCAGCTCGGGCGCGTCGTCGAGAAGGCGACCGCGCTCGGGATCGACGTGATCCCCGAGATCAACTCCCCGGGGCACCTGGAGATCTGGCTCGAGAACAAGCCCGAGCTCCAGCTCGTGGACAAGAACGGCGTGCGGGACGAGGTGCGCCTCGACATCACGACGCCCGAGGCGTTCGAGTTCTACACCGACCTGCTCGACGAGTACCTCGGCGTGTTCACGTCGGACTATTGGCACATGGGCGCGGACGAGTACATGATCTCGACCGGCTTCCAGAACTTCCCGCAGATCGAGGCCTACGCGAAGTCGCTCTACGGCCCGTCGGCCACGCCGGACGACGCGTTCGTGAAGTTCGTCAACGACGTCAACGAGTACGTGAAGACCGAGCACGGCAAGACGCTGCGCATCTGGAACGACGGCCTCGTGGGTCGCAACACCCAGCCGGTCGACCCCGACATCGTCGTCGAGCACTGGCTCGGCACGCCCGTCAGCCCGCAGGCCCTGCTCGACGCCGGCCACCCGGTGATGAACTCGTCGTACTCGCTCTACCTCGTGCGCGGCGGGCTCAAGATGAACACGAAGAACCTCTACGACCAGCGCTGGGACGTGGGCGACTTCTACGGCGGCACCGTCGACCCGTCGCACCCCGGCCTCACGGGCGCCAAGGTCAGCCTGTGGCCGGACAGCGCGGCCGCGCAGACCGAGAACTCGGTCGAGGAGGAGATGTTCATGCCGCTGCGCTTCATCGCGCAGACGACGTGGACCGCCGAGTACGCGAAGAGCACGTACGCCGAGTTCGAGAGCGTCGCGCGCTCGATCGGCCGCCCGCTCGGCTGGGAGAACGTGGACCGCACGCCCGTCGCCGACGGCGCGTACACGCTGACGACCGGCGCGGGCACGCTCGGCGCGACGTCGTCCGGGGCGCTCGCGGCGGGTACCGACGTCCGCGACGCGTGGGTCCTCACGGCGACGGACGACGGCTACTACACGGTCCGGTCGACGGCCACGGGTCTGTGCCTCGACGTCGTCGACGGCAAGCGCCGCCTCGGTGTGCCCGTGGAGATCGGCGTCCCGGTGGTCGCGTCCGCGTGCGGGACGTCGAACATCCAGAAGTGGCAGCTCCTCGAGGACGAGGACGGCCTGCAGGTCGTCAACGCCTCGACGCGCCAGCTCCTCGCGGTCGACGAGGACGGCGCCGTCGTCCAGCTCCCGCCGGACGTGACGAGCACGCGGTGGGCCGTCGAGGCCGCGGTCGCGGTCGACGTGACGGTCGACGCCGCGCGCGTCCTTCCCGGCGCCGCGGCGACCGCGACCGTCACGGTCGAGAACACGACGGACGCGCCGCTCGAGGGCCTCGTCGTGGGTGCGCAGGCGCCCGCGGGCTGGACCGTCGAGGGCGGTGCGGAGCTCGGCGACCTCGCGCCGGGCGAGTCCGCGTCGGCGACGCTCTCCGTGGCGCCCTCGACGGGCACCTGGGGCCGCGGCACGGTCCCCGTGGCGATCTCGTGGACGACGGACGGCCAGGAGCGGTCGGCCGGCGCGACGCTCGACCTCGTCGCGGTGAGCACCGAGCAGCCGACGCGCCCCGTCGCGGTGATCGACGTCGACAGCGAGGAGACGCAGGGCGAGAACGGCCGGGCGACGAACGCGATCGACGGCGACCCGGCCACGTTCTGGCACACGCAGTGGAGCGCGGCCAACCCGACGCCGCCGCACCACATCTCGCTCGACACGGGCGCGGACCAGCAGATCTTCGGTCTGACCTACACCCCGCGCACGGGGACGAACGCGGGCGTCGCCAACGGCCGCATCGGCGCGTACGAGATCTACGTCTCGGCCGACGGCGAGACGTGGGGCGAGCCGGTCGCGACGGGGACCCTGCCGAACGTGGGCACGCCCTCGACGATCGGCTTCGCGCCGACGCCGGGCCGCTACGTCAAGCTCGTGGCGCTGCGCGAGGTGAACGGGAACCCGTGGACGACGGCCGCGGAGATCGCGGTCGACGTGGCGCCGCTCGCGGCGCCGTCCACGATCACGGCGCAGGCCGCCCCGCGCTGCCTCGGGAGCAAGGCGTACGTCGCGGTGACGGCCAAGAACACCGGGACGGTGCCGGTGGACGTGACGCTGCGCACGCCGTTCGGCGAGCGCACCGTCACGGGCGTCGCCCCCGGCGCCTCGGCGTACCAGCCGTTCGCCACGCGCGCGAAGGCCGTCGACGCCGGGACCGCCGAGGTCGAGTCGTCCGAGGGGACGGTGCACGCGGAGTTCGCCGCCCTCAGCTGCCGCTGAGCCGCGGCTGACGGACCACGTGCGGGGGCCAGTGCCGGCCGGCCCCGCACGTGCCCCCTCCCCGACCGCGAGAGCACGTGACTCGACACGAGACGACACACATGATTCGATCTCGGACAGCAGATGTCTGATGAAAGGCCATCGGACAGGCCCACGGGAAGCGTCCGGCAGCGTCGACCCATCTCCGGCCCGCAGCGCGGGCCCGTACGAGAGGATCGTCATGCCCCTGGTACGTCCCCGCACCACCCGCGCGCGGCGCTCGCGCCCGGCCGCCGCGGTCACGGCGCTCGCCGCGCTCCTGCTCACGAGCGTCGCCACGACCGTCCCGAGCACCGCGAGCGCGGCCGAGCCCACGACCCACCTCGACGTCACCTTCAGCGGCGCGTTCTCCTCCGGTGACTCCTACACCGCCGCGACCGGCGAGACGATGAGCGGCGAGCTCCGCCGTCGTACCGGCGCCGAGTCGCTCGAGTTCGGCACGGGCGTCGTGCTCGGCGGGGGCCAGGAGGGCGTCGAGCTCACGCCGGCCGACCTGCCTCTCGGCACCACGACCCTCGACACGGCGCTCGTCGTCGAGACCGTGTTCACCCCCGCCGCGGCGCAGGGGAGCCTCGCGACCGTCGTCGGCGTGGGCGGCAACCTCTTCGCCCGCTACGAGTCCGGTCGCCTGCGCTACGGGTTCGAGCACGACGCGGGCACGGCCTGGACGGCGTACGCCGCGACGACGGACGTCCCGTCCGCGGGCAAGGCGCACGCGCTCGCGCTCGCGTACGTGCCGCTCCCGGGCGGCGGCGCGACGCTGCGCGCGTTCCTCGACGGGTCGGAGCTGGCGCCCGTCACCGCGGCGGGCGGCCGCGCGACGCTGAACCCCGCCCGGTCCGGCGACGTCGCGTACGGCAACGACGTGCACCCGCAGGCGCTCGTGCGCGGCCTCGTCGGGTCGGTCGGGGCCGCGCGGCTCGCGACGTTCGACGGCGAGTTCGACACCGCGCTCCTCGCGCACCAGGACGTGCTCCAGGTGACCGACGTCCTCGACGTCGGGTTCGCCGGCACGTTCGACGGCGCCGCGTACGTGCCCGCCGACGGCGAGACCGTCGCCGGCACCGTCGAGCGCCGGGCCGGCACGGAGACCGTCGGCGCGTCCGGCCTCGCCCTCGGCGGCGGGACGCAGGGCGCGCACCTCCTCGCGCCGGACGTCGCGCTCGGCACGACGCGCGCCGACGTGCCGTTCGTCGTCGAGACCCGGTTCACGCCCGGCGCGAGCCAGGTCGCGATGGGCACGCTGCTCGCCGTCGGGGGCAACTTCTCCGCGCGCTACCAGGACGGCCGCCTGCGCTACGGGTTCGACTCCGACGCGACCGGCTCGTGGGCGTCCCACGTCGCGACCGTCGACGTGCCCGCCGCAGGCGCCGAGCACGTCCTGTCCCTCGTGTACGTGCCCGACGCCGCGAGCGGCGCCAGCGTCTACGCGTTCCTCGACGAGGAGCAGCTGCCCACCGTGACGGCGACGACCGGGCGCGCCAACCTCGCCTCCGGCACGCGCGGGATCGTGGGCGTCGGGAACGACGTGCACGCGGCCGCGCTCGGGCGCGGGTTCGCCGGGACGGTCACGGCCGCGCGGTTCGCGACCTTCTCGGGCGCCTTCTCGACCGACGTCGTCGCCTACCAGGACGTCACCCTCGCCCCGCCGCCCCCGTGCGACCCGGCCGAGGTGGACCCCGCCGACCGCATCGAGGTCACGCCCGGCGAGTGCGCGGAGTCGGTGCTGGCCAAGGCCTCGGCGCTGCGCCCCACCGAGCGCCAGCTCTCGTGGCAGGAGGCCGAGCGCACCGCGTTCCTGCACTTCGGCGTCAACACGTTCACCGGGCAGGAGTGGGGCTACGGCGACGAGGACCCGGACCTGTTCCAGCCGACCGCTCTCGACACCGACCAGTGGGCGCGCACGCTGCGCGACAACGGCTTCCGCATCGCGATCCTCACCGTCAAGCACCACGACGGCTTCACGCTCTACCCCTCGCGCTACACCGAGCACGACGTCGCGTCCTCCTCGTGGCGCGACGGCCGGGGCGACGTGCTGCGCGACTTCACCGAGTCCGCGCGCCGGTACGGGCTCCGGGTCGGCGTCTACCTCTCCCCGGCGGACGAGAACCAGTTCCACCAGGGCGTCTTCGCCAACGGGTCGCCCAAGACGCCGCGCAGCGTCCCGACCCTGGTCGAGGGCGACGACCGCGCCGGCCAGGACCTGCCGACGTTCTCCTACGACGCGACCGACTACGGCGCCTTCTTCCTCAACCAGCTCTACGAGGTGCTCACGCAGTACGGCGAGATCGACGAGGTGTGGTTCGACGGCGCGCAGGGCCGTATCCCCGCGGGCTACCACGAGGACTACGACTTCCCCGCGTACTACGACCTCATCCGCGAGCTCATGCCCGACGCGACGATCGCGGTGACCGGTCCCGACGTGCGGTGGGTGGGCAACGAGGGCGGTCTCGCGCGCGAGAACGAGTGGTCGACGGTGCCGGTCAGCACCGGCTCCGACGGCCGGCCGAACGTGCTCCCCAGCGCGTCCGCGCCCGACCTCGGCTCGGACGCGGCGCTCGCGGCCGCGGTCGCGAGCGGCGGGGCGAGCGCGCTCGCGTGGTGGCCCGCCGAGGTCGACGTCTCGATTCGCGACGGCTGGTTCCACCACGCGAACCAGGCCCCGAAGTCCGTCGCGCAGCTGCGGAACATCTACTACCAGTCGGTCGGCCGCAACTCCGTCCTGCTCCTCAACGTCCCGCCGGACACCGACGGCCGGCTGCCGCAGGCCGACGTCGCGCGGCTCGCGGAGTGGAACGCGCGGCTGCGCCAGGACATGCCCGTCGACCTCGCGGTCGGCGCGGACGCGGTGGCCGACGGGAGCCCGGCCGACGCCGTCGTCGACGGCGACCTGCGCACCGGCGTGGCGCTGACCGCCGACGGCACGGGGTCCGTCGAGATCGACCTCGGCGGGGCGCTGACGGTCGACCGCGTCGCGCTGTCGGAGGACATCGCGGACGCGGGCCAGCAGGTGCGGGCCTTCGCCGTGGACGCGAAGGTCGACGGCGCGTGGCGCCAGGTCGCGGCGAGCGGGACGGTAGGCCACCGCAAGATCGTGGCGCTCGGCTCGCCGGTGACGACGAGCGAGGTGCGGGTGCGCGTGACGAGCGCGCGGGGCGAGACGGTGCTGTCCGGGGTGTCGCTCTACGGGGCGAGCGGCACGGCGGTCGCCGCGCCGACGGAGTACTACCTCGACTGCTCGGCGGACCGCCCCGGCACCGGGACGCAGGACGACCCGATGCGCACCCTCGGGCAGCTGCGGTCGGTCGACCTCCCGCCGGGCGCGACGGTCCACGTCCGGGCCGGGACGACGTGCGCGGAGCCGCTCGAGCTGTGGGGCTACGGCACGGACTCCGCGCCCGCTCGGCTCGTCGCGTGGGGCGACGGCGCGGCCCCCGTGCTCGCCGCGCCGGGCAACGCGGCGGCCGTCGCGCGGCTCGCGGAGCAGGGCTGGGAGGTCGACGGCGTCGTCGTCGCCGACGAGGTGCCCGCGGACGACGTGGACGTCGAGGTCTCGGCGACCACCCGCTCGCTGGCCGGGAGCCCGTACGTCGCCGTCCGCGCGCTCAACGGCGAGGACGTCCCCGCGGACGTCGAGATCGTCACGCCGTACGGGTCGCGGACCTTCACGGGCGTCGCGCCCGGCGCCTCGGCGTACGTCGCGTTCAACGCGCGCGGCCCCGTGACGGCGGGCGAGGCGACGGTCACGGTCACCGTCGTCCGCGACGGTCACGTCCGCACCGTGACGCGTGCCGCGGCGTACGGGAGCTCCTGACCCCAGCGCAGCCGGGCGGGCGCGGCCGGGGATCCGGCCCCGCCCGTGCCCGTCCGGTGACCGTGACGCGCGGCGGCCGACGCCGCCGGGCGTCCCGCAGCACCGCGGGCACCGCCGCCCGCGGACCACCGAAGGGAACAGCATGGCCACCTCTCGACTCCTCACCCTCGCGGTCGCGGCCGCCCTGACCGGCGGAGGGCTCGTCGCCCCCGTCGCGGCGGGGGCAGCACCCCCGGCGCCACCACCGCCCGGGGACGAGGCGTCGTCGAGCCCGGCGTCCGCGGCCTCCGCGCTCCTGCCGACGCCGCAGGAGCTCACCGAGGACGGCGTCCCGGTCGCGCTCACGGGCGACGTCGCCGTGGTGGCCGGCGAGGAGACCGACGGCCCGGCCCGGCGCGCCCTGGTCGAGGTCGTCGAGGCGGCGGGCGGCACCGTCTCCGCGGCGACCGAGGTGGTGCCCGGCGTCGTGACCGTCCTCCTGGGGACCGCGGCGGACAACCCCGCGACCGCGTCGGCGCTCACGGCGCTCGGCGTGCCCGGGGCCGAGAGCCTCCCGGCGGAGGGCTACGTCGTCGCGACGGGCCGCGTCGACGACGCCGACGTGCTCGTGCTCCAGGGCGCCGACGCCACGGGCACGTACTACGCGGTGCAGACCGTGCGCCGCCTCGCGGCCGACGGGACCGTGCCGGGCGTGCGCGTGCGCGACTGGCCGCTCATGAGCGTGCGCGGCGCGATCGAGGGCTTCTACGGGATCCCGTGGTCGCACGAGGCGCGCCTCGACCAGCTCGCGTTCTACGGCGAGCACAAGATGAACACGTACGTGTACACGCCCAAGGACGACGACTACCTGCGCTACCGCTGGCGCGAGCCGTACCCGCAGGACGAGCTCGACCGGATCGCCGAGCTCGTCGACCAGGCGAACGAGCACCACGTGAAGTTCACGTTCGCGCTGTCCCCGGGGAACGACGTCTGCTACTCGTCGGACGCGGACCTCGACGCGACGACCGCGAAGCTCGACCAGCTCCGGGCGCTCGGCGTCACGTCGTTCTACGTCGCGCTCGACGACATCCCGCTCACGCTGCACTGCGCCGAGGACCGCGCACGCTTCACGGCGTCGAACTTCCGGTACCTGGCCGACGCCCAGGCGTTCTACCTCAACCGGCTCGTCGACGAGTACGTGGAGCCGCTCGGCCTCGAGCCGCTGCAGACCGTGCCCACGAACTACAGCGGCTCGGGGGAGGACCCGTACAAGGCCCGGTTCGGCGAGAGCGTGGACCCGTCCGTGCGCATCCAGTGGACCGGAGAGGGCGTCTTCTCCGACCAGGTGACGTACGAGTCGACGCAGCGCGCGACGCAGTCGTACCGCACCGAGCACCTGTACATCTGGGACAACTTCCCCGTGAACGACGGCCAGCGCGACCGCCTGTTCCTCAACCCGCTCGACGGGCGCGACCCGAACCTGCACGAGCTCGTCGACGGCTTCACGTCCAACCCGATGATCCAGCCGTACGCCTCGCTCATCTCCCTCGCCGGGTACGGCGACTACACGTGGAACGGCCCGGCGTACGACGCCGCGGCGTCGCTCGACGCGGCGATCGTCGAGCTCGCGGGTCCCGACCCGCAGGTGCAGGAGGCCCTCGCGACGTTCGTGGACCTCAACCAGAGCTGGAAGCCGTACCGCCCGTCGTCGCAGACGGCGCCGGCGCTGTCCGCGGACGTGGACGCGTTCTGGGCGGCGTACGACGCGGGCGAGGACGTCTCGTCCCAGCCGCTGCTCGACCGTCTCGCGACGGTCGAGGCGCTGCCGGAGACGCTCGCGACGATGGCCGAGCCCGGCTTCTACGACGACGCCCTGCCGTGGATCGAGGCGGCGGCCGCGTGGGCGCGCGCCGCGAGCCACCACGTCGACGCGCTCACCGCGCTGCGTGCGGGCCGGGGTGAGGCCGCGACCGACGCGGTGCTCGCGGCGGCCGAGGACCGCGCGGCCGCGCTCGAGCCGGCCGTGTCCGACCTCGTGGGCGGCGTGGTGACGCCGGACGTCATCGTGCCGTCCGTGGGCGACGGCCGCTTCGAGGAGCTCGTCGACGCCGCGAGCGCGCGGTACCACGCGTGGCTCGACGCCGTCCCGCTCGCGGGCACCGTGCCGTACCCGGGGACCGCGAGCACGACGATGGGCACCTACTCCGACTACGTGCCCGCGCGCATGACGGACGGCGACTTCGGCTCGCTCTACTGGTCCGACCGCGCACCCGCCGTGGGCACCGGGGTCACGCTCGACCTCGGCCGGGTGGTGCCGGTGGGCGCGGTGCGCGTGCACCAGTCCGACTCGGACACCGCGACGTCGGGCGACATGATCTACCACGCACGTCTCGAGGTCTCCGCGGACGGGTCGTCGTGGACGACGCTCGGGGAGTACGACACCGCGCCCCGCATCGACGCCGCCCCCGCGGAGCCGGTGCCGGCGCGGTACGTCCGGCTCGTCGCGACGGCGGCGAACCCGGGCGGCAAGTGGGTCGAGATCCGCGAGGTCCAGGTCTACGCGCCCGACGGCGGCCTCACGTCCGACCTCGCGGCCGCACCCGGGTCCGTCCCGGGGAGCGCGGTCGACGCGGACGTCACCACGGCGTTCGTGGCCGCGACGGCGCCCGTCGAGGGCTCCCACCTGACCCGGGAGGTCGGTCCGGACGAGGAGGTCGGCTCCGTCGTCGTCGTGGGCTCGGTCGCGGGCGACCTGCAGGTCCGCACGGCGTCGGGGTGGCGGACGCTCGGCGCTCTCGACCCGGAGCGCAGCTTCCAGGAGGCGGTCGTCGACGGCGACGTGTCGGCCGTGCGCGTCCTCCTCGCCCCGGGCGGGGCGGCGCCGGTCGTGCGTGAGCTCGGGGTGCGCCCGGGCGGTCCCGTCGCGGGCGACCCGCTCGTCGGGGGCGCCGACGTCGCCGTGGAGGCCACGGCGACGGTGCGCTCGCTCGCCGGCACGCCGTACCTCGCGCTGCGCGCGGTGAACGGCGAGGACGTGCCGATGCGCGTCGAGGTCACGAGCCCGCACGGCGACAAGACGTTCGAGGACGTGGCGCCGGGCGCGTCGGCGTACGTCGCGTTCAGGGTGCGCGGCGCGCTCGAGCCGGGCGAGGCGGTGTTCACGGCGAGCGTCGTCGAGGACGGCGTCACGCGGACCGCGTCGCGGGTCGTCGCGTACGACGTGCCCTGACGGGAGGTCGTGGGCCCCGGGGCCGGGCGGACGGACGCCCGGCCCCGGAGGGCCGAAAGGCCCGGTTTGTTGACGATAACAGTCAAACCAATCATCCCGACGATGCACGTTCTGCGCGGTTGCAAACTCGTTGTGATGGAACGCTTGTTATGGATATCAACTCTGTGCCAGAGTGTGCCGGAGCAACCGGGCACGGTCGCCCCCCTCAGCACAGCGTCGTCAGAAGGAGTGTCATGAAGTCATCGATCGTCCGGTCCGCGGGAGTCGCGTCCGTCGTCACCCTCGCCCTCGGCCTCTCCGCGTGCAGCTCCTCGGACGAGGGCTCCGGAAGCGGCTCCGACGCGTCCGGCGAGCCCACCACGATCCAGCTCTGGACGTGGGCCGCGGGGTTCGACAAGGCCGCCGAGGCGTTCAACGCCGCGCACGACGACGTCCAGGTCGAGTACACGCAGATCGAGGCCGGCAACAAGGGCGGCTACGACAAGATCCGCAACTCCGTCGCCGCGGGCAACGCGCCCTGCCTGGCCCAGGTCGGGTACGAGACGCTCCCGAGCTTCGTCTCGGAGGGCAACGTCGTGGACGTCACCGAGTTCGCCGCGCCCGACGAGGACGCCTACACGCCGGCCGGCTGGGCGGGCGTCACCGTGGGCGACAAGATCTACGGCGCCCCGCAGGACCAGGGCCCGATGGTCCTCTTCTACAACAAGGCCGTCTTCGAGGCGAACGGCATCGAGGTCCCGACGACGTGGGCCGAGTACCAGGCCGCGGGCGAGCAGCTCAAGGTCGCGGGCGTGAAGCTCACCGGCACGTACGAGGACTACGACTACACGGGCTTCGCGTGGCAGGCCGGCGCCCCCTGGTACGCCGTCGAGGACGGCGCGTGGTCCATCACGCCGGACTCCCCGGAGAACCTCGAGGTCGCCGCGTACTGGCAGGGCCTCGTCGACGCCGACCTGATCGGCGCGAACATCTGGAGCGACGACTGGTCCGCCGGCCTCGGCGACGGCTCGATCGCGACGATCGTGGGCGCCGCGTGGTTCGCGGGCATCCTCAAGGACTCCGCCGCCGCGGCCGCGGGCGACTGGGCCGTCGCCGAGCTCCCGCAGTGGGAGGAGGGCGACGACCTCACGGGCAACGTGGGCGGCTCGCTCTCGGCCGTCCTCAAGGGCTGCGACGACCCCCAGGCCGCGTGGGAGGTCGCGCACTGGCTGAGCACCGACCCCGCCGCGGTCGACGCGCAGATCGAGGGAGCGGGCATCTACCCGGCGTCCGTCGCGGGCCTGGAGTCCGAGCTCCTCACCTCCGGTGACGACTTCTTCGGCGGCCAGGTCATCGCCGAGGTGTTCAAGTCGGCGTCCGGCAAGGTCAACCCCGACTGGGCCTGGGGCCCCGGCGTCTCGACGCTCGTCGGCACGCTCGCCACGAACATGCAGAAGGCGTACGCGAAGGACTCGGGCGCGACCGTCGCCGCCGCGCTCACCGCGGCGGGCGAGGCCACGGCCGCCGAGCTCTCGCAGCAGGGCATCGCGGTCAACGAGTGACCGTCGCCCGCCGGCGCCGCGCCCGGGAGCAGCAGCACCCGGGCGCGGCCCCGGCGGGTCCGCCCGACCGATGACCGCCGTCCCGAGGAAGACCCATGACCACTGAGACCCTGCCGGCGTCCGTCGGCACGGACGAGCAGGTGCGGCCACCGCGCCGGCCACGGAGCAGGACCGCGCGCTACGCGATCTGGTTCGTCGGCCCGTTCGTCGTGCTGTTCCTCGCCATGTACGTCGCGCCCATCGGCTTCGCGATCTACAAGAGCCTGTTCCGCGTCCAGCGCGACGCGCTCGGCCTCGGCGGCACGCAGGAGGTCTTCGACCCGCTCGCCAACTACGCGTACGCGCTCGGCGACACCGCGTTCCTCGTCTCCATCGGCCGCGTCCTGCTGTTCGGCGTCGTGCAGGTGCCCGTGATGCTCGTGCTCGCGCTCGGCATCGCGCTCCTCGTCGACTCGGCCTCGGCGCGGTGGAAGGGCTTCTTCCGGCTCTCGAGCTTCGCGCCCTACGCCGTCCCGACCGTGCTGTCGGCGCTCGTGTGGTCGTTCCTCTACGCGTCGAGCAGCAGCCCGATCAACAGCCTCCTCGACCTCGTCGGCCTCGGAGACGTCAACCTCCTCGGCGAGAACCTCGCCCTGTGGGCCGTCGCGAACGTCGTGACCTGGGGCTGGACCGGCTACAACATGATCATCATCTACGCGGCGCTGCAGGGCGTGCCGGGCGAGGTGCTGGAGGCCGCGAAGCTCGACGGCGCGTCCGCGTTCCGCACCGCGTGGAGCATCAAGATCCCGCTCGTGCGGCCCGCGATCCTGCTCACCACGATCTTCTCGATCATCGGCTCCGCGCAGCTCTACAACGAGCCCTTCGTGCTCAAGCAGAGCACCGGCGCGATCGACTCGAGCTTCACGCCGATCATGGCCGCCCAGGCCTCCCTGCAGTCGGCGAACTACCCGTACGCCGCCGCGCAGTCGGTGATCCTCGCCGTCGGGGTCGCCGTGCTGTCCATCCTCTTCTTCCGCCTGACCTCCCGGAGGGCCTCATGACCACGCGGAGCCTGTCCGCCGAGGCGGAGGCCGTGACGCGCGCGCCGGAGCCGGCCGCGCCGCGCCGGACCCGCCGCCCCGCCGGGACGCCCGGCCTGCGCCCGGACTCCCTCGAGACGACGGCGCGCAGCCGCTGGGCCGTGACGTCCGTCCTCGTCCTGACGGCGATCTACTTCCTGTTCCCGCTGTGGTGGCTCCTCGTCGCCGCGACCAAGGACGCGGGCTACACGTTCGCGGGCAGCCCCCTGTGGTTCTCGCACTTCGACCTGTTCGGCAACCTCGCCGACCTGTTCGGCTACCAGGACGGGATCTACGGCGTCTGGCTCGCGAACTCCGCGCTGTACTCGATCGTGGGCGCCGGGCTCGGCACCCTCATCGCCGTCGCGTGCGGGTACGCGCTCGAGAAGTACGACTTCCCGGGGCGCGGCGTGCTGTTCGCCGTCGTGCTGGGAGCCGTCCTCGTGCCGAAGGTGCTGTTCACGCTCCCGCTGTTCCTCATGTTCGCCCAGACCGGGATCATCGACACCTACCTCGCCGTGATCCTGCCGAGCGTCGTCAGCCCGTTCGGCGTCTACCTCGGCCGCATCTTCGCGGCGAGCTCGGTGCCCGACGAGGTCATCGAGGCCGCGCGCCTCGACGGCGCGAACGAGGGCCGGATCTTCTTCGGCGTGAGCCTGCGCATGATGGCGCCCGCGCTCGTCACGATCTTCCTCTTCCAGTTCGTCGAGATCTGGAACAACTTCCTCCTGCCGTCCCAGGTGCTCATCTCGGGCGACCTGCGGCCCGTGACCGTCGGGCTCGTGAGCTGGAACGCGCTCGTGCAGGCCGGCCAGATCGAGCGGCACATGGTCATCGTCGGCGCGTTCGTCGCCGTCGTGCCGCTCGTCGTCGCGTTCCTGTGCCTCCAGCGCTTCTGGCGCTCGGGCCTGGCCGCCGGGGCCATCAAGTGACGGGCCCGGGCCGCCCGCCGACCCTCGTCCAGGACGGTCGTCGCCTCCTGCGGCACGGCGTCGAGCACCGCATCCTCTCCGGGTCCGTGCACTACTTCCGCGTGCACCCCGACCTGTGGGCCGACCGCCTGCGCCGCGTGCGCGCGATGGGCCTCAACACCGTCGACACCTACGTGCCGTGGAACTGGCACGAGGCCGAGCGCGGGCGCCCCGTGTTCGACGGCGACCGTGACCTCGAGCGGTTCCTGCGCCTCGTCGGGGACCTCGGCATGGACGCCGTCGTGCGGCCGGGCCCGTACATCTGCGCCGAGTGGTCGAACGGCGGCCTCCCCGCGTGGCTCACCGGGACGCCCGGCGTACGCCTGCGCACGTCCGACCCGGTCTACCTCGACGCCGTCGCGTCCTGGTTCGACGAGGTCGTGCCGCGCGTCGCCGCGCTCCAGGCCAACCGCGGCGGGCCCGTCGTCGCCGTCCAGGTCGAGAACGAGTACGGCAGCTACGGCGACGACCACGCGTACGTCGCGTGGGTCCACGACGCCCTGGTCGCGCGCGGCATCGACGAGCTGCTGTTCACCGCCGACGGACCCACGCACCTCATGCTCGACGGCGGCACCCTCCCCGGCGTGCTCACCACCGCGACGTTCGGGTCGCGCCCCGAGCAGGCGCTGAAGATGCTGCGCGAGCGCCGCGACGAGCCGTTCGTGTGCGCCGAGTTCTGGAACGGCTGGTTCGACCACTGGGGCGAGCGCCACCACGTGCGCGACCCGCTCGACGCCGCGCGCGACGTCGAGCGCCTCCTCGACCTCGGCGGCTCCGTGAGCCTCTACATGGCGCACGGCGGCACGAACTTCGGCCTCACCGCGGGTGCCAACCACGACGGCGTCGACCTCCAGCCGACCGTCACGAGCTACGACTCCGACGCCCCGGTCGCCGAGGACGGCACCCCGACGGCCAAGTTCCGCGCGCTGCGCGACGTGTTCGTCCGCCACCCCTCGCCGCACCTGCCCGCGGACGCGCTCGACGAGCGCTGGACGCAGCCCGCGCCGCGTCTCGCCCCCCGGCGGCTCACGCCCGCCACGAGCCGGCCGGCGCTGCCCGTGCTGCGGACGCTCGGCACCGTGCGCACCGCACCCGGCCCGCTCACGTTCGAGGAGCTCGGCCAGGACGCGGGGCTCGTCCTCTACCGGGCGCACCCCGTCCTGCCCCCGGGCGAGTCCACCGTGAGCGTCATCGGGCTCCACGACCGCGCGACCGTGTACGTCGACGGCGAGCTCGTCGGCACGCTCGAGCGCCGCACCGCCGAGCAGGGCGTGCGCGTGCGCGGCGACGGGCGCGAGGTCGTGCTCGAGCTCCTCGTCGAGAACCTCGGGCGCGTGAACTACGGCCCGCGGCTCGGCGAGCACAAGGGGATCCTCGGCGACGTGCTGGTCGACCGGCGCATCGTCCACACGTGGGAGTCCCGGTCGCTGCCGCTGGACCTCCTCGCGGTCGGCGACCTCCGGGGTG